>QGNH01001687.1_pt1 | contig 13422 bp, 24 predicted proteins | sample 1735481 | NCBI WGS metagenome assembly QGNH01 (sample SAMN09239004, study PRJNA386568) | Viral metagenome, whole genome shotgun sequencing project. | reverse complement strand
AAGATCGCAAAGGCCGCCGCGTGGCACAAGCCGGGATTCTGGATCGACATGGAAGGCCGTGTGCGTACCCATGAGGAATTCGACCTAGCGAAGGTGCGCCGCGTGCTGGAACTGTGCGCTCCGTTGGTCGGATAAGCGCTGTACTTATGTATATAATTCCCAAAGGATACCCGGTGAATGAAATACATGGATCCGCCAAAGGACCGGGAGCGGCTACGCCTTCAGAAACGAAAAAAGGAGAGCGCCTGATGTATTTGTATGAATCCGAAAAGAAGAATCTGTTTACTGAGCGGGGGCAGGTTACGTTCCTGAAGATTCGCGACCGGGCGCACAAGCTACTGGCCGAGGCTGGAGCGTTCCGGCAGCAGGAGGTCACTGCCGGATGCAGCGGAGACTCGTTCCTGTTGCACGCGTGCGTTGACCGCCTGGTTGAACTCGGGGAGATCGTTGAGATCCCGCGCCAGTGCTGGGGGCAATACAAGGTTTACTCCACTCCGCAGGTCCATAATCATTGAACCGCCCGCGACCGGAAACGCAAAAGGAGAGTGCCTGAATGGATGTTCAATTTCCAGACCAGACTCTGTGTCCGTTTCCGGCGGATACATGGATGGGGCTGGGCGCAAAATTGCCATTTGAAAGAACGGTCTGGGTCGGGTATTCGTGCGGGTCTGTTCTGGTGCAGGCGTCAACGCGCGGGAAAGATGTCACTATGGGATTGTCTCTTGAGGCCGCCGAGGTTCTGAGGGATCTTCTGTGCGAACTTCTGCCGAAACGACCGTTCGGCTCGGCCACGTGTCATGAAACACCGTAAACCTAATTGCTAATTATGTCAGTGAAAACAAAACGCGGGGTGAAGAAGAGACCGCAGGATTATCCGAACGTACATGCGAGGATCAGCGTGGAGTTGAAGAAGGGTCTGACGCGGGTGGCGGCGGAGGAGCATCGAACGGTGAGCGGGATGGTGGCGGAGTTGATAAGGAGAGGGCTGGAGCGCAAAGTGGCCGGAGCGTAGTGGGTGGGGAGCATAGGGCTGGAGCGTAGCAACAGGAGGTTTTATGAGAAAAGTATTGCTTATACTGAGCGCGGTGACGCTCATGGGGTTTCAGTCGCCTTATGCGGGTGCGCCGCGGGATGCTGATGCGCCGCCGGAGAGTCTGCTGATGCAGCAAGCACCGGACGCGGGTCCGCCGCCGGAGCCACCGGAGAATGTCGCGCCGTGCCATAACCACCACGACGACTCCGCTAAGAACTGCCAGTGCCCGATGGGCAGTCCGGGAGATGGCAGTCACGATACGCGGCCCGATCCCGCGTTGGGGCAGAAGTGGTGCATGACCTATTGCAGGACGGGGAAGTGCGGGTGCCTGAAGCCGATGAAGACGATGATGCCGTGGGGTCGGGAATGAGGCAGAGAGAGGAGCGGGGAAACCCAGGGATGAAGCACTTTGCCAACAACGCGGATTACCCGTTCACTATTGGCGATACAGTCGAATGTTCGGGAGATCACTGGGGCCGTACAGTGCATCTTCCGTCTCGTTTTGTGGTAGCGTCCCTGGACGCATTTCAGCATCTGGTTGATGCTCGCGGATTTGTGCATTATCTGCCTTCCTGCAAGATAGTGTCGCCCACACGGACGATGACACTTCAGGATTACTTCGCGCCTACTCCTCAGCCGGAAATTCCGGTTTGCGAGACGTGCGGTAAAGAGTGGACCGAAGATCCGGGATCGAGAAGCCCCTGCGGCACAGTGTTCAGTCAGTCGTGCGATTGTGAGCGATCGCCCGCGCGTGGAGATGCGATGAGCCACCACTACACGTCCGAAATGAGAGCGCGGGATTTCCCATCGTGCGGCTGCGAGAAATGCGTTGAAGCCCGCGCCACGGTTCTGATGACACACCAGCCCGCCCCGACCGCATCGCCAGAGCCGGCAGTTTGGGATTTGGTTTTGGCCGACATCGCAGTACGGGACAAGGTGGGAACCGCGACGTACGGGCAACGGCTGGTGCCTGGAGACGGTCGCGATTCCTTGATTGACGCATATCAAGAGGCGCTGGATCTCGTTGCCTACCTCCGCAAAGCTATCTATGAACGAGACTCCCTGGCGCAACGCGCCGCCGCAGGCGGATAAAAATGTTTGAGAGGAAAGCATGAGCGGAAATAATTCAGGTATCCACGCGGTGCCGGACGCGACCGGCGATCCGGTAAACAGGTGCGGCGTGGCAGAGGACCCAAGCCTAAAGCAGGACCCCGGCCCATCGCGCCAGTTCAATCTCCAGGAGGCGGTAGAGGCGGCGGAGGCGAACGGGGAGCCGGGGCTGATCGCGGTGATGCAGATGGCGAAGGTAGTGGCGGAGATGGTGGAGTTGGTGAAGGGTTATAACGGCAGGCTTATCTCCGTGGAGAGCTCGTTCGCGTATACCCTCAAGGGTTACGCGGATACCCTCAATGGTTATGGGGAGCGGGTTTTGGCGCTGGAGGAGGCGCTGGAAGGATTAAACGATCCCAGGTGGCAGTGGAGGCATTAAATAACCAGCGGTTGCGGTGACCGGCCAGAGGTATGTGGCTGGCCAGAACTGCGTGGCAGTGGAAGCATTAAATAACCAGCGGTTGCGGTCGCTGGATCGAAGGCTTAGCGATTTGGAGAATGAATGATGGCTACCATGGACGACAACGAACGGCTGAACGATATTTTATGGGAAGGAAGTTCTCCCAGAAAACAGCCTGAAGCGCCACCACCTTCCTTTGGAGCGCCGACCGATCTGGATCTTTGCCAGTGGCAAGTCGGGACGAATGGCGTGTTCAGGCCGGCGGCGCGCACCGTGAAGCACCTCGTACCGGGTGCATACACAGTCCATTGCGATAATCAGGGGGCGTTTCTGTCCAGAATGCACTTAATGTCGGACGAGATCGTGCAGTTGCCTGAATCGGCGAACCTGAAGGTACTGGACTGCATCAGGAAGTTCTGGGCGTCTCGCGACAGGTACAAAAAGCACGGACTCGTGTTCAAGCGCGGGGTGCTGTTGTGGGGACCTCCTGGAAGCGGGAAAACGATCACGGTGGCCATGCTGACGAAGGATCTTATCGACAACGGCGGCATCGTGGTTTTCTGTAGCCAAACAGCGACAACTTCGTATCTGATTTCCGCTATCCGCAGGATCGAAAAGGAGAGACCGCTGATCGTGGTGTATGAGGACATAGACGAGATCATCAATACCTACGGGGAGCACAACATCCTCGCCATGCTGGACGGGGAGCAGCAGACGGACAATGTGGTCAGTGTGGCGACTACCAATTACCCCGAGAGGCTGGGGGCCAGAATCGTCAACAGGCCGTCCCGGTTCGACGACCGGATATTCGTAGGGATGCCATCGGAGCGCGACCGGCGCGCATACCTGGAGAAGACGACGACCGGGGTAGACGTGGAGAGGTGGGCGTCGGACACGGAAGGGCTGAGCATTGCGCATCTGCGGGAATTGGTGGCTGCGGTGATGTGCCTCGATCAGGACTATGACGACGTTCTGCGGCGCCTGCGAACGATGAACGAGCGGCCAAAAGAAGTGGACGGTTATACGAAGCGTAGTCCGGGATTCGGATTGGTTAATGGGGCAGTGGCGCAGCAGGCAGGGAGGCTTTAATGACACAGGTACGCAAGGTTTACGACAAAACGGGACGACCATCGCGGCGCAAGGCTTGTTACCCGGGTGAGGCTGCGGGCTGCGCCAATATCCTGGACTTCGAAGAAGGACCGGCGCGGCCTATGATGCGCAGGCTGGCGGTCTGGACGGCCACGCAGGAGATCCGAAGGGTCGCCGGCGGAGAACCGCGGCGGGTGCGGAGGGAGATGGCGCGGGCGCTGGCGAAGAGGAGACTGGCGAGTAAGGCTACGGAGACAAAGGCATGAGCATACTTCCAAAGGTAACGGTACAGGACATTATTAAGCTCGGGCAGATGGAGGCTGGCGAAGAGCCAACAGGGACGTGGGGCACAGGACGCTCTGGAGCCGGACGAAGAGGACAAGGAACTCCTCGAAGAATCGATGTACGATTTAGATCACGAGGAGCGGGCGATGCAAAAAATAAAACCGTATAGCCTGCTTCCGCTGGAGTTCGACCGGAGCAAGTCTTATATCGTGTTCGTGGACGAGACCGCCGTGGACGCGGAGGGACTGAAGAGGGCGATAGAGTGCCCGATAGGGGTAGACGACTTTCCTCTTATGTTTGTATTCGTCCATACGAACGGCAGACCTGTGAGCGAGTGCATCGTTCAGAAGGAGGCGGAACTGTTGGACGCCGAGCGGGCACGTGCCGACGTGGCCGTGGAGCGGGCGCTCATGCTGCTTCAGATTAAGAACGAGTGGATGGACAAGTGCCTGAAAGAGCGGGAACGGTGGGCCGCTATTGCGGATGGTTATATGCTCGCGGCAGACAAGGAGTGCGAGCACAACTGCGGTAAAGCCATTGGGATGCGGATCAGGAGCTCAGAATGACCATGGGGGATAAGGTCCGCTCCATGCTGGACGACGACCAGGGAGCGGTGTTCACGGACGCACTGATCCAGTCGCGTTACGCCGCTCTGAAGGAAATCGTCGAAGCGGAGATCCCGTTCCGGGTGGCCGCGTTGGCAGCGTGGCAGAAAGGATACGGGGAGTTGGCTACACGCTTGTGGACGACGGTGCGGATTGATGTCGATGCGGCCCGCAGGAACGAGGCGATGGACCACCTGCGTGGAATCATCGGCAAGATTTGGGAGATCGTCGCCGACGGGATCAGAGCGGCGGACCCGGACGCGGACCCGGANNAGTACGACGTGAACAACCTGTACGATGAGGTGAGAGCGGGGGTTGAGGCGAAGAGGAAACTGGCGGAGCTTGATCTGTAGTGGGTAAGTTTGAGAAAGGAGAGCACTATGCAGATCGACGTTATTATTGTTCTTGGGTTTTTTTTCGCTTCTTTCTGTGGTTTTTTATATTTTTGCTCGCTTCTACGTCCGAAGAAACTGGATACACAGGTACTGGTAACTGCGAGGCGCTGTGAGTATCTGGCGCTCTGCAACGGGAATGTGCGGACGGCGGCGGATATAAGGCGGGAGTTCGGGTTGACGGTCACCGGCACGGAGGAGACCGCGCCCATGGCGGAGGACGCATGATCACCGCAGACCAGATCCTCATCCACGCCATAGGCGACTACATCTTGCAGTCGGACTGGATGGCCAACGAGAAAACAAAGCGCTGGTTTCCGGCGGCGTGCCACGCGCTGGTTTACCAAGATCCCCGTAAAGCCCCTGCCTTCAGGCATGGGGATATAAGGGGATTCGGCCAGAGGCCGACTGCTTTTGTTGTATTAAGTTGTGACATGCTGTATAATCTCCTTAGTGGACTACAAGAGCAACAATAACGTGGTGTATTCATGCAAATACCACGTCGTTTGGTGCCCGAAATACAGGCGCTCCGTGTTGGTCAAGCCGGTGGATGCTCGACTGAAAGCTCTCATCCGCGAGACGGTGGCGGCTCGCCGATGCGAAGTCATCGAACTGGAAGTGATGCCCGATCATGTCCACCTCCTCGTGGAGGTAGATCCGCAGTACGGTATCCATCGGTTGGTTCGCGAACTCAAAGGCAGAAGCTCGCACGCGCTACGGAAAGAGTTTCCGTCGCTGGCTACGCGCTTGCCCACCTTGTGGACCAACTCGTATTTCGTTTCCACTGTCGGCGGCTCGCCGCTCGCCGTCGTCAAGCAGTACATCGAGAACCAGAAGCGGAGCGAGCGATGACGCACCGCAAGGTCTATCGCTTCCGTATGAAGCCTAACGCCACGCAGCGGGAAGCGCTGGCGCGTATGGCTGGTGCCCGCCGCTATGTCTGGAACTGGGCACTGGCACAGCGGCAAGCCTACTATCGGGAAACTGGCAAGAGCATTCCCGCCGCAGAGCTTTCGACTAGACTCACGGCGTTGAAGCAGCAGCCGGAAACTGCTTGGCTTCTCCAAGTAGACTCCCAGGCCATGCAGCAAACGCTGGCCGATCTCCAGCGGGCCTATGCCAACTTCTTTAAGAAGCGCGCGCGTTTCCCGCGCTTCAAGAGCCGGAAGCGGGATCAGTCGCGGTTCCGCATTCCGCAGCGTGTCAGGGTTGCGGGTGGCAAGGTGTACGTTCCCAAGGTTGGGTCGGTGGGCATTCGCCAGTCGCAGCCCATGGACGGTGCAACCAAGAGCGCCACGTTCAAGCGGGACGTGACCGGAAACTGGGATGTCACGCTGGTGACTGAGTTCGCCATGCCTGATACGGCCCTGGTGGCTGCCAACCCGTGTGGGGTAATCGGAATCGACCTCGGGCTGAAAGACTTTGCCGTTCTGAGCAGCGGGGAGCGTGTCCCGGCCCCGCAATTCTTCCGCAAAGCGGAACGGAAGTTGCGGAAGGCGCAGCGCGTATTCAGTCGCCGCCGGAAAGGCAGCGCACGCAGACTCCGCGCGAAGCACAAGGTTGCATTGGTGCAGCGAAAGACGGCGAATCAGCGCAAGGATTTCCTGCACAAGTTGACCACCGGTCTGGTGGTGAAGTACGAAGGCATCTGTATCGAAGACCTGAGTGTTAAAGGGCTGGTGAGAACCAAGCTGGCCAAGTCGATGACGGATGCCTCCCTCGGTGAATTCAGAAGGCAGCTTGAGTACAAAACCATCTGGAACAGACGCCACCTTGCAGTGATCGACCGCTGGTACCCGTCGAGCAAGACCTGCCATGTATGCGGCGAGGTGAATGCCGCGCTGACGCTGGCGGATCGAAGCTGGATCTGTGTTTGTGGCGTCTGTCATGATCGCGATCTCAATGCTGCTCTGAACATTCGCACCGAAGGGCTGAAACTCCTGGCCGTGGGATACCCGGACAGGCTAAACGCACACGGAGCCGTTGTAAGACCTCCGCAGTTGGAGGCAGTCGGTGTTGAACTGTGAATCCCCTGGCTTTAGCCATGGGGAGTGTCAAATGTGCCACAGAACTCTTTGGGAACCGCTGGTTTGGTGTGCGGAGTATCAGGAGCCGTGGGATGCGTGGCCTTACCCGATGGATAAATATCGTCTCATTCCGTTTTATGACGTGACCCCGCAGCTTCCTTACCAGGGATGGCGCACATACGCCGATGTGCTGTTGGATAAGCGGTGGGCGGCATGATGCAGGACATCCACCTTTCCGAAGAAGACGGCTGGTTTTTTCTGTCGTACACCAGCGTGCCGAGCCTCCACGATGGCGACCTCGGGCGCGGCGGGGCCGGTTGCGTAGCCCGGTTCCAGACATCGGCCGAACGGTCGCACTACATCGAGATCGACAGGATGCGGGAGGTGATCGGATCTTTAAACTCGGAGATCCGGTGGCTGAAGACCGTCAAGGGCGCGAATAAAAACCTGCGTGAAGCGCGGGCTGCGGCGAAGGCGGAGAAGTTAGCGCTGGCGAAGTACAGGGATGAGGTAGAGTTGTGACCGGAGAGTACTGCCGTTGCTGCGGGATACCGCTTGGCATCGGGATGCACATCAACCATCCGCTGGCGTACGAAGCAAACCGGGTAGTGCCGGGTGGCACGGCATACGTTCCGGTATGTGCTGTATGTCACGAGAAGGAAGTGGAGAGGATCAGACGTGAAGCAAATAGTGCGCAGCGGGCCGAATTGGGCTGATGTGATTGACCTGGATGATTGGAAGGCACCAATGCCAGATCCTAAATTCCCGAACGGCTGGTACAAAACTCCGTCCGCTATGCGATGGTCTGAATTTACCGCCAAACTACTTCCCGAGTCCGTACCGGGGCCGCACGACTGGTACAACCCGCGCGAGCGTCTGTGGTTCTGCACGATGAACGGGGTGCAGTTTGCGGTGGTCGACAGCAATTCGGATCAGGCATTGGCGGCGGTGGATGAGGCATTCGTCCGGTGGCCTACATGAGAACCATCGGACCCATGGGCATCTGTCCTCACTGCTCTACCCCTCTCGACCAACTCGGCCACATGGAAGGCCCTGCGATGCCGCAGGAATGGGTTCCCGAAAACCTGTGGCGTTGCCGGAATTGCCCGTATGGGAAGAACCGTTTCACGGTGGAGAACGGCTCGTTGGAACCGATGACCAAAGTGAGGGAGTAATATACTTTATGAGCAACAGCGTCTTGGAGTTGATCGAGATTGCACGTCTCCACGAGATAACGAATGACGAACACGAGGCACAGGTACGCAGTTTTACCTATGGCAACACTCACTTCGAAAATGAAGATATCACACGCGCTGACGTTGACCGGGCGGTGGATTCGTTGATAAGCAAGTCAGCCCTCCACGCATAGCGGCCTGGGCGGAATCGGCTTTTTTGCTTCCCGCAGTGGTGCCAACGGCGTCGGTGAATCGGAACGCCGGAGACTTTACAATTCTGGTCATGTTGAGCTTGCTTTGCTGAACGAGTAAGGGTTAAACTGAAGGACGGAATCAGTTCAACGGTTTACCGTGGGCTGCGCGAAAAACGGACCGGAGATGTTCTCAAAGCTCACCGGTCCGTTTTCATTTAGAATCGCTTTAACCATAAAACTACAACTGTAGAGCATAGCTCTTCTACCGACCTAAAACTACAAACGTAAAACTTTCTGCTACGATGGGTTCAATGATACCCGGCAAGCCGAAATCCTCAACCGTAATCGCCGTCGGACACGAAGGAACCCATGGCGGTGTCAACGTGGCGCAGGGAGGCATGATCGACGACTACCCGATGAAGTTCGGGATCGTCGCGCATAAGAAGCCGGAGTCGAGCAGGAAGCCCCGGGACCAGAGCGGAGTCATCAAGCGGGTAGTTCCTGAAAGTTCAGGCACTACCATCAAACGACGGCGAATCTTCGGGGTAAAATAAGAACGTGCCGTCCGTATCCCAAAGGCAGCAAAGATTTTTCGGTGCAATCAAGGGCGGAGCCATACCCAAGCCAAAAGGCATGAGCGACAGGGTGGTCGACGAGTTCGCAGCGACGCCACGTAGTGGATTACCGCAGCGCGCGCCACACATGGCCACCGGTCGCGCTGCGCCTCATCTGGCATCTGGCCGCGCCCCAACACTCCTCGAAGCTCCCAGTACGAATCCCATTCACCAAGGAAACATCAACATGACGAACACAGCCTTTCAGCAGACGAGCCGGAACCGGATGCCGCCAGCGCGCGGGCAAAGGATGCCGAACAACATGTCTGGAGCGCCGCCGATGGCCGATGGCGGCAAGATGCCGTCGTGGATGGAGCGATCCCGGCAGATGATGGCGGATGGGGGAGAGTCCCCGGATAGCCAGTCGTACCTTCAGCGTCAGGCGGATGCGGCATGGCAGCGACAAACCAGCGGCGCAGGTCCAGGTAAGGGCGGAAGCCAGTACAGCGATCACGACACCTTGCAGAGTCTGGCTAATATTGCCGCGCCGATAACGGAAGGGCCGATGACGCACGGACCGGGAAAAGCGCCATCGAGTTTCACAACGTCGTACAAGCCAGCCCCGGTCAGTATCACTAAAACCACGATTGTCGCTCAACCGGTTGCTCAGCCAGCGCAGCGGCAGAATCCAGCCCGTAATCAATCCCCGCCATCCGCGACCATGGCCCGGGGCGCCGTCAGCGCGCCCGCGAACAACCTCATCACGCCCGCCAGCGGCTTCCAGAGCGATAACCGTCCCATCCCAGGCACACCGCTTCAGAACATCCAGCCGACGTACTGGGCAACCCACGAAGCGGAGCGGCCGGACGATGACGACAGCGCGCCGCACATGGCGAATGGCGGGTACGGGGAACCGCAGGGTACCGTGCGTGGGTATAGCGACCGCAATGAGCATATCGGTGGAGTGCGGCGTCCCATGGGCGACCGGCAGGGTATGGCTCCGCACATGGCCGATGGTGGCCGACCAGCCCCGGTAGCCGGTGACATCGCGCCGTACCGGGTTCGCCGGACTCCGAAATTGCAGGAGCCGGATACGCCGGAAGCAGGTTCTGAGGGCGGCATCCGCAAAGGGCGCCGGTACTTCGGACAGATGGAAGGCGACGCGCCGCGACGCGCCGACGCGCCGGCGAAGATGATGGCGGATGGCGGTAAGTGGGCCTCTGAAGCGTTCGGCCACAACAAGGGAGGATTGCATCGGGCGTTGGGAGTGCCGGAAGGAAAGACGATCCCCGAGGCGAAGAAGGTAGCGGCAACGCACTCGAAGAATGCGCACTTGCGCCACATGGCTCAGGCAGCCGTCAACATTTAACGCGGGATTTTGGTACTGCCTGAAAGTCAGGTACTACCGGGATTTTGGCGAGCCTCTACCGCGCTATCCTGACTACAGGATGCACTGGCCACCAAACATCGTACGACCGGAAGGCAAGCAAAAACCTCGACCGGTACGCAGGCCGACGGGCCGGACTACCGAGACTGAACCGCTGGATTCGCGCCAAGCCTCAACGCAGGATGCCGCACGCCCGCACGCCATCGTCGGCACCGTGGAGGCAGCCCTCAAGTTCGCCGCCGGCCAGTACCCGATCCGCGTGATCCCAAAACAGAACATCAAGAGCGGTGTCACTGGTAAAAAAGACTCCCATATCCACGGCTACAGGACCACGGTTTCAAACGACGCGGAACTCACTACATTTGTAGAAACAGGGGTAAAACTCTCTCCAATGGGGCGTGTTTACCTCGTAAAGACGGGAAAAACGGCAGGAACGTAAAAATTCAGGCTCAGATAGAGTTGGGAATTATATTGCACTGGACTCCCTAAAAATGCAGGCCCAGATAGAGTTTCTCGAAAATCACAAAAACGCCGACGAGATCGTGGTAGACCAGTCGACAGGCCAGGTCGTGGAGGCCCGGTACCTGTGGCTGGACGGTCGGGTGCGGGAGATCCCCGCGATTTACCGCTACCCGGAGTACTAATGCCACTTGCTACGCCAGAAGAACTAGCGAAGTACCCGCCACCGCCGCTCCCGGACTGGGTTGTCAATCGAAACCTTTTGCCATGCCCGGAGTATCAGATTCAGTTTTTGAAGCCGGATACGAAGTCGGGAAAGAAGGGAGATCCCTTTTGGACCTCGATCTACGGGAGCCAAACGTGGGCGCTTGTTTGTCCTTTCGATGAAATATTAACGGGAGGGGAACGCGGCGGAGCAAAGTCAAGCGAACTCATCGCCTGGTTCGCCATGGGAGACTATTCGCTGCATCCCGAAGATCCGGCCCGATATTCATTCCTCCTTGAGCCGAGCTATCGTGCGCTGGCGCTCAGGAAAGAGTACCAGGCAATGGGAGAGTTCGTCGACGAAATGGAGGATTTCTTCGGGCCGCTCGGCGGCAAGAAGAAGGACGACCCAGCCGTATTCGAATGGAAGAACGGCGCGAAGATTTACACAAATCACCTCGGGGACAAAAACGCATTTGAGAAATATCGCGGTCTTGGCCTGACCCGCATCGGTATCGAAGAATTGACGCAGATCGAGGAAGTGAAGTGGTACCTGAAACTGCTCGGGTCCCTACGCGGTAAGAAACAGATCCGCGTTCACGGCAGGAATACGTACCCGGCCCTGCGTTCGCAGATCAAATCGACGGCTAACCCGGACGGAGACGGGAAAAAGTGGGTCAAGCATAGATTCGTAAAGGTATACGACTCCCAGGGAAACCTCATACCGCCGAATCGTCCAATGAGAGATGCGATTACCGGGTTGACCCGTATATTCATCCCGATGCACCGCGTCGACAATCCGTATCTGAGGGACAACAAGCAGTACCTGGGTATGCTGTTGTCGCAGGACGAAACAACTCAGCGCGCGTGGTTGCACGGCGACTGGGACTCCGATGCCGGCACGTTCTTTGAAACATGGCGCCCTAACGGCCCCGTAACGGCGGAAGAGAAAGAGAAAATGCCATGGGCAAGGCACGTCGTGGATTCAGCCGATCTGAGTCCATGGTGGTTCCGGTTCGGCGGTGGCGACATCGGATACGACCATCCCGCGGCGTGGCACAAGTTTTGCCGTAATGAGAAGGACGGTCGCATCCACTGCTATGACGAGATGCTGCTCAGGCAGGTCAGCGCGTTCGAGAACGGCGTGGAACTGGCCAAATGGTGGTTGCCGGATCTGGAGCACCTGCCGGACAAGACCGTCACCATTGCGCTATCCAGCGACGCTTTTTCGGAGCGTGACGACAGCCGCACGCAGGCTGGTCAGATCGCGGCCGGAATCAACAGCATTCTCGGACCATACAGCGCGTTTCTACTGAAGTACACCGATGAGGAGCGGGCGTCCATGGAGAAAGATCCGTCTCTCGCTAAGCGTATGTTCGACCGCCGCGTGGCCACCGCAACGCAGGAAGCGAAGTTCCGAATCATCCTGAAGCCGGCCAGCAAGAACGTCGTCGACCGCTGGTCCTATATGCGGGATCTGCTCAGGTTCCGACCGACCGTGGTTGAGACGGAAGCGGAACTGAAACAACGGCTCATCGAAACATTCAACCGTGCGGGAGCCGACACGGACCGATCCGGCGCCGTTGCCGCTTATGAGCGGGAATTAGCAAAGGTTAAGCGTGTCGAGAGGGAAGTGCTCCCGAAACTTCAGGTTTGGAAGAAGTGCGTCGGACTGATTCGCTGCATGGAGGAGGCAACCAAAGACGAGGATCATCCGGGGAAAATAAAGAAATGGAATGCGGTGGAAGGAGTCGGCGGCGACGATGCGATTGAGGCAGCTGGGATGGCGCTTCACCACTTCAAGGAAATCGAGACCACAATGCCGAAATCCTACTTCGTCTCCGAGCAGATGGAGAAAATTCAGGAGGCGCACCGGGAGCAAACCGGAGCACCCATCACGGACCCCAACCGGCTGATTATGATTCATCAGACGCAGTCCGCAAGATACGAGAAAGCGCATGTGTCCGCTGGTGGCCCGCTGTACATCCCGCGCGCGTCTTCATCACGTCACCGTGGAAATCGTGTAAACTGAATTTCAGGTAAAAATACGGGGAGTGCCTGAAGGCTTCAGGCAGTACCAAATCCGTCAATCGTTAATCCGTTATACTGAATTTCAGGAGTACTTTATACCCATGTCAACGATGCCACGCCACATGCCGAAGCCGAAACCGCCCATGGGAGGTATTTCGCCGACCGCGCCCCCGCCGTACCGCGCACAAAAGCAAAAGATCGGCGCAGGGCCGCAGGGCGTCGCTGGTAGCCCGAAGCCTTTCGCTCCGCCCCGCGCTCCGATGATGGCGAGCGGCGGTATCGGAATTCCCGCGCCGATCGGCAAGCCGTCGGGGATGATGCCGCCGGATATGGATGCGGGAGCGCCGGACATGCCGCCCGATCAGAGTGGCGGCGGTCAGATGCCGGTAATATTGCCAGAGGCAGTCGGCTACACCGATACGCAAAAAATCTGCGGACCGGTGGAATCTATTCAGTGGCCCGGATGCAAGTACATGG
>QGNH01000421.1_pt1 | contig 13427 bp, 18 predicted proteins | sample 1735481 | NCBI WGS metagenome assembly QGNH01 (sample SAMN09239004, study PRJNA386568) | Viral metagenome, whole genome shotgun sequencing project. | reverse complement strand
CGTGAAAACATCCTCGGGGCGGCGCAGAACTTTAAAGGTTTTGTCGGCATCTGTGCCTGAGAGTCCGAGTTCGTTGCCGAGATAATCGTAAGTGCCGATTCGGTTTATTGGTACATCCTTGCAGATGAGATACCCTTCAGGAGTCTTGATAATATGGGGTGATATAGGATGGCCGTAATACATTACCGACAAATTTATTCGCTCCCTTCGCTCTCAAATCGCGCCAGTATCGCCGCATAAATCCGGCTGTGATCATTCTCGTCATTGGTGATCTCCAGCAGTGAAGAGATGTCCTCTGGTGGCGCAAGGGCAATTAATTCGAGGCCGAGCGCAATAGCGTCATTTTCTTTTGAGTTGGCTTCTTTAAGAACGTCTAAATATGTCCTTGGCGAATCGCGTCCGGCTTCGTGATAGGCAGCAGCTTCGGCTTGCTTCGGATCGTGATTTGAAGCAATCATTTCTTTTATATTTTCTTGAATATCATCATTTGAATTTCCTTTAATTAATGGCATTTATGATCCTCCTTATCCGCTATTGTAATCGTCTGTTTAGTATGATATAATTAACCACGAGGGGTGATTATATTGCCATTAAATTTAGTTGCAGACTGTCCGGTATGTGGTAAAGAATTTATAAAAAAGAAAGCGTCGAACGTTTATTGTTCCAGAGAGTGTGCAGGCAGACATAATGTTGCGATTGCTCTGCAGAGAAAGAAAGATAAGGGCCTTAAAGGCCAAGAAATGAAGTGCGTCCATTGTGGAAAATTGTTTTATGTTGCTCCGTACAGAATCAGTGAGGCTCAGTTCTGTTCTCTGCGTTGCAAGGCATTACACGAGCAAACATTAGATAGTGCGATTTGCCCCATTTGTGGAAAATCTTTTACCTTTATACATTCGCGGCTCAATACCGCAAAATATTGTTCACGAACCTGTTATTACAAAGGGCAATTAAAAAAAGGCACTGTTGAGTTCATTTGCAAAGAATGCGGAAAAACATTTTTGACTAGTCCGTCACATAAAAAAATAAGGAAATATTGCTCGAAAGAGTGCATGTGGATGGCGAAACGTAAAAGTAGGCCAACTTTTGCCACCAATGGAGGCATGCGGAATTACATGAAATCGCGTGGCAAAATAAAAGAGTGCCAAGATTGCGGATACAGCGAACATCCAGAAATTCTCGGCATACATCACATTGACTTTAATCACGAAAACAACATGCCCGACAATATCGCCGTATTGTGTCCTAATTGTCATTCCGTTCGACACGCAAAACATACGCCGCACACTATAGATGGAAAACTTTGCGGATAAAAAAAGAGCCCCGCAACCGTTCGGAATTTCCGAATAGTTCACGGGGCTCAAAGGCTCTCTACGTTATTTAGATTTAATTGGCGCTCGCCGATTCATCTTCCCACATCGCGGGCACTCGATTTCGTATCCTCCCTCGATTTTACCGAAATTCTTGTTGCAGTATCGGCAGCGGACTTCACAGAGGGCAGACGAGAGCGTGGGAGGCGGAATAAAATCAGGATTCGGATTTTTAATAGGGATGGCAGCCTTGGGGCTCGTCGCAGAGAATGGCGGCGTTTCGTGCCGGTCAAGAGCGTCCAGTATCGAATCAACCTGCGAATTTCTCATCGGCATTCCCCTATTCAAACAGCTTCGGAATATCCGCAAAATCCGTGATGTTAATTTGCAGTCCGTATTCGCTGGATATAACCGTTGTTCCACCATGGCGGAGAACGACATTGGGCGTCTGCCGCGCTATTTCAATCATGACCTGCAACGAAGATTTGCTATGGGGCAACGATGCAACATTGACTTCAACCACTTTGGGCGGGTGATATATCGTCGCATGACCGACAGGAGGTATGGCGTCGCTGTGATCACGCTCGTCATCCTGCGGCTGATAGCCCGAGTATCTGGGGCCTTGTCGTTCGTCCCATCCGGGAGGTTTCGGCGGACGCTCAACGCATCCAACGGGTGCGGGCTTGGCGGGACGGTGAATTGATGCACCGCCAACGGGCGTTACAAATTTGCGCTTATCGGTTGTTTCTTTCAACTGTCCTATTGATGGCCATCCCATACTATCTACCTCCCGGCTTCTTAATGCATCTGTCGAGTTCGCAAGATAAGTGCCGTCCTTTAGACAATAAGTCGAGTTCCGTCTCGCTGGCATCTTTATGTCTAGCCATCCAAAGCAGCATGAAGGTTTCAGTTATATTGTCGCTGATATCTTTCAATTTTCTCTCAGAGATACCGCACCTTGGGCAAGAAATCTCGTCTATTCCCGGCGTATCTGTTTTAAATACGTTGCCGCATATAAAGCAAGTCGCAGTTTTCATTTCATGCCTCCCTCACATTACCTATCCTTATCTCGAAACCCGAATATCGCGCCGCAGATAAACAGCACGAGGACAAAAGCACCGATTGTAATTAAAATTCCCACACAAGCCTCTCACGATATCCGCTCGATCGTTTTACCGGTATCGGTCATGAGATAAGCTTCTTTACAGAATACAAGACATTCCGCGCTCATCGCGGGAACAACTGCGGTGCAGTGGCTCAGTTTTCTCAGGTCTGTATCTCCAATTAAAAATCTAATATTATCCCCGCCAAACCCCGATGTTGTCTTGATGGTTTCCTGTGCTCTTTGATAGCATTGGCTGATTTGTTCAAGCTCTTCGTCCGATGTTTGCGGCTCATTTTCTGCCGCTTCTGGAAGATGAACTTGCGCTACAGTAAACGATTCAGCCTCAATAAAGCACCAGTTGAAATTGTACCCGCGATATTTTAATATCATTTCTATTTTCCTTTCATACTTGTCTATCTGGCGGCCTATAATAAAAGCCCGCTTATTTTAGCGAGCGTGCGGATATATTTACGCCGCCCACTTCCCGCCGATATCATTACCGAACCGATCATAGAAGGCAGTCTTGGTCATCTCGATAATTTCCCCACCGACATGCACCTTGTGAGGGAATGTCACTGTGCGCCACAGAATGACAGGCGCATCATAACAGCGGCACTGAAAAGTTTCGCCTGGCCCATAGTTTCCGTAACTCTGCATTGGTTTTCGGTCTCTCGATGCGCTGCTTGGACCTCCGTATTTATTAAACAGCGCTTCAGGATTGGGGTTATCGTTGTATCGGCATAATATCCCGTTCATAAACACGTGAGAATCGCGCGTCTTAACGTCTCGCGTGCTCCTCCATATATACCAGCCCAGTCCCAAATCTTCCGCCTGCGCCCTATTGAGCGCCGCATGCGCCTTCGCCGTCTCGGTGCGGGATATCAGCCGTGCATGATTCTCGGTCATGTCGCCGACGAGTGCCCGGAATTCAGGTGCCTTATACGCTGACCGATTATCGGAGAATGCCTGTGTGCCAGTGAACTTCACGAGCTGCGCGGCTACGTCCTGCGGCACCGACTTGATATACTGCGCGTTGCGGTCGATTAATTCAGATGTCCTGGCGCTCATCGACTGCTGCTGTGACTCGTAAAGCCATTGCCCTTTACCTGACGTTCTCGCTGCTTGTCGCCACGTACGGGCGTTCTCTTCGAGGGTGTTGGTCACCATCGTTTTAGCGACGGTGTAAGCCCACTTATTTATCGCCGCATCGTTGGATAGAGCAGAGAGTTTGTTGAGGATGATGTCCAGCGTGTCACCGTCATTGATTAGTGCGGTTATGAATTTTCGTAGTTTCTTAAGGGCGGTCAGGTAGCTTTGTTCGATGTGGCGGGATTGTTCCCAGGCGGTGTATTGCATATAATATCAGCCCCTAATCGTTGGCCCCCATATACGGCGTCGCCATATATCTGATTGCGTCGCAACTGAAGCCATTGAAGCGCTGCGGCAACCCCTTGCCCGCCAGAATGTCGCCGAATAAATCCGGCCCCTTATAAGGAGCGTTCCGCAATAAATCAATGGCCTCATTTATATCCGCCAGAATATCATCAGCGCTTTTTCCTGCCGGTTGGGACGCATTGAGTAAGCCGACGGGTTCCATGGTTGACGTCCCGCGCAAGATCTTCTGAAAATAATCGTCTATAAACTTCTCGCCCGCTACGTACATTCTAGCGCCGACCTCAACGCCGAGCAGTTCGGCAAACCTTTCAGGGCTTATCCCGTCAGGTATTTTCACCGTTATTTCAATCGATTTCATAATCGTTCCTCCCCATCCCCGCGCATCCATTTCGCGATATCGCCCATGATCTCCCGTATCCGGCTCAGCGCTTTCGGTTTCTCATCTGCCGTCTCGCCCACTTCAGCATCAGGCGGCCCAACTCCCGGCACCTCCCCGATCTCCGGCACCGCATCAGCCTGCTCAACGTCCTCGTCGGTAACATTTCCCCACATACCGGTTGCTGCCGACATACCTTGCAATTCGCCGAGCCCCTGTTTCCGCGTCACCAGTCCGGCGGTGAATGCGCCGACAACGGCGGTTGTTTTAGCTACGCCATTTTCGGCCCTTTCCTTTTCTGATGGTATGCGAACCGGATTAAACACAACATTTATATCGTCCGGCACCGAACCGAATTCAGACATACAAAGAACCGGTAATACCTGTTCGATAACCGGCTTCGCTTTATTTTCCTGTTTACCCTCAAGCAGGGTATAATAGTTGTCCATGTCTGCATCGCCCGTTGCGTCCATACCGGAGGCTGAGCGCCCAAACAGGATTGTTATTGGTATGCCGGACACCGAAGACATCGCGTACATGGACATTTCGAATATTTTATCCAATCCAGCAAACGAAAACTGATGATCTTCCAGCTTGCTTTCAGAGTCGATGTATCGGGTGTTCATGCTGCTCATCAATTCGTTTTGAGCTTTCTGTACTTCCCAATAGTTCCGCTGCATCATATTGGGCGCGGTTCCGAGAAACGATTGCAGGTTTTTGACCGATTCTACCCACACCTGAGCCTTATATAAAAGCGCCTCGATATTCGCCTTTATGCTGTTGTATTGATTTAAGTCTTCAAATACGGTTTCTATTTTTGAACAGCCCCAGTGCTGTTCGACCTGTTTTTCCCAGTACGGAAGTTCGTCACCGGTAAACCGCAATATCCTGCTGTGGTGCACCCTCATCTCTGCCGTGGCATCCTCGCTGACGCGCATCTCGTAATACTCGGGTTCGCCAAATGCCGAGCTTCCGATGTCGGTTACGATGTCGCCCGACGGATAAACGCCGGACCATCGGTCAACAACATAGATGCCTTTAAAACTATCCGGTCCAACAGTTGCGAGATCAAGCGGCTGGTCTAAAATGTCGCCGTGGCCCTCAATCAGCATGAGCCCAGCAGCCCCACCGAATAACTCGCCCCATTTCATGCCTTGCTCAATTTGCTTCTTAATTTTCGTGCGCCTCTGAGCCCGTTCGAGCACGTCGATCTGATCCGGTGTGATCTGGCTGTCAATCTTAAACCAATGCGCCAGCGCATCCTCAACCGGCTTGTCGATTATCCTGCGCAGTATGCCGGAACCGCGATATAGAGAGAGCAGTAACATATAATTTTGCGTCAGCCTCGTCAACGGATACTCGACGCCGTTTGCCAGATTCGCAGCGCCCCAGCCGAGACGGGCCGGAGCGTTGGAGTATGCATCGGCTGCGGTCATGCGCTCCGAGCCGAGGACGTCGTCGGAGGGTTCAATTATATTGTCTTGCATCTGATCGCCTCCGGGTGAAAAAATAAGACCGAGCCGGTAAGGCCCCGTCAGAATGTGCGGACGGCACCGTAATGCCGTCGGAAACTCCTTGTACGCTTGGTACATGAGCTTATGGTTTCCGGCGGGACTCGAACCCGCGACATGGGCGGTCCCTCTCCTGTCAAAGACTGACGCCATTGCTGGCGGAGGGTTGCCGCTTGTTCTACCAACTGAGCATACGGAAACATATTAGTTGCGCTCGCGGAAATAAACTGGCTCAGCAGGGCTCGAACCTGCGACGTCCTGGTTAACAACCAGGCGCTCTACCGACTGAGCTATGGGCCATTATAAATGCAGGACGCTGCTGAACGTCCTGCATGTGAATCTTATAATATCTCGCTACATTGAACAAAATAAACCGCTTGTTGCATTTATAAAAACTCGTAGCGTTTGCAAATACTACAGTCTTTATCTTGTGAAAGTATTTGCAAGCGCATAATTGATTATTTGTGGTTGCCTCGTCATATTGACGGATGCAAAATCACGCTGCCGCTGGCCGCCTGAATGCCGCCACAAACGTCATGATATAATATCTGGCTGCATCGCAGTTGTGCAAAACATAACCGCCGTTCACGCAGTAGTTATGATGGCGTTTAACCTGCATGTTGTAGACGTCCGCAGTTCCCGCCGGATTGATGCTCTTGATGCCTACGAAGTTTTTGACCGCAGGATTTGGAGCAACACTCTTTGCGGATATATTTGTTAATCGTAAATGGTTGGCCGCAAAACGCACAAAATCTTTCAATATTGTCATAACCTTGCTTGCGCCTCCATGCTGACTTGCAATTATTACTGCAAAATCTTGACTCCGTTTGTGTGCTTTTAAATGCTTTGCCACAAGAATCGCAAACAAAATCATGCTCAACATAAAATTTATCTTTCATAGTTTCGTAATGCTCTTTATGCCAGTCGTGTCCCGCCTCAGAATGATGCCACTCCTTGGCGAGCTCTGCGGCAAAGGCGATTCGTTTGCGCAGCTCGTCCTTGTCTTGCAAGTTGCTGTGGAGCGATAAATGATTGGATATCGGCAACAATTGGAGGTCATCGCTTTCGTTCTTTGACTTATCAAGTTCTCTATGGTGCACTTGGTATCCTGCGGGAATTGGGCCGTTAAACTTTTCCCATATAAAGACGTGCAGCCTCTTGCGATGACCGTCAATCTTTTTACTGCTAAGATAGTATCCAGTCTTATTGTCGCGCACGAACCTTATGCCGTCAGCGTAGGCTATTTTACCGTCGTTCAGGTATGTAACCATCAACTATCTCCCTAAACATTTAAGATTTTGTCGTCAGCGTTGAGATGCTTGAGTTGAATCCACCCGCGCTGAGTGTAAAACGGGTGGTCTGCCGTGGCCTTTATTTGTTCTCCAGTTTCTAATTCAATCACAAATATCTGAGCGTTTTTTTTTGTCATTCGGACGTTAAAATAGTCCGAAAGCGTTTTGCGTCCGGACTTTTCGCTATAACATTTTACTTTGCCCCGCTTACCGACTAAGTCTTTTATGGCAATAGGGCCGCATTCCGTATCGATTAGAGCGTCCCCGGTCACACATCCGTGATCGAACTGCTTCAAAGGCTTTTCCTCGCCGCGTTGCCGAGCCTTTTCATCCCAGATGTAACTCGACATTTCTCCGATAAGATTCGGGCAGCGAGTTTTATGTATCCGTATCTTCCGCTGGTAGATAAGCGATGCCATCACCCTAATGCCCTCAGCCACTTCGTTATCGGCACCAGTGACAGCATAACCGCGCTGCTCTAGGGATGCCCTAAACGAAGCCGCAGACGGGTCAAGCGCAATGCCGGACAGAAGAGGGCGGTCCGCAAAGAACGTCTGAAAGTCGTTGGCGTACTGTTCGTCCGTTTTGGTGGCATGTTCCTTGCGCCCGTCGTACCAATACTCATTATCGAACCATATTGTGTCGCCATCGTCGTAGATGTCGAGGAACACGCAGGGGTTCTCTGTCCCATAGTCGATTGCGGCAAAACGCGACGCATACGATTCTAGGTGTGGAGGTCTGGTCGTATCGTCGTAGGTATTCAGGTCGTTGTCAAACATCGAATAGATGCAGCCTTCAGCGATTACCCACAGCCCTAGTATGTAGCGCGAAAAGAACACGCCGGAATACCAAGAGCGATAACGCGCCTTAGTCTTCTCTGACAGCGACAGGTTATCATCAAGGACAAAATGTATGTGCAGTAGGTTCTTAGACTTTGCTTTATCTATAAATTCCGTTTTGATAAAATGCTGCGGATTCTTTGGATTGCAGTTATACCAGAATTTAGCGCCTTCCACAGAGCAACGCGCATTAGCTTGGTTAACGAACGATTCAGGCATCAGTGCGACTTCATCGAACAGAATGCCAGCCAGCGTAAAGCCTTGTATCAGATCCTGGCTGCCTTCATCCTTGCCGCCAAACAGGAAATAATAATTAACACGACCGCCGTGTGATATTTCGATGAAATTATCAGAGCGGTGATAATCGAACGTATACCCTCGTGACAGGCACATCTTCTGCAGGGGCTTCACGACGTTGCGTCGCAGCGATCCGATCGTCTTGCCGCATATCGCGAAGTCCTCGCCGTCAAACTTCGCATTGCTCCATATGACGAACGACAGTGCCATGGCGACCGTTTTGCCGGATCTGATTGAACCGTCGCAGATAATGCCGTCATGATCTTTTACGGGACTAGAATCCGTCCACCATGTAAGTATCTGGAGCTGCTTTATCGAAAACGGTTTAAATTTGAACGGTGCGACCCTACGACTCATCGACAACGTCACCGCCCTCGTCATCATCTCCGGTCCAATCGGCCCAAGCTCCGGAGGCCTTGCCGTCAAGCGCCACCAGGAAGCCGTCATCTTCGACAGGCTGCGGATTCAGCTGCGGATTCTTTGTGGAGGCAATCAGTTTTTCGAGCTCGAGGCGTTCGCGCTCCATGGAAAGCCGCGCCTTCTGCTCTTCGGTCGCCAAGTCAAGGTGATCCGACAGCCATTCCAGCGCCCTCATGCGGTCCGCCAACTTGAAACTGGCGCCGTCCTTACCCTGTTTAATCTCAGTGATCAGAGAGCCGTCGACCTCATAGTCCTCTTTGAAGCGGACTGAGTTTATCTCTTTGGTCACGACGACAGGTTTCTTTGTAACGGGGTCCTTTGTGGTGATCGGGCCGAATGGTCCCATAACAGGAACAACATCACGGCCAAACTCAACAAAATCAGTGAGATCAGAAAAGGCGATATCCATGAATTTCTGAAAGATATCGTCGGGTGCAAGTTGTGCACGGATATATTTGTCTTGCTTAAGCCGGGTAATTTCGACACGAATCCTATCATTGTCCATCAGGCGGTATCCGTTTGACCGTGCAGAGTATTCATCGCACCCATAAGCCTTTTTATATGCCTTTGCCGCATTAAAGCATTTCACATAGTAAAGGCAAAATAGCTTCTGCTTATCGTTGAGGTCAGACTCGTCAAGTTTTTTGAGAACGCTCACTTTAAATTCCGAGCGCTCGTTATTTTCCGAACGTTCGGAATCCCATTTATATGTGCTTTTCCAACGCCGCACTGTACCGGCGGGCAAGCCGAGTTTATTGGCGATTTCAACCAGAGAAACTCCCTGCTTAAATAATTCATAGGCCTCGCCCAATTTATCATTTTGAGCCCTGCCCATAATCACCTCACCTCGCGGTATTTTATTTACAGAATCGCCCCCGCCCCAAGAAGGAGGTCCCTAACGGGTGAAAGGCCCGTCGGGTGAGGACTTGAGGCCGGGCGTATCTGCCGTCACTCCCGGTTTAGCGGGAAGTTGAACGCGGAATGTATAAAAACAGATAGGGAGAGAGCAGACGATAGCGGTGCAGTTTTGAATACGCCAGATGCACGATTCGCAGATTACGATACGGTCCATGCGGCTCTCCTCGGTTCAGATATAGAGAGAGGGCTACCGGTTAGATAGTCCTCTCGCACTTATTCATATTAGAAATTATAGACCCTATTTTGCGTGCACAGTGCAAACGTTTATGACGTTGATTTAAATTTTCGCTTTCAGCTTCTTAATGGCGTCCTGAATTCTTGTTTTTTCGGTTTCAGACAATTCTATTCGGAGCCATCTCACAACGGTCCCCTCTGTGACGTCGAGTGCCGCAGCGACCTGCCAAATTGATAAACCGTTTTCTTTGAGTTCCGTTCTGATGTCCCGGTTCGCTTTAAGAGTAAATTGATTTTTCATATTTTGTTTCTCCTTACACCATATTTAGATATTTTGCAATCTCGTACAGAAAATCATCGCGGCGATAATAAAAATCTCTCTTGCTGAACTCCGGCAGGTTCAGATATTCAAACGGATAATTCCGCCCGTTATCGATGTTCAGCATAAAACCCTGAATTAGCCGCTGCCTGATTTCATCGGTCTCCACGTCTCTGCCGGAAACAATCTTTGCCTGCTCGACTGCTCGCATCTTCAGCGTCTCGGGATAATATTCGATTGCCTCTAACTGTGACTGCTTGTCCTCGGTGGGCCTACCGACGTTTTGAGAGTGAGCCGGATATGCGCGGCGCTGCTCTTGCTTGGAAATAACGGACTCGCCTGTCTTGGGGTCTTTCTTATATTCCGTATGTACGTAGGTTGTGTAGTTCGCCCCGCCGCCGTCAATGATGTCCTGACGCTGAGAGTGGTATTGCTTGACGCGGTGGTCGTAGCCTCGGACGATCCAGAGGCATTCTTGCTTTATGGCCCAGGGAAGTTTAGTGCGCATCAAGTCACCTCTCCAGCATCCACAGATACTGTTTCATCATCTGCGTGAATCGCTGATCATACTTGCCCGGGTCGTAAACGTCGGGGTTTGCGAGGTGCTCACGGAGTAGGGTTATCTGCTCGGCGACGGTTAGTTCTTGCATTACTGTGCCTCCTTTGGTTTGTGATCGTATGCGAGCCAAGTTTTTCCATATGTGCTTATTTCGCAACCGTATTGTTCTTCATCCATGTGTATGCACTCAATTATTTCATGCCACGGCGATGCGCATATCGTTGTAAACTTGACTAACTCCCACCCGCCCTCATCACTACCAATTGTATATGTCCATACCGGCTTCCCGTCTCTCTCCCGCAGTTCGTCCAAAGAAAGCGGATGCGGATTGTCGCGGATGGCGTCGCGGAGAATAATGTCGGAGATTTCGTCAAGCATTATTTCTGACTTTCTGCTCCGCAATTTTACGTCTTGCGCCACTTTCAATTTCCAGCCATCTAACGCTGGCAGTTTAGAAATAAAATCTTTTACGCCAGCAATGCATTCAAGCAATTCTTCCGTTGTGCTCATATATCCTCCTTATCAAGACGTCGACCGCACATAGGGCAGAAGCGAATGTCGGTGTGATCCTCGTAAATATCATCTGCTGCCGCCCGCATGGTGAACCAAATTGTGTTGTCTGAATCATCAATTTGAAGTAGACCAATGCTATTAAGAATTGGTTTTCTTTCTCGGCAGTACTCGCATCCCTTTTCGCGTTCTGCCTTTTCGCGGAGAGCATCTAGCACAAACTTTTTATCGAGCAGATATAAATCTGTAACGCCCTCTTGTTCAGCCGCCTTAATCACAGCATCAACAACTGCTTTTTCCTCCATATCTACTATTTGGGTTATGATGTTTTTTGTTATGCTGAATGTCATATTTTCTAGATTTGAATCACACCACGGCTTTTCAAATTCGATATGCTGCAGTTTCTCAACCTTGTTCGTTTTGCATGCTGGCCTAAAATGGTCATCGCCTCCCGCACATGCTGAGCATTCATAGCAGGGCTTACAATCATGAAGACTGCATTGGTTACACTTTTCCATTATGTTTTGTCTCCCTCCTGTGCCTGTAATGCTGCCTTAGCTTCGGATTCGGTGAGGAAGATGGTTTTGCCGAAATCAGAAGCTAAAAAGTCGACATGTCTGCAGGAATCATATTTAACCCTAGCTACGGTTTGAACATCTATTATTTCTCCATGAATCGTTAATTCGTGTCCGTTATAAGGACGCAACACTGTAGCTGTGACTGAATCGCCCACTTTACACGGTAGCCTTATCAGCATTCCTGCCGCTTCGTCATCCCGATATTTCTGTAGTTCAGACTGCAGTTGTGTGAGTTCTTCAGGGGTGCCGAGGGCTTTGTATTTTTGCGTATAGCCCTGTAGTTTGATAATTGCATTGGATATTGCTTTAATAAACTCAGTCTTAAACCACATATTCATCCCGCCGCTGTAGTCGCTAATGATATTATTAAATCGTTTAACGTTTTCCGCCTCATCTAACATTAAGGGCCATGCTTCAACTATATTTTTGTGATGTCTATCGGTTTGCGCCTCAATACTCATGTCTTGTTTTTTCATATCACTCTTTGCATCCTTTCCATTCAAATTTGCTATTTAGCATCATGCATCCAGTAATGCATTCGTCAGTGTGCTCGTTTTTACACACAACACACGGCATCACACGGCTTGCATAAGCCACTTGCGATATATCCGCTTTTGCCGCCTCAAGATGTTTCTCCAGTTCGTCTATGTAGGTGAGCAGTGCTGGAATGTCGGCGGCAGCATGGGCGATAAGTTCGGCATCTGGATGATCTATAATCCCATCGTCATGGCGATAATCTTGACTCCACTTTGACAACTCAATTGCCTTTTTCATTCCGTGACTTTTCCTGTCCCTTACTGGTCCATAGTATTTTTCATATACTTGGAATCTCGGTTGCGCGCCCTGCATCCCCCATCGATCAAAACCCATGATGTAATACTGGCCGCTATGGTCCGTCACAAGATTCATAACTTTACTGTGTTCATTGACGTACCATCTCCACGGTCCGGGTGTGGCCGCATCGCATCTTGCGCGGATTGCTTTGATATCAGGTTTCATTTTTGTTCACCTCGTCATCGCACGGCCCATCAACACATGGTTCACGTAATTCGATTCCGTCAGAATGCAGTTCACAATATCCATCTGATGTTTTATAAATACAGCGTTTCATAATTCCCCTTTCATCAATATTGGTTTTGTATCGCTCCGTATGTACAGCGGATGTATCGACCTGTCGTGTCGAATATGGCTGATTTGGTCATGTTAATCATCTCCGAATCTGCATCTCGTCACCGCAATAGGATACGGCTCAATCTCGCTTGCCCATACCGGCGTAATCCCGTGCATCAGACCCGCCAGCGGGAACCCGCCAGAGCCGTCGAACAAACTGCCTACCGTCTTCGCGCCGCATTCCGCAAGTCTGCCCATGATAAATTCCACGCATGGGAGCGCAACGCCGTTTCCCCACATTTTGTATTCCGACGAATCGGTATGTAGCCTGTTGTACCATGCTATGACTTGCTTTTTCGTCATCGGTTTATATTGCTTGCCAGTGTCGTTCCAGACTTTCTTTTTCTCCGTCCAGATATGCCATCCGTCTTGATGCTCACGAAGCCGTCCGTCAATTCGCCGCTTGGTAAAATCAACATCATTCCAGAAATCAACCTCTGCGTCCGTCATATCGGATATCTGCGGGATGCTGCCCCATTTGTCGGGGAATCCCTGGAGGCGAGCGCATTCGGTGGGAGTAAGTCTGCGGACCGTCAATTGATCGCGTATTGTGTTTTGCAAGTTCAAACTCATGCCGCCGGTTGACTTTGCTTGGAGCGTTCCGTTTACGTCCGGGTTTTCTGTGCCGTTACGACAATCCACGGCAGCAATACCCCC
>QGNH01001476.1_pt2 | contig 13440 bp, 16 predicted proteins | sample 1735481 | NCBI WGS metagenome assembly QGNH01 (sample SAMN09239004, study PRJNA386568) | Viral metagenome, whole genome shotgun sequencing project. | reverse complement strand
GTGTCGAGCCCGAAAAGGAGGTAATCAGCTATCGAAAGATTGTGCGCCGATCCGTTTGTGATAGGCAAATAGGTTGCAAGACTGCTTTCCAGTGCAATATTGGTGGATACTGGAATTGTTCCATAGTGATCAGTATAATAGTCAGCAAACATTAGTCCAACATCAGAACCAGTTATCTGACCGCCGGCAATTGAGAAATTACCATTGCCAAAAGTATCACCAACCGAAGAGGTGAATAGCCCTCCAGCAATGCTGTCACCAGCTGTGTCTTGGAACTTAACCGAGTTCGTTATGGCGTTCGGAATCGAGTTTGTGACGACAAAATTGGTCGCGTTCTGAGCATACGTTTCCGCCACAAGATAAGCCCCGTTGGTGTCAAATGAGTTTGTAGCCGTCACAATAGCCTTGAAGGCTGCCGCTCCCGCTGCCCCGTTGGTGTCGTACCAAGTATTGTTCTGGTTCGTCGTGGCGTATGAGGCAAGCATTCCGTTTGTCAAGAAAGTCTGGTTTGTGGCGTTAAAAAACTGGATGGACCCGGAAATGTTGGTCGTTAATGTGGCGTTCTGGCCAGCCAAGTAAATATTCGTGTTGATTCCCGTCGCGGATGCCAGCGTTAATATCGACGAGGTCGGCTGATAGGCTAGCGATGCGATGGCAGCCCTTGCCGCCCCGTTGGTGTCGTAGAGAGTGTTGGCGTAGTTCGTGGTCGCGAAGCCGTTCGTAGCCGAAGGGAATAGGTATCCCGACGGGTTGTTTGAGTAAATCCCAGTGGCCGCATTCGTCGCCTGCGTTAGCGTGGCGAGCGCGTTCGTGGCGGCTCCGGTCAAGAATACGTTCGTCAGGCCGGGGAGCAGGTTGGTTCCGAGGTAGGCCGAAGGCTGCAAGCCAACCCAGGGCCCAAGACCGTTCGTTAAAAAGGTCTGGTTGGTCGAGTTGAACGTGATGACGTTGCCTGCAAAATTTGTCGTAGCAGTCTGGTTTTGGCCGGCCAAATAGGTGTTCGTAGTGATGCCATTCACGACAGCATTTGAAACCTGAACCGTTCCGAACTGGAATAGTTTTACGAAGGAATTCGATGCCGTGTTTAGGTTGGCTGCATAGACCGTATTCGAGGCTTGGAGTTCAGCCTGAATGGCCGCGTTGGTGGCAACCAAGCCAGCTGTCAAGTTGGCTACGGCAACATTGGTTGCCCCGGTCGTGTAGTTTGTGTCGTTTACTCCCTGATTGAAGGCCGCCGTCACGGCGATATTCGTGATGGCCGCCAGCGTCGGCGCGGCGTTCGTCTGTGCGTTGGCGTAGATGGCGTTCGTCACCTGCGTTGGGGTCATGTAGGAAGCGGGATTGGAATAGACAATGGAGGTCATCCCGTTCGTGGCACCGACGATCTGGGTGTAAAGCGTGTTGCTGGCTGAATTGAGTTGTCCTAGTTGGGCGTAGTTTGCCAGTGAGTTCGTGGTCGGCGAATAGCGCAAGTCGGATGTCTGCCATGTGTACGACCATCCGGTACCAGATGGGGTTGGCGTCACGTTTACGCTGCACGCCGTGCTGGAAATGATCCCGAGATTCGTTGTGGTTACGACGATGTACCCGGAGGCGGGAACGGCGGGACCGTTCGGGGTCGAGTTGGCTGGCACAGTCCAGCGATAGTAAATCGGCGCTGGGAGCCCACCGGCAAGATTTGTAAAGGTCGTCTGCGCGTTGGTGTCCGTGAATTGATAGGCCGGATTGCCGATGACGCTTATCTGACCACTGAAGTTCAAGCCAACCTCCTGCAAGATAACTTCCACGTTGGTGAAAGGAGCGATGTTGTATTGCTGATCGGTAAGGCGGAATTGGACGCTGGTTTGTGCCAGTGAGCAAACTGCCACCAGAAGCAACAGGAACAGCGTTGTCAGGGTCTTCATTCCGAAGGAAAGTAGTTTAGGTTTCATGTAAAATCAATAGGCAAGCGGTAGCCAGTGGGTTTCTTCAAATTTGGTTCACGTCACAGTTGAGGCGGTTGCCAATCCGTCCAAAGACGTGATTGTGGATGGGGCCGCAATTGTTGCATCGTAAGCAGGTATTGGAACAATAACTTTTATGCCAGATGGAATTCCGGTTGTTGAAATATTACCGAGAAGATTTAAAACACCGGGCACGAACTGGGAGTTTAAAAACTCATTCCGGCAATTATAGCTATCCAGTTGATTGCTTACCGGACTTGCCGTATTATTCCAAATTTGCATCATCCATACAATTGCCAAAGAAACATTAGGGTTTGTGTTGTCGTAGGCATTATTCCATTGCTCTCCCCAGCCTGAAGTTGCCGTAAAGCTGCTTGGAAATCCTGCCGTAAACCATGGTGAAACTCCGTATCCAGCCCAAGAGGCAAAATTATCTTCTGTATATGCCCCATGGGTCCATAGCCCTCTTGGCTCTGGCGGGCCGGATGTCGGGTCCCAAATAGAGCGCGTGTTAAATTTGGCAACTGCGTTGGCGGTCATGTACGCTATTAAGCTTGGAACATCAGACGTATTTGTGCACAGCACAGTCCAGTTTTTTATATAAATTCCAGGATTAACAATCATGGAAGCTGCATTGCGATTCTGGCACGCGGATTGGGTAAAATCCTGGCACCCCGATTGTGAAAAATTCTCGCTCATGATTCATTAAGGTTGAGCTGCCCACGCTCTGCCGTCAGTTAAGGCTTGCCACAACACACCCACAAGTGTGGCTGGTGCGGCGAATGTGGTTGAGAATGCTGAAATTATGTCGCCTGCTCCAGATGGGGACGAGCCATCGTTTAAGCAGTTCAGGCAGGGCGTTACATTGTCTGTTTCTGAGGACATGTCAGAGCCGGAAACTGATCGTGTGTATTCAATCACGTTCACACCGTCCAAGGTTGTTCCATTAACCGGGGCGTAGGTGTATGTGTACGTCACGCCGCGAATCAGTTTTGATTCCCATGCACCGCCCGCTGGCGATGCCGTTGGAAGGATACACAGCAAGTCCTGATTCTTGGCAACTTTTATTATCGAAGTTCCGGCATTCATGCCGTCAAAAGTGTAGCAGTTGTACCAGTCGCCTCCATCAGAGACGACTTGAAATGTTGCAATTGATTGCGGCGGAGTAATGACGCGATGTTTAACGCGGGTCAAATCATGCTTAAGCTTGGCAAGCACTCGGGAAACAGATTCATTCTGAACCTGCTCAGTGCGGCTCTTTAACCATTGTTTTCCTACTAGCCGGCTGTCGCGACTGGACAACCCGCGCACGTTCGGAGCCTCGTTGTAAGACTGCCGATTTACCGTCGTTAATGGTAACGCTGAGTTCATTGTAGTGGCGCAAATTGGGTTGGGTTTGTTGGCCGGTTATTGCGCGAATACAAAAGCGGGTTCCAGTGACCGATTGGCGAGATGAGCCAGGTGTGGACCAACTCAAACCACGTCCGCTGAAAGTTTAACGTGTCTGCCTTGCGTAAGGCCGAATAAAGAACATTTCCAGTGCTCGTACCATCATCCGAAAAATACTGTGGATTGTACGCTGAAAAATCGTCAAAAATGGTGTCGATTCCTCCGGGTGTTTCAGTTCCCTCGTCGCCAGTGTTCGGCACCTTCTGCTGGTTTGTGTTAGGGTCCGTGAAATAATCGGGAACCACAAGCATTGGGTCTTCGATGTAGCAGCCGGGATTCAAATATGGCGGCGAAAAATAGTATTGCGTCCACGTCATCTCGAAACCGGGTATATAAGGCGTGTCCTCCTGATACCAAAGGTTCTGGATAATCTCCTGGGCCGCTGCTGCCGCCATCTGGCAGGCAAAAATTCCATTCGGATTGCCTGATGTGATGGTGATCACAAACGTACTATTGTTGACCTGAACCGGGACAATTCCAGAAATGAACGTGGCAATGATGGAGTTCTGAACGGTGCCGTTTATCGGGTTTGATGATGGGAAAAAAGGCGCATCCTGATATTGCTGGATGGCGCGGATAATTGCCATTTTAACCTGAGCTACGGTTGCTTGCAGCGATCCAGTGCCAACAATGGTAACGAAATCGTTTATGACGCTTCCATTGGCTAAAACATCATTTGAACTGGGTTGCAGGAATGAATAATAACGCGGATTCTTGATGATATTTATCCCAAGCTCAACCGCGCTCAGTCCGAAACCGTCTGGTGGAGTATCGAAAGAAATGGATTCACCCACGAATGACAGGCGGGAAAATCCCGGCTTCTGCGATCCGAGGCGCGTCACTTTGGACGACAAAATTCGGAACTCGTTTCCGCCCGAATCCGCAACGAAAGTTCCCCGCCCCATGCCTTGCAGGAAACTGTACGCAAGCGATTCCGGCATGATGTCGCTTTGCGATGCCGTGCACTGTTCGGCGCGCTCGACTTCAGGCGATCCGTCCTCAGACTGGATCAACTGCGATGAGTTTGCGTTGCCGCCCGAATTGTCGATTTGAAATAGACTTCCATTGGGGTTCGGTGTTCCGGCTGGTCCGGGAGTTCCCACGGCTCCAACCGGATTTACAGGCAGCGCCAGACCTCCGTCGTTGTAATCGAGTCCGACCGCTATGTTCGCTGGAAATGCCATATCAGACTTTCACAGATTCCGTAGTCATGGTTCCAGCCTCGCTGGATGCCTTTAGGCGAACAAATGAGCCGGGAGCAACCTTGCTTTTGTCGAGCGTGACCGTGGTCTGGCCTTCGACGGGTGCCCACTTGTTGCCATCAGGAGAAGATTCCCATTGCAAATCAGGATTCAACTCGCTCGACATGGTTACGGTCAATGTTGGCCCAAGGGATACTTCCGGCGGATAGCTGAGGAGCGGCACAACCGCCGTGGCGATGTCCACCAAGTCCTGTTTCTCAAAGCACATGCCGATTTTCTTTCCGGGAGTCTTAATCAGAACGCCTCCCTCAAATACCTGCATGTGCCGGTGATGATGCAAATTCTTGCCGGACTGATGAACGAACGTCTGCTGCTGGATGTGGTGGTTTGAATAGTCCTTGTCCACGATCTTGGCGGTGATGGTGATCGTATCGCCACTGATGGAGGTCTGGACGTTGGATAGTGTTTTCATGGGTTGTTTGCAACGGGTGACATGCCAAAATTTCCGGCCATGGACGCCGCCGTTCCTTTGGCGATTTGGCTTAAATATTTGACTGCGTCTTTGGTGTTCTTGGCGGTGTCGCGCATGTAATTATTTGCGCCTCCGATTTGAGAAATTTGCAAACCCATATGCTCCCAAGTCGATGCTGGCAACTGCTTCATCCACTGTTGAGGTGCGGGCATTCTACCAGTCCCACCCTTGCCAAGCATGTCAACCATTGAAAATAGGGTTGATGCATTTGGGAAGAGAGCACTAAATGCCGACCCGATAAGAATTTTGAAAAGTTTGCTATCTGCAAGCGAATTGAACATTTTAACCAGCTGATCCAATCCACCAATCACGACGTCGAGCATTGGAGCCAAGTCAGAAGCCAGCAGCGCCCATGTCGCAGAAAGGTCTGCTTGAAGAACTTTCCACTCCCAAGTTGTCGCCGTAAGCGCAGGAGCGGTGGCAGCCAAAATCCTCGATGCCTGCTCAAGCTTCGGATTAAGGTAAGCCATCTGCGCGCCGAACTTGAAAATGTCCTGTTCGCTTACGCCCATTGTTTCGGCGAGTAGTGACCGTTTGGTGCTGAAACCTAGACCCATGCCGTTGTTGAGAGCCTTGGCGTAAAGCAGGCTACCCTGCTCGAATGCCTTGATTGTGTGTTCTACAATCACAGCAAGACCCTTTAGCGCCATACCAGCCGCCGTGGCAGCACCGACCAGAATTCCAGTTCCAGCCAATGCGCTTACTCCACCCATCTTTCCCAAAAGACTTCCACCGGGTGCCGTGTTCAATGCGGAAAAAACCTGTCGCGATGAAAACAGAGTCGCCCACATGCTGCCGGGATTGAAAAATGGCATCATCAGGAAAGACATGTCCTTTTTGAAAGTTACATCCGCCTTAAGGTCTCTGGCTGATTTTGCCGCGCGCGCCTTGGCCATCTTGTCACGCCAGACGGCAATCCCGTCAGCAATCTTGTCCAGTTCCTTTTGCTTTTCGACTGCGTTCGCCTTTGCCTCGGCAATCTCCTCAGCAGTTTTAGGCAATGCCTGACCGGCTGATGCCAACCCTCCGCCACCGAAAGCGTCAGCTTCTTTCTGAAATGGGTTCGTTGGGTCAGCGGTACCTCCGCCTTGGCCGGCAATGTGGATATTTGGCGTGTTCCCGGCCATGCGCTTGCGCCATTCGTCGAGGTCCTTCTTGGAGTTGTTTGTGGCTCGCTTTACCGAGTCCTCCCACCACTTCATGCCTTTGGCCGCATCGAGCCCGGCCCGCAGCATTGATTTACCCCAGCCGTCGAATTTGACCAGCTGACCCGGAATTTTTTCAGCCTTTTTTAGAACTGATTCAACCCCATCCTTCAGGCCTGATTTGCGAAGATTGTTTCCCATCCCAGAAAGCTTTTGAAGAATTCCTTCAGCTTTCTCAGCGCCAACCAAGTCGATCTGTAAAACGTAATTAGCCATGGTTTTTTAGCATTCTACTCACTTCTTGACCGACATATCCGCCGCCAGTCATCTCGCTTTCCCCAAGCTGGATCCACCCGTCAAACACCTGTGCGCCCGCTATGTAACAATAGCCTTGCGCCATTGGCAACTCACACCAAACCGAATCCAAACTGTCACTCGGAAAATATTTCCGATACTGGGAAATGTATTCGAGTAAATAGCCTACGCCATCGGCTTCGAGGGTTCGGGTTCGAGTGCCTGAAAAAAACTTTTCTCGACTTGCCCCTCCAATTGGGCGCGGCGTCGGATCGTCGCTTGCACAAAACGATTGTACTGGGCAAGGACTGCCGTACAGATGGCGTTTACGTCGGCGGAGTCAACCTCCATGAACTTTGCGTCTGAACCTTTTCGGATGTATTCGGCCAATGCCGCCTGATCCTGCTTCCAAACCTCATACAGCGATTTAGGGCTTTCCGTGAAGATGAAGCAAACCTGCCACTCGTCCGTGATGTTGAAGTCCATGCCGGCCTTTTCTCCTGGCTTGGCTGCCGCGTTGCCAACCAGCCGGAGAAGTGGCGAGTTAACGGACTGCAAGGCAAGGTGCGTGATCGGAAACACGCCGTGAACCCTGAACTTCACTTCGTCGCCAAACTCGATTGCCCCGCGAAGGAACGCATCCCCAGCCGCACCGGGTAGCGGCTTCGCCATGGCTTCTTTTATGCAGGACTGGCGCTTGTTGCGGTCGCGCAAGACCTGATGGCCCCCGCGAGCTTCCACGGCATCAGCAACAAGCATGTGGGCTGCCGCAGGGTCGCGCAGGGATAATTCATGCACGTTCTGACCGTTGATGCAAAACGGATGATGCACCCGCTGGCGATAAGAATTGATGTCCTGAACGGTTTTCATGGTCAATGCAGCCCGGCGATGGCCACAAAGGACTTGAACGTAAAGGAACGATGCCCCTCACGCTTGGGTGCCTGATTGGCCTTGTTCTCAACGAGAGCCATCGGGATCGTGCCGTAAGGCGTCACCAGCAAGTAGGGATTGCCGGCAATCGTCGGAGGGGTAACGCTGGTGTCGTCAATAACCTCAAGTTCCACGTCAACACCGTCCATGAGCAGGATCAGAATGGAGGTAAAGCCCGCCCCCTGCATGATTTGGATTTGCTCAATCCTCTGCGATTCGCTGGCACTGGTGACGATGTAATTCGCCCAGTTATTCGTTATGCCCTCGGTTCCCCAGACGATGTACGAATTACCGTAAACCTCAAAGTTCGGGTTCCATGTTGATACGTCATTTCCTGCGGTATTCATAAATTAGATGGGTAGATCGTTCACGGCGGAATTCGCCTCGGTGGTTTCGACAACATGGTGATTGGCCAGAAATTCTGAGGCCGGCGCGTTCCAAGCGGCATGGCCTTTGGTTTCCACTGAAAATGTGTAAACCATGGCCCGGTTGGCGTCCTGGAAGATGCCAGCATACCGAACCACCTTGATGGGTAATCCCTTGCCGTCGTTCCGCTCAAAGGTCTTTCCCTCGAACTGACGGAGTTCGGCAATCTTGGCGTTGATGATGTCCGCCCGCTTCTGGCGCTCGGCGATTTGGTCCGGTGTTGGTGTGTTGGTTTCGCTCATGTTGGCAAAGATTGTTCAAGGTTTTCGGTGATCGGCACAAAGTTTGTCATCTGGGTTCCGACCCAAATGTTGATCTTGAATCCATCGATATTGAATCCCTGCAAAAGACCCCACTCTTCGATGGAAACATAATCGGTTCGTTCGTCGGTGGCGGGGTCGAACTGTAGCGTCCTCAAGCCGTCACGCAGGATTTCCGCAAGTTCAATCAAAGGCTTTCCGCCGCCAGACCCGGTAACGATGTTCGCGGCTCGGTCTTGATTCAGTCCCTTGCCTCTCGAAATGATGGCGTAAAAATATTCATTCTCTCGTCCGGTGATGTCGCCTCCGGGAAAGTTCGAGCGAGCCACGCCCTTCGAGAATCCGAGTGCAATTTTTGCTACGCCGGGCGCGTTCCTCAGAAGCTCATAAGCCTGATTCTGACCGTCCGTGATATACGCGCTCGCGCTATCAATCGGATTCGCATTCAGGAAATCGCGCATCGCCTTGAGCTTTGTGATGATGCTGCTCATAGGCTGTTCGCCCCAAACAGGACGCTTTTTTGGCTCCAGACTGCCCCGACGGAAAAGAATCGCTTGAAGGTGCCGTCCAGTTGCATTTCACCTTCACCGATCTTCGTCAGCAACCCGTCTTTGTCTTTTGTGCCGCGCCACTTTTCATTGAACATGGCGAACATGTTCTTTTCGGTTGGTGCCAGTCGGCGGTTGTAAAGATCGTAGCAAATCAGTTCAAGCGCGGCCTCGCGGACCTTGGCCGGAACAACGCTCGAACCCCCAACCAGAACCAGCAAGTCATTGACGTTGTAGTTTATTCCGCCGTTCACAATCGTCGGCGGTGTAACGGTCGAAATTCCATACGCCGTCAAAGTCTGCAAACTTTCGTCAGTGAATGAATTTGGCTGGTAAGTAACGGTCAATATTGCGCCAGTTCCTGAATCTCGAAGGTAAGGCGTTCCGGCGTTCTGGGTGACATTGATGTTTTGCCAGAGACGATCATTGGCCAGCGGGTCAATGAACTTCATGTAAACCGGGTTCTGGTTTGTTCCTGGGGCAACCAGATAATTGCCAGGCTCAACCACGGACAGAGCCGTGATTGAACTGTTCCCATCGGTGGATACCGCTGTTACCTGAAGGATGGCTACCGTTCCGGTCTGCATCAAAGGGATCGGGTAGATGCTGGAAAGGTAGCCGTTGATCTCGGTGGTGATGTTCTGGATGACGGCGTTCAGCGTTGCCAATGCAGGATTGTTTGGCGGGGAGTTTGGGTTGAGGGTTCCGGCCGGAGGGAAAGAATCGTCAACCGCCTCAATCAGCCGTGTTAAGCCACCGAGCTTGGCCTGAATGAGCGATGAGGTGGTATATGCCGATGGGAGAAGTGCCGCCGTGGCAATGTAAGGATGCTCGTCGCTACCGAATCCTACAAAGGTTTGGCGACCTGGATTTTGGTTGTATCCGGTCGGCCAAAGCTCATTGTAAAATTCATCGTACACACGGAATTAGCTCCGATCTTCCCAAGCGATGGTAACGATCTCGCCGATGGTGTTCGTTCCAGCCGGCGTGGTAATCACGAACTGGTAGAACTGGTAAGGCGAGCCGTTCGCGTCGAACGCGGGCTGCAAGAACAGTTTGGTTGCCGGAGTGCCGGCACCAGCCACTCCCGTAAACGTCAGCGTCTGGGCGTCAGGCGGAGTGATGAACGCACCCGGAGGCGGCGTATAAGGCGCAGAGGCCGAGATGCCGGCCGTAAGCGAAGGGGGAGCCACTTGAACGGAGACGGTAATGCCCGTGCCGGTGTTTTCCGGCATCACGGGAAGCGTGACAGCAAACACGCCATCGCGCCATGAATCGGACACCGGCCCGATAAATTGCATGTCCAAGATGCCCGTGGTGACGCTCTGGCCCGACGCGGGCACAATCTGCGACAAGGACAGGTTGAGGTCTTGGGGCGCGATATTCTTCAACTGGACGATGTTCTGGGTGGCCATAAATTTTTACTTGGTTGCGGGTTTGGTTTCGGACTTCAATGCGCCAGTTTCGACGGCAACCCTTTTCAAATCCGCAGCCTTTTCGGATTCAGTCTTGGCCGTAGATTCGTGCGCTTTCTTGTAATCAGGATGCGCCGGATGCCGGGAGTCGTTTTGGAGGATAATGCCAGCCATAAAATTAATGCGTTACAGTGCCGCCAGGGCCAGGGTTCAATTGCGATCCGAACGAAATCCATTGCACCGTGTTGGATGCCGACACGGATAAATAGAAATTCGTTGCCGTTACCGACGTGACGACAGGGTTCGTAACCAAAACTGACCCACTGAGAACCACGGTCGGAGGAAATCCGTAGGCATACGGAAAGGTCACATTTGTGGTCAACACCGAAGAGGCGACAATCGTTCCGCTTTCAATGACGAAATCCGCAGCGTTCGCGATCCACGCCACAGACGCATTGGTCGGAGTGTTGATTGACGCAATGAAGTTCGTTGGCGTTACGGTGTTCGTGAACGGAAGCGCATTCGTCACGCCGGAGAGCAAATACAACTGCATCACCGGCGGATAGATGAATGGCGGATTGAACGTGTTCGTCGAATAGGCCGAGCCGTTCGTCGTAAAGTTGATGATTCCGGTAAGCTGCGGCTGGTTGATCGGGTACGACCCAGAGGCACGGGATTCAACGCAGGAGAATGCCAGCGCAGCCGCAACTGCAATCGGCAACAGCAGTTCGGCGAACGATTCGGTGAGCGATTGAAAAAGAGTTTTCATGGATTAGTTCAAGATGATCTGGTTCGCGGGCTGTATGGAGTCAGTCACGATCAACGGGATGTTGTTGAACGTCGGCAAAGTGGTCGGGAAGTTCGCGATAGGCGCAACGGACCCGGTCCAGCTGCGACCTTCGTTGGCACCATCGCCGGTGACAAAGTTCGTGATCGAACGGGTCTTTTGAAGCATCGTTGCCGCCTTCTTGGAACAGAAGGCTAGGTCGGCAACCTCAGTGATGGGCCACAAGGAGTAAAGATCGGCAATGACGTTGTCGGTTACCAACCCATTGCCGCCAACGCCATTGGTCGGGGCCGTGGTGCCATTGACAACGTCCACATTGAGGAGAGCGCCGACCGCGTGGTAATTGGCGAAACTGGTGCCGATGAAACCAAAAGTATTAGCGAGCCACGCCGTCCGATAATTTGGATTGTTCGCTGTGCTATTCACGCCGTTCGTGCGCTGGCGCATCCAAGGATTCATAGTGATGCCCTTGCCGTTACCGAACAGCCAGCACACATCAGCCGGACCCATCTTGATGAACCAGATCGTCTCACAACTGCCCGCAACNNNNCGGTACGGCTATCGACTTGGGTGCGTTGCAGAGCCAGAAAGTCGATCAACCCCATGGGGCCGTTGGGGTCGTTCGCGGAGCCGAGATAGAACTGCTTGCCAAGCTTCAGGGCTTTCTGGCGCATGGCCGCGTAGGCGAACCGTTCAAAGATCGCGTTCGGAGTCATGCTGTCTTTCATATCAATCAGGATGTCCTCGGGGACTTCCATCTGGCAATCGAATGGCATGCAGCCAAACCGCTTGCGGTCGAAGGACGGGGCGGACAGGGCTACGCCACCTCCAATGGCGCGAAAAGCGGCATTAGAACCAAGGGCCGTCAGGACAAGTGATTTTTCTGAGATGCCGGGGATCGGGCGTCCCAGGACGCGGTCCAATTCGGGCGCGACGTTAACGATGTTATCAACAAGGCCAACGACGGGCGAAGCGCCTTCGGCAGCGGTGATGTCCTTCAGGGTTAAAAACTGGTTTGTGGCCATAAAATTAGTTCAATGTTTGTCCCACCGGGGTTTGCAGCATTTTATCCAAATCGCCATAGTTTGCCTCCCACATCTGGGTGGTGAGTGCCGAACCTGACAGCGGCTTTCCATCATTCCCGACCGGCGCGGAGAGCGGACCTTTGCCGGTGTCCGTGTAGGTGCCCTTGGCCACGGTTGGCAATACCTGAGAGTTTTTTGACGCGAACTTCAAAAGGTTGATGTCCATCGTCTCAAGTTCCTGCAACTTGTAGGCGACGTTCGTGTCAGGGTTGTAGGCCACGCGGCCCTCTGACGACATCTGGGTGATGATTTGCTTGCGGACAGTGGTTTCAACCGACTGCTTGGCGTCGGCCACGAATTTATCCGCCGCTTCGAGCCGGGTGAGAATGTCCTGAGCGGAAAGCTGAATCGTCTTGCCGTCCTTTTGAAATTCGAGGGAGGCAACGGAGTCCGCCGGCTTGAGGCTGGCCATCAGGGCATCAACCTTGGCTTCGAGCGCTTCAAGCTTGGAGCCGACGCCCTTGCCATCGCACTCCTCGCACTTGCACTCGTCATGGTGTTTGCCGTCCTTGCCATTTGCGAATTTTGCTGTTTTCATAGAAAATAAACCGTCGGGATTGGCTGCTGGTTTGTCGGTAAGGTCGATGCTTTGCAACTCCTCGCACCTCAGAAACTTCTTGTCATTGATTTCCTCGTTGACCCCCGAAAAGACAATGGAAAGGCCGAACTGATTCGGCATCAATTCGGCCATTTCAAAAAGCTTGGCTTTGGTATCCTCCGGCAATGACTTCAGCAAATGCAGGTCGCCACGCACCTTGTCGCCATCGCGGGAGAAGTTTTTCAGAAGCCCGCATGTCTCATCGACAACGGATTGAAATTCGCCGGATTTTCCGTGACGGAATTTGACCTTGATGCCGTTGGAAAAAGCGGAAGCGACTTCGTGGACACTTTCGAGGGTCTTGCCATCAACGAAAACATTGTGGCCCCGAGCGGGACCGATGGTGATAACCGAGACGCCTGCAATGACGCCGTTGGTGCGATCAACCTTGTTACCGGCTATGGTCTCGAAACATTGTATCGCGTGAGGCATCTGCCGTTACAATTGTGCCAAAACGACTTGACTTCAAACTTTACAATTACTAGACTCTGGTAATGACATTCGCCGACGAGTTGAGAAAATGGCGCGGAAATAAGATGGCGCAAAAGAATGCGTGCGACGTTTTTGGTGTGTCAATTGCCGCGTATCGGGCTTGGGAACAGGGCGTAAATGAACCGGGCGAACTTGCCAAGGAATCGATCCGCTGGCGAATGGCAGCAAGTGACGCCGGGGTTTCAATTGAGGTTTATCGACAGCGATATTTGTCCGTCATCAAAGAAGTCGCATCCGAAATCATTGGAAGATAAAAATATGGAAACTAAATTGGACGTTACGAAACCAGTGCAGACGAGGGATGGAAGGAAGGCGAGGATCATTTGCACGGACC
>QGNH01000900.1_pt2 | contig 13449 bp, 22 predicted proteins | sample 1735481 | NCBI WGS metagenome assembly QGNH01 (sample SAMN09239004, study PRJNA386568) | Viral metagenome, whole genome shotgun sequencing project. | reverse complement strand
TTGTCGAGTCCTATGAACTTGATGAATAGACTTGCGGCTGCCAAGACTTCTCCTAAAAAATCTGCTATGAGTTTATTTATTCCTCCTCCTGCTTCGCGAGTTGAAGTAGTGTCTACAGAGATTAAACAAACTCAGAAGAGTTTTGATCCTTTTACCTATCCAGTAGCTTTAGAAGAATCAGATAAACCTACGATTGATACTATCCTAGAGAATAGTGATACTCAGATTAGATTAGGTTTAGCTCACGATAAAGCTTTAGAGCTTCTTAACAACTCAGTTGAACTTTTAGCAACTAAGCTTGATGATGTTAGAGCTGATAAACTTCCTGCAGTAATCACAGCCGCAAGTAAGGTTGTAGAGGGAATTAGAAGAGAACGAGCTGAGTCTGCGAAGCTCGGTAAAGATAGAGAAGTTCATTATCACTTCTATACTCCTCAGCAAAAGACTGTAGCAGATTACGAAGTCATTGACGTTCAGTGAGATAGGAGAAAGATGAAAAGACTCATTCTAATCGTTGTTCTATTATCGGCTGGTTGTACATCAGCGATGCCGGCAACTTATACATCACAGACTAAGACTTTATATGTCTTAACTGATGTAGTTAATTCTATTGGTACATTACAGACTGCGGCTGAGAATGCCGTTCCGGCTAATATCCTTCCACAGAATACTGCACGTAATATTGTTCAGTTCTGTGTTGATGCTAATACTACGATTGGTCAGGTTCCTAATGGATGGTATGCAGTAGTTAATACATCCTATATTAAATTGAAGGCTAAGTTAACTCCTAGTGAATTAGTTAGCTTTGGACCTGCTTTAGCAATTTTTGAAGTGGTCTTAAATTCATTCACTCCTCCTGTAGTGGTAACCAAATGAATCCACTTGTTACGTTCTTACTCGAACAAATTGGTGTTCCTGTTACAGCAATGATTATTAAAGAATATCAGACTGCTCATGCTGGAGCATGGCCTACTCCTGAACAAGTTGCACAGACATTTATTGATGATGTTGCTAAGTGGACTAATCAAGGAAATGCTTGGTTGTTAGCTAATCCGGCTAAATGAATGACTGATGTAAATACTCCCGGAGCTAAAGTTGTAGATATTATTCCTACTGTACTTCCGGCTACGACTGTTATTCCTCCTATCACTGTTACAGTAATTGGAGATAGCACTACTCCTCCATCAGGAACAGTGATTACAACTCCTGGTAATCATCCTAATATTATTCAGAATGTAATTACTCCTTTTGTTGCTATTACTGTTCGATTCATAAATGCTTATCTTACTATGCTTGTAGGTTTGCTTAGTGCAGGAATGACAACCAATCTTATTCCTGCTGTTGACTTTGCACATCTTCTTATGAAGTGTGCTGAATTATCTATTGCAGGAGCGAGTTTAGGTCTGTTAAAAGATATTATTACTATCTCTGCTAAGCTTGAACAGAAGTATCCTCTCGGAACTGGAAGTATTTAATTTATGGCAATAACAACAGTTCCAGCCGCTATGTCGGGAGTACCATATACATTACAGGCTGCTCAAGCTACAGGCAATGGAAATGCCTTAGCTATTCCTGTTTCATTTAGAAATCATGTCTTTCAGATTACTGCTGCAGCAGGCGTAACGGCTGGAGCAGTTCAAATTGAAGGTTCTTTTGATCCTAATGATGCTAATACTTGGGGATTGATTGCAGCTATTCCTACTGTTGTAATTGCTGGTGCTGATATCTTAATTCAAGTTAATGCTATACTTCCTCCTATTATTAGAGCTAGAATCTCTACTACTATTTCAGGTGGTGGTTCTCCGTCTGTCACTGTAATCTATAACGGAGCTAAGAGTTACTAAATGTCTCCGGTAGAGTTAGAATTACTTCCTGACGTAGAGACATTAGCATTGACTCTCTATGGTGAATCCAGAGGTGAACCAATAGAAGGTCAAATAGCCGTTGGCTGTGTAATACGGAATCGTATGGAAGCTAAGAAATCTTCATATCGAGATATTTGTTTTGCATTTGAACAGTTCTCTTGTTGGAATGCTCCTACTCTTAATGCTCCAAATCCTAATTATCTACCTTTAATTACACTTGGTAAAGAGATGATTGCTAAGTTAGCATATACTGATGATGCACTTAAACAGTGTCTCTGGGTTGCTTTTGGTATCTCTAACAATTCAATTCGTGATAATACGAACGGCTCGAAGAATTATCTTACAACTAAACTTTGGTATGCTGGTACTGTTAGTTGGGCAAGAGATATGAAGGTTTCTGTAGTTAAAGGAAATCAGACTTTCTTAGTTTAGATTTATGGTTTCTATTGCTAATGGCATCGAATCATTAGACCCAGGTAATGGAATGCTCGGAGACTTTCTTCGAGATAAGAATATCAAACCTCATCCTGTTCAAGAACAACTTCTTGAATTAGATGACAAAATCTTTGAGGCACTATATGGCGGTGCAGCTTATGGAGGAAAGAGTTGGATACTTACCCTCCTACCCCTCTTTCGTGGGTTTTATAAGTTCCACGGATACAAAGGAATCATCTTTCGACGGAAATTTCCTGATCTGGAACGGGAAATCATTCGGCTTAGTAAAGAATACTATCCTAAAACAGGAGCTAAATACAATGAAACTAAACACTCCTGGGAGTGGCCAGAATTCAACTCCTATCAAGACTTTGGTCATGTCCAGCATGATTCTGATATTGCTATGTATGACTCCTCTCAATATAATTATTGCTCATTTGATGAACTCACCCACTTCTCAGCCTATCCTTATCATTATATGGTTGGCTCTCGTGTACGTCCTAGCTCTAGTTTTAATATTGCTATCGTTAGGAATGGTTCTAATCCTGGAGGAATAGGACAGACATTTGTATATAATAGATTTGTTAAACCTTGTGAAGATGGACATAAAGTTATTAGAGATTTAAGTACAGGACTATTACGAATATTTATTCCTGCTAAAGCAGAAGATAATCCATATGGAATGGAATATGATCCTCTCTACGTTAAGAAGCTTGAAATTCTGAAAGTTGTTAGTGAATCAGAATACAAAGCAAAAAGATTCGGAGACTGGCATGCTTTCAAAGGATCAGTCTTCACCACTTTCCGACCGATGCGATTCCCTGGTGAACCAGATAATGCATTGCATGTTATCAAAGGATTTCAAATACCTGAATGGTGGCCCAGGATATTGTCTATTGACTGGGGAAAGAGAGCTATGTGTTATGCAATGTGGGGTGCAGTTGCTCCCAACCATAAAGTATATATTTACAGAGAACGAGCTTGGTATGGTAGGGATATTCCTTACTGGGCATCAGAGATAAGAGAGATTCATGATGAGAATCGTGAGTCCCCAGCTCATACCATATTATGTGGATCAGCTTGGCAGAACAGAGGTGGTGAACTTATTGCAGATGAGTTCCAAAAATACTCTGATCTTGTCCCTAGCAGCTCTGAAAATACTCCTGGTTCAAGAGTTGCTGGGTTACAATTAGTTCATGACTTTCTTCGATGGGAAAAGAAAGTATCTTTAAAAGCTAAAAATGAATTCTATGATATGTCAATTGCACAGGAAATTTATAGAAACTATGGACCACAAGCATTAGAGAATTATAAGAAGCAATTCTACGATGAACCTGAAGAAGATAATCTTCCAGTTCTTCAAATCTTTGATACCTGTAAGATACTAATTGATACAATTCCAATGGCTATATACGATGATAAGAAGATTGAAGATATAGCAGAATTCGAAGGTGATGATCCTATTGATGATCTTCGTTATTTCTGCAAAGCGGCTAAGAGATTTCTTACTGGTGAGATTGGTAATATGAGTCAAGCTGAGAAAGTTCAGCAAGTCATTCAACAGCGTGAAGAGACTGGTGATATGACAGCATTCTATAGGCGTATGGAAAAAATAGAACGTGATAATGCTATGACGATGAGTGATTGTATTCCTGTGAGTAGGCGTTCTAGATTTGGGAGGAGACATTAGATGCACTATCGAAACGGACGAGAAGCAAAAAATGGTGATAAGGTAATTCAATTAGATTCTAATGGTAAGATTCTTCAATTTGGAGTTATTTATGATAATGTTCCTGGTAATGATTATTGTAATGGATCACTGGCTCCTGTACATGGAGTAGTTGGTGCCTGTTTAATTGATTGCTTAAATATTGAAGATGTTCAAGAATTTATTAAGGAGAAGAGCTTAGATAAGCGTCCAGCAGGCAAATGATTAGACTCCTTCTTCGCCTGTGTGGAATTAAAGATTTTGAAGTCTGCCAGTCTTGTGAGACTCTCAAGCAACAACTCTCATATGAACGAGATGAGAAGAAACGTCTTACAGATACTCTTATTACTATTGTATCGCCTAAAGTGATAGAAACTCCAGAGCCAATAGAGCTTAATCCTATTGGACACTCAGCAGCATCATTCTCTCAGCGGCGTCGGATATTAGAAGAGAAATCTAGATTAGATGCTAAGATATTAACTGAGCAGAAAAATATTGGGGTTGCTGATAAACTTAGAGATGTAGAGAAACTTGAACAGGAACTTGGCATTGAGGAGGTAGTTTAATGGCGAATGCTGCTCCAGCAACGGTTACAATTAGTTCTACGATTGGTCCTGGTTTAACTGTTGCATCATTGAAGTTTACTGATGTGACTAATATTGAAGTCGACTTCTTTCGTAATCTACTGAAGATTACTCGCCAGGGATCAGGTAGTACTCAGATTTATGATTATTCTGCTCTTGGTGCATCTATTACTTGGACTGTAACTGGTGGAGCTGGTGGTGGTCCTTCTGTCCTTTCGTTTAGCTAATGGCTAATACTTCAATCATCAATGCAATTGTTAAAATTACATCTAAAGATATTAACGGAAATAACGTAGCTAAACAGTTTAATCAAGTTTCAACTTTACATTTTGATTATAGCGATGCTACTCCTATGATTAATATTATTGATGTCACTGGATCGTTCTATTTTCCTATTCTGCCTCTAACTACTGTAACTTATACGATTGTTGCTAATCCCGGTGGGCAGCACACTGTTGTATTGAGCTAAGAAGATGGCTGCATTTAACTCGTCTAGTTTATCTTTCTCTGATGGTTTAAAGAGACATAGCAGTGGATTATTAAATAATACTAAAGAGAGAATGTCTAAGCAGCAAATAATGGGTAAGGCTATGTTTGGCTCTAAGTTTGGTAGTCATGGTAAAGATCTTAAAGTCGGTAAGAAATTTAAGAAGGTTGGTAAAGGTATTATGAAAGGTGCTACTAGTGGAGATTCTGGCTCTATCGGTCCTAGTGTAGAAGAGTTTGACGATATGCTTAATAAAGCTAGTAAGGGCTCTAAAGGTAATAAGAAATCATTCTTCAATAAGAAGCAGTTTGGATAATGTTACCCTGTACTCCTACATTCGAAGAGATGGTCAGGAATGATAGTCCTGAATGGTCAGACCATGAGCCGGTAGGAGTGTTTCATATTACTGATATTAGAATTAAAATGTATCCAGAAGCTACACATCATATCATATTTATGTGTCCTAATCATAAACAGTGTGCTATTCTTCTTGGACCAAAAGCTATATCAAGAACACAAGAAGATATGCTTAATATCTGGCAATGGAATGGTGATGTGAATAAACCTACGATCACTCCATCTATCAACTGTATCAAGGAGAAAGATGGAAAACCTACGGGTGGTTGCGGCTGGCATGGTTTTATCACAAATGGAATTATTAAATGAGAATACTTGAGAAGATGAATCGAATTGATAGAATTAGAGAATTACTTCATCCGAAAGATAAAACATATTCTGCGGAACCAATTGATATTGAAGATGCAAGATGGCTTCTTAAGCAATATGAATTGTGCTTAATCTATGTAGCTGCAGTGGCAGGACCTGATGAGTAAACAATTAGATGATGAAGTAGCTAGTCTTCTCAAGACTGTTGCTACTCACTTCGATAACGAGGATAGAGTAACGCGCGAACGTCAAATCCGTCATATGCGACGGCTTAAGCTTTACTGGAATAACTTTTCTCTAATTTATTGGGATGAGGTTGCTCATGATTATCGTGTGTACAACCGTGACACTAATGCTTCAGATGTTGATCAAGACTACTATGATAAGCCAGTCAATATCTTCAAAGCCTTCCTAGAAACTATTATAGCCGCACTGTCTATTCAAATTCCATCAATAACCTGTGTCCCAGATGACGCAGACAATCCTCTTGATTTATCAACTGCAAAAGCAGGAGATGAGATTGCTAATCTAATTTACAAACATAATGATGTGATGTTCTTGTGGTTACATGCTCTCTACATTCATTGTACAGAAGGTATGTTAGCTTCTTACATGTATTCAGATGCTAAGAAAGAATATGGAACTTATAAGAAGAAGAAATTTAAGGATGAAGAAATAGATGCCCATGTATGTCCTCAGTGTGGAGCTAGAGTTCCAGATGAAGTATTTGATCCTAGTGATGAAGATGTCGAACCTCTCTGTTTAGAATGTGAAGCTAAATTAGATCCTAAACAACAGAAGACTAAGTTAAAGGTTCCTCGACTTGTTGGAACAACGGATGAACCAAAAAGTAGAGTTAAGTTAGAAGTCTATGGTGGATTGTATGTTAAGGTTGCTAACTATGCTAAAAAACAAAAAGATACACCTTATCTCATTTACAGTTATGAAACTCACTATGGTAATGCTTTAGAGTGTCATCCTTCGTTGTATGAGAAGATTCCTTATGGAGGTTGGAGTAATATTGGAGTTAATGATCCTTATGAACAATATGGAAGATTGAATACACAATATCGAGGTGAATTTCCAGATGAGCAAGTAACTGTTAAGAATTGCTGGCTTCGTCCAGCAAGTTTTAATATTTTACCCGAAGAGGATTATAAGAGATTAAAGAAGCTATTTCCTGATGGTGCTAAACTTGTAATGGTTAATGATATTCCTGCTGATTATGAGAATGAGTGTCTTGATGATCATTGGACTCTGACAGAGAATCCAATGTCAGATTTCTTAAATCATGATCCTATGGGTGAGTTATTAACTAATGTTCAAGATATCACAAATGACCTTATCTCGTTGACTCTCCAAACTATTGAGCATGGAATAGCTCAAACCTTTGCTGATCCGGCTGTTGTTAACTTCTCTGCTCAGAGACAGATTGAAGCACAGCCTGGAACTATTACTCCTACTAAGGGTGTATCTGGCAGTAAGAATATTAAGGATTCATTCTATTCACTTCAGTTAGCAAGTTTATCTCCTGAAGTAATGAATTTCTATAAGATTGTACAAGAACTTGGACAATTTGTATCGGGAGCTCTGCCTTCAATCTTTGGAGGAAATCAAGCCGCTGGTAGCTCTAGGACTGCGAGTGAATATGCAATGTCTAAGGGAATGGCATTGCAGAGACTCCAAACTCCTTGGAGAATGATGACTATCTGGTGGAAGAGCACTTTTGCTAAAGCCATTCCAATGTATATGAAAAATATGGTTGAAGATGAAAGAATTGTAGAAAAGAATGAACAAGGTAATTTTATTAATGTATTTATCAGAAAAGCTGAAATTGATGGAACTATTGGTTCTATTGAACTCGAACCAGATGAGAAGCTTCCTGTTTCTGATGAACAGCAGGCTGATATGCTTATGCAGTTATTTCAGATAAATAATCAAGAGATTACAGCCGCATTGATGGACCCGGATAATCTTCCATTTATTGCTAAGGTTATTAAGATTCCCGAATTCAAAATACCTGGTGAAGATGATAGACAGAAACAATATGAGGAAATTGTTGAGCTCGTTAATGGTGCTCCAATTCCTCCATCTCCTGAAGAGATGCAACAGTTTCAGCAATCTCAACAGCAGGCTCAACAAGCTGCTCAACAAGGACAACAAATTCCTCCACCTCAGCAACCACAAGAGAAACCTTCTGTTCAAATAGATCAAGATGTAGATAATCATCAAATTGAAGCTTCTATCTGTAAGAGTTGGCTTATTAGTTCTGCTGGACGACTTGCTAAAGTTGAAAATCAGAATGGGTATAAGAATGTATTATTACATATGAAAGCACATATGGCTGTTGTTCAACAGCAAGCTCAAGCTCAACAAGCACATGCAGATCAGATGGCAATAGCTACTGGTAAAATGAATAAACCTATTGGTCAACCCTCAGATAAAGTTGAGACTAAAAAGCCTCATCAATCTGAAAAAGTGAGTGGAGAAAGAAATGCCCGAAGTCCTGTCGCCCGAGACAAAAATTCCTAGCCCTAAGACGGCTGATGATATTAATGATCTCTTTAAGGAGTTAGATAAAGAGCCTGAAGTTAAAGAACCTAAAAAGGAAGTTAAGGAACCTAAGGAAGAACCTGAAGAGAAAGAAGAACCTGAAGAAGAAGATGAATTAGAACTTAAAGAACCTGAAGAAGATGATGAAGAAAAGCTTGATCTCAAAGAAGAAGATGAAGTTCTTGAGATTGATGGACCTCCTCGTAAGAAGGAGATTCTAGCTAAATATCCTGATCTCTTTAAGACATTTCCGTTCTTAGAGAAGATAATGTATCGGGATAAGCAATATAATGAATTATTTGGTTCATTTGATGATGCTAAAGAAATTGCAGGGAAAGCTGAGGTATTTAATTCTTTTGAGTCTCAGCTTTTAGCTGGTAATACTGAAGAGATTCTTCGAGAAGTTAAAGGTGCTGACGTAAAGGCTTTTAATATTATTGTAGATGACTATCTTCCAACTTTAGCAAAAGTTGATAAGGAAGCATACTTTCATGTTGTTGGTAATCTTAATAGGCGTCTAATTATGGAAATGGTACAGGAAGCTAATGATACTGGTAGAGATGATCTTAAAGAAGCCGCACTGCTAGTAAATCAGTTCGTTTTTGGTACTGCTAAGTTTACGGCTCCTAAGAATTTAGTCGAGAAAGAAACTGAGAAGACTACTACCGAGAAAAATGAAATTGAACAGGAACGGCTCAATTTCGTAAAAGAAAGATTTGAAACTTCCCGAGATGATTTGCAAGTGAAAGTAGATAATACTTTACGAGCAACTATCTCAGATTATATTGATCCTAAAGGAGTTATGTCTTCTTATGTTAAAAAGAATGCTGTTACTGATGCAATGAAGATTCTTGGTGCTTCAATAGCATCTGATAGTTCTGTAGTGAAAAATCTCGATACTCTTTGGCGTGCTTCCTTTAATGAGAAGTTCTCTAAGGAATCACTTTCGAAGATTCAATCCTACTATCTTTCTAAGGCTAAAGGCAATCTTAAGAATGCAATTCTGAAGGCCAGAGCTGAGGCTCTAAAAGACGCTCCTGCACGTAAGCAGGATAAAGATGAAGTTGAGGAAGTTGAAGAAACTCCTCGACGACGAACGGCTATTATTCCTGGCAAACCTAGCCAACCAAAAGGTAAAAATGTTATTGCAAAAGGAGAATCCGTAACCGATTTCTTTATGCGTGATTGAGAGATAAAAAATGCCAGGAACCGTAGTTGAATCAGTTGTTGCTGGAACTGAACTTGAAAAAGTTCTTCCTAAGGTAACAACTGTTTTTGAGTCCGACGATACGTTTTTCGGTAATATTAAAAAGCGAGATGTTGAAGTAGTTTCATATCGTGAAATGCGGGCACCAATGGAATTACGTCCTGGTGGCCGCTTTCAGTATTTTAATCCTGATGGCGGAGATATGGGAAGAGGCGGCGGTCCTACTTGGGATAAAGCCGTTCTTCGTCCTGTATTTTTATCAGAGAATATTGAATATACCAAACTTACTCAGTGGTCTACTGATGACCGTCGTAAATCTGTAATTAATGCTGTTCGTCGCTTGACTGCCGGTGCAACTGTTGAAATTAAGCGTCAGTTAGATGCTCAATTGCAGGGTACTGGAACTGGTCAGGTGGGAACTATTACTGTTGTATCAACTAGTGGTGGTACTGATACTTATACGCTTGATGCTGAATTTGGTGCTCGACTTGTTCGATACGATCAGGTTGTGCAGGTTTATGATACTACTTTAGCTACGTATCGTGGTAAAGGTGTTGTTACTCTTTGGGACGTAGAGAATAAACAGATTAGTGTTACTCCTGCTGTTCCTGGTGCTACTGCAACTGATGTTCTTATTGTTGATGGTTTGACTAATCCTACTGCATTACCTGGATTGTATGGTGTTCCATATCATCACAGTAATGCTAGTACGGGTACCTGGCTTGGTTATGATAGAGCTAGCACTCCTGAAATTCGAGCAAATCGAGTTAACGGAAATGCTTCAGCTTTAACGTTGCCTCTGCCCCGTCTTGCTATTAATAAGATTGGTAATAGAGTTGGTATTGATAATAATTTTGATCCTGTTGCATGGACGCATCCTTGTCAGGCTCAGGCTTATGAAGAGATTGGTCAATTAATCTCTATTATTCATAAGGCTCCTAAGGATGAATCTCTTAATCTTTACTTTGGTGATAACATGCAGCTTGCTGGTGCTCCCATTAAGCAGCATTTTAATTGGTCTAAGAAGCGTATTGATTTCGTTGTTAGCTCTGTTTGGGGTCGTGCAGAGATTCTTCCTATTGGATTTTACACATCTGATGGTCGTAGAATCTTTGAACTCCGCGGGGCATCTGGGGGAGTTGCTGCCGCGGATATCTTTTATATGGTAGTTGGATTTCAGACATTTGTTCTTAATCCTGCTGCATGTGCATATATTGATAACCTTGCGATTCCTTCTGGTTATTAAGAAAAGGATAAAAGAAAATGAGTGACCTTCTCTTTCAACAGTTTTCTACTGTACAGAATAATTTACAGCCTGCCCCTATTACTATTGCTAGTGCGGCTACTATTTCGCCTAATTCGTTTGTGACATTCCTTACTGGAACTGTTCAGTTAGCAACTATTAATCCTCCTGTTACTGGAGCACATATGCTTTGTCTTATTTTCACTAATGGTAGTCCTGGTGCTTTTGTTACTACTGGTAATATCAATGCTGCTATTACACCTGCACAGAATGTTCCTGTGTTTGTTGTTTATGATCCAGTTAGTAATAAGTATTGGTCTAAGTAGTTAGATGTTGCCGCTGCGATAGCATCAAAGCGGCATCATTTCTCTGTTCTCAACTAGAGAATCTCGCATAGCGAGGGAGAAATAAGAATGGCTTTCACAGCAACACCTGCCTCATTTACACCCATTAATATATGGGCAATGCTACGTGCTCTTATTAATAATTATACACCTATTTTGAATATTGGTGGTGTTCCTGTAAATGGAACTTCTGGCTCATTTGCTGGGCAAGCAGGACCCGGTGCATTATTAATTGATTTTGTGAATGCTGATCTTTATATTAATACTGGAACATTAGCTAGTCCATTATGGACGCCAGTATCTGATAGCACTTTTATCCCTTTAACAGCTAACGGAGCAGTTCCAATAATTTCCGGTAATTATGCTATTACTAAAGCTGGTTCTTATGCTGGTACATTAGCGGCTCCAACTCCTACAACTCAAGATGGGACTCAAATTATAATTACTTCAAATACAGCATTTGTTCATGTTATCACAGCAACAGGATTATTACAGACTGGTACTGCTGCTGTTAATGCTATTACATTTAGTGCATATTCTGGAGCCTCAGTTACATTACAGGCTTATCAGGGTAAATGGAATGTAATTAGTTCAAATCAGGTTACCTTCCAGTAAGAATAATCATGTCGAATCATATTCGATCTAACAATACTTTTGGTACTTCTATTATAGGAACTGCAAAAATCATTTCAGCTATAAATATTGTAACTCTTGAATGTGCCTGTAAGAATATTCTCATGGGACAAATGGGAATTCCTATACCATGTCCTTCTTGTAATAAAGTATGGTTTGTATCAGCTACTGCTCAGATTAAAGTTCAGGAGATATTAGCAGATTTAGAAGAGAAACAATCTAATCTAGTTAGTATTAGTAAACATTAAAGCTCAGTTTAGCTTTTCTGTTCTCATCAGAGATGAGAATAACTAGTCAATTCTGATTAGTTGGAAAAGAGGAGAAGAAAATGTCTTTACTTGGAACAGGTCTTTCGGTTCTACCACTCAGCGGTAGAGATTCAGGTATTAGTGATGGTGCAAATTATTATTTAATGACTACACCTACTTCTGGTACTGGTATTATTAGTAATGGTGGTACTTCTGCTGTAGCAACTACTCCATCTTTAGTTCTATATAATAGTGGACTATTAACTGTAAATTTGATGTATCTTCGGTTATCCAGCACAGTAGTTGGTGGTGGTGCTGCCACTAAGAACTTTACATTCTATATGGATACTGGTAATCGTTGGGCATCTGGTGGAACTGCTTTAGTTTCTCAGAATACTAATATTCCTTCTGGTAATGCGTCATCTCTTGTTGGTCATTTTGGTGCAATTACTGCCGGTGCCGCAGTTGCTCAGCGTCAGTTACAGAATGATTGGTTTAGGGTTGCATTAGCTGACGTGGTTGGTGACGTTTACGAATGGCAGTATGGTGGTTCTGGTCCAGGTTCTTCATCTTCGCAGGTAGCTACTGTTGCTACTTTCGTTAGACCTACTGCTCCTATTACTATTCAGCCTGGAAATTCCTATTTAATGAATCTTTGGTCCTCGACCTTTACTCAAGGTATTACTTTTGAAGTTCAGATTGGATATTCTGAGAAGTAACTCTTAACACAAGTTGAACTGCTCTCATTGGGTCTGTCCCTTCTCCGTATCATAATTCTGTGATACTAGGAATGCTGGTGAGAGCAGTTCATTTCTGAGAAATTGAAATGGAACTTCGAGAATCGATTTCGTCGATTAACGAAAAACTCTTAGCCGACTATGGTACTGAATTTGGAAATGCTCCACGATTTCGAGTTGTCTTCTCAGATGATCAGTATGAGAAGAGAATGACTGATTGTACAGATGAAGGATTTGAACTTGTTCATCCAGAAGTTCGTCTACTTCCAAAGTACAAACAGTGGATTCAAGAGAAGTATATATTAGAGCGCTTAATTCCTGTAGTTGGAGAGACTGATTTAGTAACAAAAACTAGCTACGAACCGGCTTGGGTATTTCAAGATAAGAATGGTAAATATCTTCCTCCATTTTTTGAAGGTTGTAAGCATGTGATTGAATCTTTGCTTAGCATGATGAATAAAGCTAATACACATACTCGTTATAAGGATAAGAATGTGAGTCCTGAAGAGAGATTAGCTCATATTGAAAAGATCGAAGAAGAGTTATTTGGTAATGAAACTAATTTAACGGATGATCTTCACACAGGTTCTGGAATTGTTGTTCCTGGAAATGACACTGTAAACTGACGTTAATACGTCAAAAAGGAAAAGTCAATGTCTGAAGAAGTCGGAAAGCCAATTGTTGTTACTAGTGTTGTTGATGGACATGTAAATAGAAGTCAGCTAGAATTTACTAATAC
>QGNH01000951.1_pt1 | contig 13496 bp, 20 predicted proteins | sample 1735481 | NCBI WGS metagenome assembly QGNH01 (sample SAMN09239004, study PRJNA386568) | Viral metagenome, whole genome shotgun sequencing project. | reverse complement strand
AACTGAATCCGACGGCGTCCACATCATAGAGTCCCTCACCTCTCTCGATTATGTAATCCCTGAGAGCACCTTTCTCTTCAGGATCGTACTTATAAAACATGTTCGGAAATGGATGCCCACGTACAATTACCCACCCGGCGGCAATGTCTGCGTCAACAGCCAGTAGTTTCTCGAAAGTGTCGAGCGGCACTATGACGTCGTCGTCAATAAAGAGGAGATAATCATACTCATTTTCGAGTGCAAACTTGGCGGACATGTTTCGCATTCGATCAATCGCCATTCGCCTTGGCGTATTGAGAGCGAAAACGTCGTTAGGATGGTTTTTCCCCAATCGGTATACAAACTGTAAGTGGTTAGCATAAGCAATCTGCTCCACAGCGGTTAGAGTATTGATAGCAATCATTGTTTTCATTTTATTAAAAAGTGGGGACCCCCTCGCAGTACGGCCCCCAGAAACCCATTTAAGACAAGGAGAATCTACAGAATACGAACAAATCCTTTCACCATTGTGGTGATAGCGGTTCGGGTATCAGAAGTAGTGGAAGCAGAAGAAGCATAGGACGCTTGAGATTGGCCCAAAATCACCGGCGGCATGAAATTAGGCAAGATACCAGCGCCAAAAGTCGTAACACCAGTAGTAGCAGTACCTCCGGTGAGATACGATTGATTCACTAACGTGGTCCAACCATTCGCGATGGTTTCAGGAATGAGTGGAGCATAGGCGGCCAACGATACGTAACTATTCCACGTAGCGGTGGAAGAGGCACGAGTCTGAGTAGTGAGTTGAATATCAGGAACAAAACCGAAAGCCTGCACTTCTCCATACCCGTTGACAGGAATGTTTTGTAAACATACACCATAGAGAAGTGGAAGCGTCAGAGCGGAGGCAAAGTTGGTAGCGAGATTGATGCCGCCCACGACTTCGAGCCCATCAGCGTTTATACCGTTGATGGTTGCACCATTCAGTCCATTCAAAAAAGCAGCCTGACCAATGTTAAGCTGCACCGTGTCCACGTTGTAAACAACAAGAGCGACTAAGTCACGTTTGTTGCCTACCGTTTTAATACGCATAGGATTTATCTCTCCTTTTCCCCGTATTTATCTCTACGGGGTCGTGAGGGTACGGGCAACACCGCCGATGACTCCCTGCTTACGACGATTAATCGTAGTCAGATTGCCCATCCATGCCACGTGTCCCACACGAGAATCGCCATTAACGGGCTTGAAGACGGTCTTACCACTGTCATCTTCCAGCATTTTGAAATCAGAATCGTCCTCATAAATCATCTTAAAGAATTCAGGATTGATGAAAACACCCGTGCCGTTCGTCAACGAGGTCTCTTGACCAGCACCCGCCGACAAGGTCGGGATAATGCTGTTCTTCACGTCGGGTACTTTGTCATCCATTACAAAATGGGCGCCCTTGTACACGAAATTTTCAAACGGATAGGCTTCGTCTACTTGAATTGCAGTATAACGATATTTCTGGTACAGCGCATGGGAGGTTAACTGGTAAGTTACCTGATCCATCAGCACTATTTTGGGCTTGCCGCCCGTACCGAGAGCACATTGATTAAAGATATCATCGATTTCAAGAAGGAAAGCATCATAACCGGTGGCGGCGGAAGTTTTCGTCTTATTCTGCCACCACGTACTCGTCGATTGATTGATGTTTCCAACAGTAACGCTGGAAGTGGGAGTATAGGAGATCAATTCGAAGAGCGGTTCGATACTTGAAGAACCATTAACAGGAGAAGTGTAAGGAGTACTCAGAGATCCACCACTTTGTGAAGCAGAGCCCCACATGAGTGATTGTGCAAAAAACTCTTGCAAACCCATCTCCGCCTGCTTTATGCGGGCTTTGACAAGATCGACAAGACGCTGTTTGTTCTGTTTCACTTCTTTCATTGAATAAGCAATAGCGGCGGCACATTGACGCCATTGATAAATAGCATCGGTGATCCCATCGACAGGTACGGTAGACAATTCGTCGTAACCATCGTAGGAATCTGCGACCTGTAAACCGTACATGAGCGGTACTTGAATATAGGTTCCACCATCTTGGCCTTCATACAATTCTTTTGTGATTACTTCGAAGAAAAAAGCGTTAGTTGCGCCAATGTTATCGATCAGCTCCTTACGATAAGCGGCTAAGCTTAACCCAAAGAGCGAATCTAGATTTACTGTTACCTGCGACGGTGCGCTGGTATTTCCAAAAGTTACAGCCACTTTTTATTTGTTTCCTTTACTCAGCTCACTGTAGGCAAATTGCACAGCTTCGCCGATATTCATTTTCTTGTTAGGAATTTTTGGTTGACCCGCCGGACCACTAGTGGTTCCATGGAGTCGATCTGCTGCGTTATTAGCGTTCGAGCGTACCTTCTGCACATCCCGCTTTGTGGTTGTGGTAGGTGTTATACCCGCTTCAGATGCTGCAAGAGCATAAAGTCTGCGGACATATTTCTCGACTGAAATGCCTTTGCCTGGCGGCATTTCATCAGCAAGTTCCTGCATCCTCTTTTCCAACTTCGCTGAGACACCTTTGGTTTCTCGTGAAAGTTTTTCTGTGGCGGCAACGGTTTCCTGAGTAATTTTCTCAAGTGCTTGTTGCTGTAGTGCTTCATCTAATCTTTCGTTGGATTGACCAACGATTGCTTCAATAGCAGGACTCAAACGGTCTGCTAGGAATTTGAATTCAGGTCCGAGAGACTCGGAGATGACTTCACGAATGGCCTTGGCGGCCTTTTTCTCCTCTTTTACAGTGAGAGAAGTTTCTCTATTAAGTATCCCAGCATCTTGTGCAAGAGCGGCAATGAGCGGGCCGCGTTGCTTGGGATCACTTAAAAGTCTGTATAATTTCTGGGCCTCAGCTAATTGTACTTCACTGAGTGTGTCAACATCAGTGACAGGAGTTTCTTCTGGCTCTGTGCCTTCTTCTGTAATTTCCTCAGGAGCCTCTTCTTCGATTTCAGTAGTGGCTTCGACTTCAGTTTCAGTGGCTTCGGTGCCGGCTATGAGTTGCTCGGCGGCTTTACTGACAGCGGAATTGAGAGCACTTTCTTTACGTTCAGGGGACATTAGTTGTGCCATTAGCCTATCCTTACTCCATTGTACTTGGGACGAATATAGAGATTAAAATACTTACCCTGCGAGCCGGCGGAGGCGAAGTCTACGTACTCGTCGAGCGGAAAATTCTCATACTTATAACTTCCACGTGCCATGAAATCAATTATGAGAGTGCCTTCTTCAAGGTTGTAATCCACATTTGCGACACACTTCGATTCATTGATCGAGAATTTCCGCTTGGCGCGGATCATCGTGTGGAGAGTGTGACTATTTATGGAGGGCATCGCTGATTTCTCCCGAAGCAATCATAGCCGCTTCCCAAGTACAGAAAAACATTCGCCAATGTGCAGTTTCTAAAATCCATGGAGTTTTAAGCCGATACCGTTGTTTATAGATACGGGGTTTCATCCTTGCGGCCCCCCTGCTGCTACTGGCAACTGATTAGCCAGTTGGTTGCGAATTTGTTCACCCTGCGGCGGTGTGATTTGTCCTGCGATTTGCTGACCCGCCGGACCATTTTGCGGTTGTGGTTGTGGATTCACAGCGGCTTTGAGTTGTGCCATCCTGGCAAGTTCTGCCAAGAGAGCCATGTTTTGGAACTCTGCAATTGCTTTTTCATTCCTGTACCCGATACGATATGCAATCTCTCGTACGAGATATGGACTGAAAGCGACCATTGGAAATTGAGTAAGGGTAGAGAGAAACTCAAGAAGTTTCTGTTTTTCCAACTGTGCAGCCACTGACGACATCGATGTGACATCAACAGTGATTTTATAGTCATACCCATCTTTGAGGTCTTCGGCGGTTATAGTTTTCCAGGTTGCCGCCGAGGGATTTATCATGCCAAGGAAGTGTTCACCTTCGGGAGCGGTCAATTGAATTACAGTTTTACCGGTAAATTTTTCTCGGATGATGGTAATTGCCGCGCGGCCGATATTCGCGATCCATTTAACGATGCGATCTCGTTCTTTACTTTCTCTAACTCCGGTTCGCTGATTAACAATGTTTGCTTGAGTTGCTGTAGTGCGGTCTGCAACTCCTCTAGATTCGTCTGAAGTTCCAGAGACTCTGTTAAGGTCATCTGTTGACGTTGCGAGGGATTCCTGAAGTGCTTGTCCAAGATCAGCATTTTCAACCGGAGTGATTGCCCCTTCACGCTTAACTTTAATAAGTGCACCATCAGGCCCAGTCTCAAACTTTTCGAGTTCTTCGTCATCGATGGTACCTTCAATTACTTGGAATTTGCGAATGAACCGGCGGCGGTGGGCTCGGAGTTGCTCCCGAATTTCGTTGTACTCGTCCTGAGGACTAATCCAATGATATGCTGCTGGAATGGGATAGAAGCCGTTGGTGACCAAGCGAGTGTCTGGCCGTAAGTCGAACAAATTGAGGTACACATATTTTTTCTGCCACACTGTAACACAAGGACCGTCTAGAACGATAAGCTGATTTTTAGATTTAAGATCCCAAAGTTTCCAAATTTTCAGGCTGTTCTGTTTATACCGAATAGTGTCAAGTTTGACAGTTTCTCTGTCAGGGTCGGGAGTTAGCCCACGCGCACTTTCGATCTTGTCCTTGTTCATCAATTTTGGCAAGGACAGAAGTTCGTCTTTGTCTACATATTCGTAATATCCACACCAACCACATCGATTGAGGTACTTGTGATCCTGTCCGCCGATTCTGAAGGAGATTGCCGGGATGTGCTTGAAATACACTCTCTCATTTTGAGGTATCTCGGCGGGTTCATCAATGATACGTCTTCGCTTCTGTAAAGTGGTTTGAGTGTCGGTATCTTTTCCGAGTAGCGGTTTGGGCGCATTAGGATTTGTTATCCAATCCGCAGAGTAACCTACTTCTATCATTCCGAAGCGGAAGAAGGAATCTTTGTAGGCCATTTCACATTCTTCGGCGAAATTGGCGTTGGGATCATGAATGACAGTGTTGAGGAGATCCTCTTTGAGTTGCGCAGACTGGGCGGCCGCTTTCATATCCCCTTCATTCCCCTCGACGGTACTGACCATCATTTTGGGGAAGGTGGGGATGAAATTGGCAATTTTGATTTGGATCGTCTCGTAAACTTTATTGATGACGTAAGGCTTGTAGGCGAGTTCTGACTGTGATTTCCACTGGATACCTTCATAGTACTTGTCAAGTACATCGCACTGAAACATCACGGACCACTCTTTGTAATAGCGATCTGCAAGTTTCAGACGCTCGGACCAGAGATTGTCTTTGACTATCTGTTTGGACATTAGACTTCTTCGTCGAGCATCCCATGATCTGGCAGTTTAAACCCGGAAATAATTTGTTTATTTGGTGTCATTCTGAGGCGGCCACTAAACCTTTTTGACGTTTTCCCATCATCTTGTACCAAGCAATCGTACGCTCAGGTGGTTTCCGGGCGGGCTCTTTTCTGCCGCTCCCGTGCATTGCGACGAGATACCGGATACAGTCGTAGGCGTGATCTGCGACACTGTCTTCTCTATCGTCACAGAAAATTTCTTTTCCGTCAATGTAACCGAGAGACTTACGTCGCTGAGATTGCAATTCCGAAATAGCGTGGTAGCATCCTTGAGGATACTCCACACTTCTTTTGATAAAGTAGATCCTTGGACTGTCTTCAGCTCCACTAATAGGGTGAATAGAAGTTTTTGAGCTTCTAAGGAGTTCGTTAAGTCTATTTCTTGTTGCAAATTCATTGTTGTCCGCCGGAATCCAGTATAAAGGAGGAGAATCTAACGATTTGTCCATGTATTCGTCGGCAACTGTCCAGAAGCCACCGTCTTTCTGGGCGGTTTTCTTGAAAATCTGAGGGTCGACATAGTTGGCAGTGTAGATTTCGTCGCCAGAAAGCTCTTTTATGTTTTTGCGGTGCTGGGAGATGGGTTGATTTGGAACATAATACTCTCTGTAACATATGTAGTTCCCGTCAAGGACCGCGAACCACAAACAGCAAGTTGGGCTAGCGTCCCCGTGATCGAGAACTCTAAATAAGTTCCCTTTTTTCTTGATTTTATCCAAAAGAACTTCATTATATTCCAATTGACTTTGAGACTGAAGACGATGAATTTGAGCATTGCTGATTCCCCACTGACCCTTTACGAATTTATTGACCCATTCTTCGTCATGAGTGATTGCTTCTGCATAAGTTTCAGCACTTCCAAGTCCAGCATCCCACGCCCCTTCGACATAGAAGAATTTAGGCCTACGCTTAAGGGAATCGGGGTGAAATTTACGAAATATGTAGTGAAATTGCGTGGAGGGATTGCATAAGAGCATGTTGTAGGAAGGGGCAAGGAGTTTTCCTGTTTTTGGGCTCTTAGGCCATTTCCCGTCTGAGGCGTCGATAAGGCTTTGAGGAATTTCTGCATTGTCCCAGCGGCCAATACGCCCATCAAGGACGTCAAAAACTTTCTCCTCTGTTTCCTCCGCCTGATCGATGAGTGCCGAGTTGATTTCGAGACCGCGCAGAGTCGATTCGTCAACTTTGTCCAGATGCATCCAATAAATGACCGAGCGGTTCTTAAATTCTGTGTAACCATCTTGTTCATTGTGACGCTCTATGATTTCTCGAGGGCAGATCTTAAAGAAAGTCTGCATAGTTGTTTTCTTAAGATCAGCAAATGTTTGACGTGCGATTGCCATCCGGTAGTTACTGAAAGTGGAAAGGAGTGTGAAAGCTTTAAGGCTTCCCGCATAAGTCTTGCCGTTGTTGAACCCCCCACTGAAGCACTGATTTCTCGCGGTGGAGTAGTAGAACGCTCGCTGGGCGGCATTGGCGAATGTGATATCAAGGTTCATTGTACGGGTGTGGCGTTAATTGTGATGATTGTCACACCTGGACTAGGCGCAGGTGCGGTCGTACTTATCGTAAATGATATACCATTTATCATTCCCGTGTAAGAACCGGGTCCGAGCGGTAGACCGTTTTGATCTGTTAGATTTAGTGCTTGATTGATGGTAACTTGACCGATTGCTTGAATAATTGCACAAGTTCCATCATTAAACTGGAAGAAAACTACTAGAGATCCTTGACTTGTAGGACAGGTAACTCCCATCGGTCCCACAACACCGGGTAAACCGTTAGTTCCTGGCGGTCCGACAGGTCCGGGCGGTCCTACAATACCAGATTCCGGAAGAGCTACACATTGCACAAGTACAGGCAATGTTGACACAATCGAGAGCACGCAAATCGGGATCTGGGCGGCGACCGCTCCACAAAACAATAATGTGAGAAGTGCTAGTTTCCGCCCCATGCCAGTTCGATTGTGTAACCAAGGTTCACTACGACGATTTGTTTGCCGCCCCGAGTTCCATCAGGGTTGTACACATCCAATTCGTTAGGATAAGTTTCACGGTCAATAAAAGAGCCGAGTGGATCTACTATGTTGAGATTCCCATTTTTGTCAGTTCCTTGTGTCATCCACATTTGTACAGGTTGGGCGGCATCCTCGACAGTGTAGTCGCTAGATTGTTCGGGATCAACTGTTGGAGGGGCGAAAGTAATTCCAAGATTCATGATTGCAGGTTGCGTGTTAAGCAGCGCTACCATTGTTTGGGCGGCCGACAATGTACAGAAATTGCCCCAGTCCCGGGCGGGTACTCTCGTCATTATCTGGATATTGCCATTCCATTGAATCTTATTTACACCAATTGGGTACGTTATCATTTTATCCTTTTACCCGTGCAAGTCTTGGATTTGAGTGATGGGCCGCTCGAGTGCGAGACGCCAAGATCGCTCCGGCAATTTTAGATGAATAACCTTCCCGTGCTATTTTACTTTGTACACTTTTGAAACCGGGATGCTTGGTAGAATGACCTTCGCCAGGAGTCCGGGCGGATTGGTTGATTTTTTTGTTTTTGATGATTTTACGGAATGTGTGGGCGTATGCGTCGGGATCACCTTGAGTACCTTCCATGTGCATGCCTGAGAGGCCCGCCGCTGTGCGTTCACTCTTAAGTGTTCCACTTTCGTTAAATCCGTCATGGCCCATGCTACCGTGTTTGACAGAACGTTCATTACCAATTTTACCTTTTCCAAGTTTCGCAACTCGTAGACGAAGTTGGCCGCTCAGAGCGCGTGCAATTGATTCGCGTAGGCCCATGACTAACGTCCTCTCTGATAGGGTGTAGGAAATCCCCATCCAGCACTGCCGAGTGAAGAAATTACACCAAAAATGCTCCAAATGAGCCAGATACCAAAGATAACAACGAAGAAAATCTTTCCTATTGTCTTGAATGGTTCGGGTATCGGGGCGGACATCCAGCCCCAAAGTACCAGAGCGGCGATACAGAGGATAGCAAAAATCCAGAGAATTCCAACAAGAGGGGGTGGCATTACTTTGTTACCGCCGGTTCTACCACGTCTGCGCCACAGTCGGGACAATGTTTGTCAAGATGTTTCTTTACAGCGGAATGATTCTTGGCGAAGAATTTTTTGGGGGCACTTTCGTAATTGTCCATACGATGCGTAATCATATGACCGCCGCCCGTCACGGGTTCAAGTTCGATACTCTTGATTTTACCCCCGGCGGCTTGCTCTTTCTTCTCACTAATCTTACCACTGTGGCGTGACATCTCTTTACTGCTTACCGTTGCTGGCATTTAAATCTCCTTGTGAAATTAATGTCGTGTCTGGGTTCATCGGTTGGGCGGCTGACGCCTGAGTCAATTGGTTGTACTTCGCCGCTATACCCGGGTTATTCTGCAAGAATGCTGCGTGCAGTTGGTTTGTGTATTCATCTATCCAGTTTTGAGGGATGGGATGTTGATAAATGTTGCCTAATTCGCCAGTACTTGCGTAAGCGGGAATTTCGGTGTTAGGGTCTCCGTAACCGCCCGACGGAAACTGGGCGGCGATCTTAGAGTACGCCGGTAACTTACTATTGATTGCACGCATGTCTAAACCGCTCAGAAGTGAGTGCACACCTTCGTGACGAATCACTCGATTAGGATCGTCTGTTTGGGAGGGATCAATTGTGATTGTGTTGGGCGGAGTGTTGGTGAATTTAGAGGCTATATTATTGATGAATTTCTGCAAAGTAGGGGCATCTGAACTGTCTGGAGGGTGAAAGCGACCCGCCGCACCCTCCAGTTTTCTGAATTTTATCGGTGTTCGCGTCCGACGTTCTTCAGAATCTCCGTAAGTAGTTGGAGTTGAATCGGCCAAAACTACAGTCCTTATTATTTTTGAGGTTTCGGCGTCGGATTCGGTTTTGGTGTTGGTGCCGGAATGGGTTTACTGCTCATACTAACTTCCTTTCTTAACTGCTGCGGCTGCTGTTGTTACTGCGGCTACCGCCGGAGCGGGATTCACGGTGTTGAGAGCGGAAGCCATACTTGTGGTATCGCTTTGCACTTGGCCACTGAGATTTGTGATTTCTGTAAGTTCTGTGGGTGTTGCACCGGCCGCCAGGGCAGCATTTACTGCGGCGGTGATGAGTGCGGGAACTCCCTGTAAGTAAGTTACGATTGCTTGTGATTGAGTCGTGAGCGTACTTACCTGAGAAGTAAGTTGCGCGATTGCTGCGTCGAGAGCATTGCTTGATGTTGCCATTTGTTTTTCTACCCTTTCTAACCTACCTACTATATCCTCTAGTAGGGTTACTAACATTTCAAATTCTTCTGGATCCATTCGTGTTCCTTAGTTGAGCGGATCAACTCTTCGAGCGGGAATCCCAAACGGAATTACCGTTTGGGGGCTTAGTGTGGTAAAGTCTCCACATGTGTTAAGTGCGAAGGAAAAAATGTCGGGCGGGAGATTCGGGATTGAGTAGTTGGGAACTTGTTTTGTCACAAGTGCTTGAATTGCAGGAACCGCGAGACCTGCGGCGGCTAGACCCGGGCCAAGCCAGGAAGGCGATTTAGTGAGTTTCTGTTCTACTGTCACACCAATTCCTACGGCGGCTGTACTATACCCCGAGTATTGCAGGATGCGCGCCGGTAAACTTTTCGAAATTCTTGTTGATAGTATCAAATTTGCCTGTGTGTTCGAGTACGGGCGGTATTCCTGGAATTGCATCCGCACCACATCGTATGGAACTGGTTTCGAGTTTCCCACCCCGCAAACGTGAATATTCAAAGTAGACGCGCCGAGACCTTTCCCCACCTCTGGTGAAGTACCTGATACTGGTAAAAGGTCCATCGAGACGAGTACCTGCCCCCGACAAAAGATCGAACACAATATTAGTAGAAGCCATTGACATTTCATTTCTGAGATTCTTTGGAGTCGACGGGCGGCATTAATTCACCCATCTTTTGCATACTGTCTGCTTTTGGCTTGACTAAGTCGGCGTGATTTGTGTAATAACCTATGACTGCCACCACTACGGCGGATGCGAGATTGGCAATTTGTTGTGGGTCCTTGTGGAGTAGTGCAGAGTAGTCCACATTTGACGCTACTACGGCCGCCAGGACAAAACCGGCAATTGTGGTACGCGGTTCAGACTTAGCAAGATTCTTGAGGAACCGCTCGAAGATTGAGGCTTTTATAGAAGTGATGGGATTAGCCATTATTGTAGTCCCCACTCTGCACTTTCTCCGCGCGGTCCAGATCAGTCATGAAAGGCTGTACTCTTACAAAACGATAGTTCATTAAATCACAGTGCTTTTTTGTCCGCTCCATCACTACTCGCATCTCAGTTGTTTTGAGGATGAAGTTGAGTTGGAGCGGGTGGGGATTGTTACCTTGGCGGTAAAATAGAGTGTAGAGTACTTCACCGCTTTCAAGTGGTTTACCGGGGAGTTTGGCGAGTAGTTCAGTTTTGAGATCAGTTGACATGAAAATTACCTCGGAATTAAGATAGGGTTGATACCGTTAAATTCTACATCATTGATAATGATAGTCACAGAGAAATTGTTTTTCTCAGCATCATCTTCAAAGAGACCGTGCAATTTGAGGGCAGTCTCGGCGGCTTTAAGTCTCACTCCATCGGTCTCACCGCTCCGCATCAGCAGGGAAAGATTTTCCAGAACTTCTTCACGGCTCAGGTTGTTGTTGCTGAGAAGTTGTTCTAGATCCGTCTTTGACGTCGGTGAGAGAGTATCTTTCTTGAGTACTTGATGAATTTGAGTTGGGCTGAGAAGTGGCACAAAAACCTTTGTTGACGTTTAAAGGAGAATCTGCAAGGCGTTTTAGTGCGTAGGCCTCGCGTTGCTTACTTTTTAGCTGCACTTTTCTGTGTAGTTAGCGTAGCACGAAGTGGCCGGGCGGTCAAGAACAATCTTCGCTTATCTTCGCTTTACTTTCAACGAGTTGGCAACTTTGTGTTAGCAGTACTACTAAGCTGTTGTGTCTTTATTTTTTTCTAAATAATCGCTCAAAGCTTTCTCGATGAGAAGCATCCGCCCGTCGCGATCATCTGTTGAGTGGAAAGAAAGCCCAAGTTTCGCAAAAGTGAAAGTAAAGATTTTCCTCACAGTGGCTTCTGTTATGCCTAGCTCGGCGGCGATGTCGCTATTACTCAGCCGGCGGACCTTCATATGAAGTAAGCGGAGTTGGTGTTTTGTTAATGTCATTTTTGTTTTTGTGGTTGGTTGTTTTTTTCTTGGGGTTGGTGATGGGATGTACGTGTTGTGAGGCGCGCCTTTAGCGGCCACTAGTACCCCAGGTGGGGGAGTACCGGTGGCCCAAGCAGTACGAAAGTACTAAGATTGATTAAGTAAGTACTGGAGTGCATGTTCTAGCGTTTGCACGGCAATGTCACGCTGTGAGCCGCGCATGTACCATCCACCTGCACGTAATTCCAGCAAACGTTTGTTGACAATATGTATCGCGAGGAAGAGCGGACGTTGTGTTGTGAACATAACTAATAGTAGCAAAACATAACAAAGTAGTCAAGCACAATCTTTACTTAGTACTAAGCTTTTCGGCCTAGCGGTCAATCCATGGCACGTGAAAGCACTGTAGTTCAATTACTTCTTTCAGCGGCACCTTACAGGTGATGTTACAAAGTGTGCGTGCAAAGTCTGTGCTCAATGCTTCAAACGGCATCGAGCGTAACATCTTGATTGCTTCCCAGCATGTGGCAGTTGTTTGTTCCATAACTAAGTGTAACTCAACCTNNCTCTTCGGCGTCCTGACCTACAATCTCGTAATTGTCGTGATCGCATTGCCCTTCGTGGATCTTGGAATCATCCAGATTGGTCGCATTAGTGTCGGATTCGTAGTCTCCGCGACAACTCCATTCCGCGCCACACGTAATACATTTACAGTGGTAGATCATCGTTGCTCTCCTGACTCTTTGGCCGCGCACCACACGCACGCCACGATTAGCAATGGCAACACATAGTGTACGTCACTCAACATAATCAACAATCGTGTGTAATCAATTACAATCATATGCAACCTTAACTGAGTGTAGCTGAGGAGTTAAGTAATGAGCGGGTACACTGTAGGTGACGGCTTTCGCACACGAGACCTACAATCGAGCTACTCACAGTATTAACTCCTCATGACCAATACTACCACTTTCCGCCGGGAATGGCAAGCAAAATCTTCCGAATCTTTATCTCTAGTTGAGCTCTCCGGACAATAAAAGCAAGCAGTTCATTTGACGTTTTCATATTTGTGTGTTTGACCTTTCATCGAGTCGCACTTCTCATAAAAATGCGACTAGTGAAGTGTCGGAATTAGCCTTTGAGCGCCTCCACAACCTGAGGATTACTCAGAAGCATGTCAAGCGATTTCGCCTTAGCGGCTTTCTTTGCGTCGCGGCCGCCCAGCATGTCTTTCGCATAGCCGAAGAGCAATTTCGCCATGTTCAGAACATTTGAGGCGAGCTGCTTGCTTTTTTCTTCAGTGAGCATCGTTCCGCTGAAAGGAGTTTTATTTCCCTCTTCGTCTTCTTGCATCCACGGAATCGAATTATCGGTCGTTGCTTGGTCCCGGGTGTAGTCGCGAAGTCCGGCGTTGATAATTTCGAGAAATTTCTTAGCGTCGTGCCCCACAATTGTAAGCGCTGCTTGCGTGCTGTCGACTGGCGTAAAAGTCACTTCCTTTATTACTGTGACATCGTCTTTGCTGTCGAGATCGAATACCGTCTTTTGAATTTTGAGAGTTTGGGTTTCCATGGTCTGACCTTGGGCTAAGTCGCATAACTCCAAGACAGTTTTCTTGTGTTTGCTCTTGCCAGGATCAATAGTCGCACATCCCGGCAATATAGTCAACACAAAAAATGGTAAAAAAATCGGTGGTCGCGGAGTGAGGAGCAGGCTAGGGGTAGGCTAGGGGTAGGCCGAGAGCAGGCCGGGCGAAGGGCGGGAGCAGGCACGTTTCGCGCTGAAGGCCTTTAGAATGAGCATTTTAGGCACGATTCGAGCATCGAGCACCTCCCCCTCTTTCGTCCGTCTTCGCGCAGGGTCCTGGGCTTGTGGCTGTAAGTCATTGATTTATATATACTTATTATATATAATATATTAAAGAACAAGAA
>QGNH01001507.1_pt2 | contig 13497 bp, 16 predicted proteins | sample 1735481 | NCBI WGS metagenome assembly QGNH01 (sample SAMN09239004, study PRJNA386568) | Viral metagenome, whole genome shotgun sequencing project. | reverse complement strand
GTTCTCGGAGTAGAACTGGATCTGCGACGCGTGGCCGTCGAGAGCCTCGACGAGATTGGGGAGCGATTGGAGCGCAGTCACCCATTCGGCGAGAAGTGTTTTAGGGTTGATCACGAAGATTAAACCGCCGGCCCGGCCCGCTGCAGCAGCGTAACGATGGTCAACCCGTAGGGATCCGGCTGGCGTGTGGTGGTCACGGTATATTGAAGCCCCCAAGCCGTCACCCAATCGCCCTTGGCGGGAGGATTCGGAAGCAGGGTTGGATCGATATCGATCTCTTCGAAGTTCCCTATCGGTCCCGATTCTCCTGCAGCGCGATCGCGCCGGATGGCAGACAGCGTTACCGGATTCCCTGAAGGACCTCCGCCGGAGACCGGTTGATAGACCACAGGCTCTCCAGGTCCGAGAATAATCGGGTTCATTGCGGAGAACATCGCGGCCCAAGTGGACATTGGAATTTGTTTGGAGACCTTCAGCGCGCCCCAGGTCGGTAAACCGGAAGCGCGCCGAAATTATTGAGCAGTGACGATTACGCGTTCTGCGGGACGACGAAGTACACGAACACTTCGATGACGCCTGCGGTCAGAGTGCCGCCCGAGATGGTCAGCGTGATGTTGCCTGCCGCCGTCATCTTGCGGGGAGCCGAGAGAGTCGGAACGGCGTTGAGCAGCGCATCAATAGTGAGCGATGCGACTACGGTTGCCGCGAGGATGGAGTTGATTGCCGAGCCGGCGGAAGTGCCGACGGCAACGCTCGCGCCGGCACCGAGTGCGGCCGTGGTCGGATTGACAGTCCCGCCCACCAGGATGGCGTTCGCCGGGATTGCGGCAGTCTGAACCGGGGTAATGGTCGAGACCAGTCCGCCATCCACCGCGAAACTGTAGACAGCATGAGCGACGCTCAAAGAGCCGACGCCGGATGCCGAGTTGCCCTCGGTTGAGGCGAGAGGGAAGAGGCCGACACGCACGGTCGCATCGCCCGAGGATCCGCCGGGATAAACTACCGAGGGGTTCGGATCGGAAAGGGCTGCGATGCCGATGCGCAGGTTATTGGTTTGGAGCGACGTTGCCAGTTTGGTTGTGTCGTTCCAGTACACGCGATCGCCGTCAAGAAACGTGCTCGTGTCTTTGGCGAGATCGACAACGCCGATCACGGTGAGGGCGACGGGCGTGCTGATCGCTGCGGTGGTGGCGGCGATACCGAAGTGGTTGCCGACCTTGCAGCCGCCGCCCGAGAGGACAGCATAGGGTGCGATGACGTCGATCGTTTCGCCACGGTTTACGTAGTTCTGCATTTGAATTATTTCCTTTTTGTTGTTGTGGGGATCTGTAGAGGGCGGCCTATTTGGAAGCCGCCCTCAGTTGGTCATCGGGCTCTTGTTAAGTGCCCCGGTTGAACTGCAAGCCGCGGTAGTCAATGATCTGCGCGCCGAAGTCGATGCGCGCCTTGATTTCCAGGCCGTCAACGTCATAGCCCTGGCGCATTTCGTAGTACACGCCTTCCTGGCCTTCGAGGAAGCAATACTCGACCGTGTCGATCTGGCTCGGGTCGGCGACTGCGTACCATCCGGTTGAGGAGACCGTGTCGAGACGAGGTTCGGTGATGATCGTCAAGCCCTGCATGTACTCGGGCACGACGCCTGCGACAGTCGACGCCGCCAGGTTGAGCGGGAAGACGATTTGCAGCGCGTAGGTTTCAAGCGCCGCGGGATTCAGAACGAACTTGGGAACCAGGTTCAAGGGGGTTCCGTTGGGAGCGATTTGCAGGCGCAGTCCTTTGCGTGCGATCGCCATAGCGAAAAGGGTCGCGTTGGCCGCGGTGTTGACCGTCGGATCGAGACTGGTTCCGGCGCCGGTGTTGAGATTCTTGTGCTGGGTCGAGAATACTGCGAAGCCGTCGGCCATAATGCCGTTCGCTGTGATTAGGCCCCACACTACGTCGGACTGGGTGCGGGCTGCAGCCGTGCCGAGGCTCGAAGAGGTGCGGGTGAAGGCCGACAGGTCGTCGTTGATGATGGCCTTGCGGGTGATCGCGACGATTCCACCGCGGGTCTGCAGCGAGTATGTCGCGTTCGAGTCGTTCAGGTTGACGCGCTTGTACTCGCCTTTTTCGTTGAGCAGCGGCAGGGAGGGAAGATCATTCAACTGCACGCGGTTGATCGGTTTGAAATCGGCGGCCGTTGCGGGCTTCGAGAATGCCTTGAAGCTTTGCGGGAACGCTTCGTATGCCTGGCGGAGGGTTTTGTTGGCGACGTTCGCGAGGATTGCGGGGAAGTCAGAGGTCGACTCGGCGCCGCCCATACCGAACACTTCGGTGTGGCCTTCGCGGGCGATCAGGGCCAGCGTGGCGATCTTCATCTTGTCCATGCCGCGCGTCTTGACTCCGCCGAGCTCGACGGACTCACGCGCCATTTCGAGCAGCGAGAACCCGACGTATTCGCGGGCCATCTGTTCCTGCTGGATGCGCTCGGCTTCAGGAAGCTTGGCGAAGATGTTCACGTTGGCGCGCTTGCTGAGAGCGGCTTCCATGCACTGAAGGCGGGTTTCCTTGCCGTCACGCGTAGTGATGACTTGCTCGACCTGGGTCACGTGCTTGTCGGCTTCCGCTGCCAGCTTGATCATGGTCGCTTCACGGACTTCCGCGAGGGTCGCGGTGCTATTGATGTGTCCGTCGACGAAGGCCGCGTCAAATTTGAACGGAGCGAGCATGAGACGGATACTGGTTCCGCGCTCGCGCTCCTCTTTCTTCCCCGCCTCTACTGCGAGGGCGATTTCTGCTAAACGGGTTTGATCGCCCGCTACTGCTGCCTGCGTGGTGTTGAGTTCCATGCTTGGCTCCTTTGTGATTGGGGCGAGTGCCCGTTTTTCATCGCCGTTTTGAGGGGCAAAGAATTCTTTGAGATCAGCGAGAGAGACCGTGACGGTGCCGGGCGCGATGGCTGCCGACAACGCCAGAGGTTCGCCGGGGGTCAGTGGAACTGCGACTGCCGCGGGTGTCATCGCTGCCGCAGTGGCTTTGATGGCCGCCGCTACGGCCTGCGCCGTGAACCCTGTCTCTGCTGTTAGAAAAGTGGTGGTATAGTCGGCGGGGACGTTCGCCTGGCTGAGTTCGTACGGCTCCCAGTCGGTCGCGACATAGGTGTCGCCATTCACGTCGTCGGTCGATTCGAGTTTCTTCGCCTTGATGGTGGTGCCGAAGCTCAGGTTCTTGAACTTGCCGCTCGCGATGCCATCAAACATCTGGTCCGCGTTCTCGTTTTGGCCCTCGTCACAGAACTTGACGGTAGCCATTCCCTTGGGACCATCACTCCAGGCTTTCTGGACGGTAGCAAGTTGCGCTTTACTTCCTGGCAGTCCCGCGGAGTGCGATGCGTAGTCGCTGCCAGACATGTGATTATCGAAGAACGGGGCTCCGGCATTGAGGCGGGCCAGGCTGCAGCCGTCCATCGAGAGGCGGAGGTTGTATCTGTCGCCTGTGTTCGGGTCCATCCGGGGCACCGTTGCTCCGCCATACCAGACCACGTCGACCGTGCGATTGGCTTTGTCCAGAGTCTGGGGCGCGAAGTGCGCATCGTCGGCCATGGCGAATGTCTCGGTCGTAAGCCGGGTTTCGAGGCTCGCCTGTTTTGTATTACTTTTCATTTGATGTCCTTTGTGGTTAGCGCTCTGCTGCGATTGCTCGCCGGCGGCCTGCATGGGGCAGTCGTCGCAATTCTCGTCGTCGCAATCCGCGTTCGTGCAGTTCGAGCAATCGCCGACCGAGCAGTTGGTGCACGAGCACTCGCACCCGTCATCGCTTGCGAGTTTTTCGATAGTTTCCATGGTTGGTTTCCTGTGGGGGCTGATAATTGAGGAGTGAAACAGAGGCGCTGGTTCTCAACTCCCGAATTGCTAAAGTGGCGTCAGATGACTGCGGCCCGCGATTATCTAGGGAATCTGTGGAATTGTCCCGGAGGAATTCTTATGTTCTGTAGAACCTTTGATCATGTTGATGATAGAATCCCGCGTCAAACTGTACGCTGAATGGCGCATTATTCCGGATGTCGAACCCTATCCGAGCATGTGGGACCGAGCGACCGCTTTACATTAAATAGCTGCGAACCGGGTTATTCCACTTCCGGTCAAACTGTTCTCGCTGCGAAACCAGCAATTCCTTAAGCGCATTCACATCCTCATCCGACATTGCATTCATTCCCTGCGGCCCAGCGTTCTTTCCCGATGGCTTGCCGGTAGGCGTCCGTTCTTCGGTGTCCGCTGCTTGTTCCTGCCCGCGTAACGTCATGTTGCGGGGATCGCAATCGAGGATGATTTCGTATTTGTCGAGCAGCTTATTGAAGAGCTGAATCTGCAGAAGCTGCGTTGTCGGGTCAAACCCGTTCGCTGCCACCGCTTCAAACCACGTGATGCGGCCCATACGGATATCCTTGAGCACGCCCTCTGCATCCTTCACCGGGTCGACGTTCTCAAACCGCGGCGCCGTCCACTGGGTTGCGTAGACGTGAATGCTGGGATCGAGCAAATACTTGGTTGGGATGTCTCCCTGCAGAATCAAGGTATCGATGAAACGCCGGTGTGTCGGTAGGCAGAAGCCGGGCATCAACATTAGCCAGCGGTAATTCTCGATCGTGTTTCGGAAACCGAGCATCCCGCCGCGCCATGAGGAGAAGTTGACCTTCGACATATCTCCGGTCATCAGCTCGTAGGGCATGCCGATTCCCGCCGCGATTCCTTCGAGTTCCGTCGTCTTGTATTCTCGATAGCCGCCGGCCGCCGGGGGATTATTGAATTTGATATCCTGGCCGGTCTTCAGGTACTCGACCATGCCGGGCTCGAACGATTCGATGGGCGTCGAGGTGTAGGGGCTCGTGCTCTTCTGTGTCCCGAGTGGAGCTCCGAGTTGTCCCTCTGGCTGGGTGACGAACGCGACTACGCAGGCCTCGATCTTCTTTCTCAAGCGCTCGGCGTCACAGTAGTCGTCCAGGTCTTTGAGCGCCATCATGACCGGATGCAGCCATGGAATGCCGCGGACCTGGCCGGGACGAAGTTGACGGTAGCTGTGCAGTACCTGGTCGGCAGGGATCCTTTGTGAGACAATTCCGCCTCGGGGATTGAGCACCAGCATGCCGCCCGGGTGATACGAATAGAGCCAGTAGGCGACGCGCCGGCCGATCATGTCGAACTCGACGCCCTGCATGATATGGCCGTTCACGGTCCCCAGGGTCCTGGCGTGGTCGAGAAAGTCGGCCTCGAGCATTTGGATCTGGTAGGCGACCTTCAGATTGTCTTTCGCGAGACGTGGACGGTGGCGCGCAACCATCTCGCCGGACTCTGCCGTGGTGCGCATGACAAGCGCCTGCATGCCGTAGTAGTCGGTGCCAGCGTACCCGAAGCCGCGGTGCACGTCGCACTGCTCGGCGAAGTACTTCCACTTCTCATCAATCAATGCGTCCAGGGTTGTGTTGCCAGTTTTCGATTGCGGGACGATCCCGGTACCGACAGCATTCCCCACCAGCTCCTCTACCGCTTTCGTGGCATAGGGGTTGTTCCGGATCAGCTCTCGAGACCGGTTGCGCAGCCACACCAGGCTGCCCATAATCTCGACGTTGGCGTCTGAGGATGGGGCATACCAGCCGTGTGACCTGCGTCCTGCTGCGGCGCCGTCATAGGAAAAGCGTTCGCTCTCGTCTGCCAGTGCTCCTTCAACTGCACGAAGCGCCATGCGCGCGCGCACGCGACGGAGGGCTCGGGCGGGGTCGATGACACCTATGGCGCGGTCGATCCAGCCGATGCCGGCTTGGCGAAATGGGACTTGAGATTCTGCTTTTTCTTGCCAGGAGTTCATTCAGGACGGCTTAAATTTCGTGGGCTTCGAGGAACTTCAAGTGATCCTCGGGGGTGACTTTCTCGCGGGGGTCGGCCGCCGGCTTCAGCGTGAAGACGGGCTCGTGATATTGATTACCGCAATGCGCACAGGCCGGGTTCTGGCACATCAGGTTGCCGTTGAAGAGCTTTCGCAGCGCGGATCCGCACTCGCACATCAAAACGGGATGAATTCTTGCTTCCATATAATCAAGTTGGGCGGTATGGCTCTGTTGAGCGCGGGCTAATAGGAGCCCGAGGGCTGGTTCGATTCCGGCATGCCGTCTTCACCTTCGCTCTTGCGATCGGCGCAGGTTTTAGGCATTGCGAACCCGTGCTCATCCATCCAGGACGAGACCCTATTTCGCAATTCCTTTTCGGTGACGATGCCCTTTTCCACGAGAAGCCGGCTTAAGGAGTCGACCGCTGCGGCCGTCAATGGGACCGTGCCAGCCTGCTCTCTTGGCTTCTGCTTTCGCTGTTCCACTCGCATCGCTTCTTCTATTGCTTCGTAACCCGTCATTCTTTATCCGTTCCAATCGCCGCGATCGCCACCGTATCCCGAGAGCCCGTCTCCACGCCTATGCTGCGCGAGGGAGACTCGGTTCTGACTGGATCCACCTGCTATACGAATCAGTTCATCGACAGCAGAGAGTGCCAATAGCGCCTCTGAGACAGTGCGGTATTGAACGCGGCCGCCGTCCGGGCGCACGACTTCGAGGGCCGGGTTGCCGATGCAGGCGATGATACCGTCACGCATCACGTTCAGTTGGTCGAGGGAGGTGGCCATGGTTTAGGGAGTCGGCGGGGTCAAGTCTTCTTCAGCGAATTCGCGCATCAGCTTTTCATCTTCAGCCGCCTTTTCAAAGTCGTATTCGCGCAGGAAGATTTCGATTATTCTATTGGGGTTAGAGGGCATTTCCCGGATAATCAAAGTACGGCTAGCTGGGGTGTCAGATCTTGCCGACATCAGAGAGGCGGACCATTTTTAACGTCTAGGTCATGACGTCGAACGGGATCAGCCAGGCATGCCACGGTAGCAAGTGTCACAGGATCCAGACGGACATTTCCGTGATGCTAAACGATCATAACGGGGGATCCGCGATTTGTTAGTGGGCAACACGAAATAAATATATTGATAGCCTTGGAGCATGGAACTGACGCCGGAAGAACGCGAACGGATCTATCTCGAAGAGAAGGCGCGGATGGAGGCTCGCGAGCAACTTCAGTATCTTCATCCGCAGAAGATAAAAAAGCCATGGTCCGCAGGCAAACTCATCGGAATAGCTCTCATCGGAGGAGCAGCGCTGGCCATCATCGTCCTTTTTGTTGTCGCAAGTGTTGTCTCATCTCCGGTATCAACGCCGGACCGAGGACAGAAGGGCCTTCGCGTTACGTACTGGTGCGCAAATACTTTTGAGGATGCCGCGCAGCTTGCGTCATCCCACGGGGACGTGGCTGCAATTGAGGGCATGGTGTCGAGAGAAAAGGCGTTCCTTGTGGCCGGAGGCACGCGCGTCCATGACACCGGGGTAGAAGATATGGGGATAACTGGCGTCCTCATCGAGTCCGGGTTTCAATCCGGGAGAAGGTGTTACATCCCGGAAAACGTGCTGGCTACTCCAATTCCGTAAACCTACGGCTGCGATATGAACGCTTGCATCAGCGCGTCCATCTTCCTTTTCATCCGAAGGCTATCGTTGGCCTGTTGAAGTTCGAGATCGGCATCCCAGCCGAATCTCAGATCCTGTCCATGCCTGAGATACGCGACGGAGCCCGGGTCGAACGTTTTGACTGGAATGCCCGCGCCTCGAGGCATTGGAATCCGAAGCGTGACAGCGGGAATGATTGAGCCGTGGCCCACGCGGACAGAACCGCGCTCGCGCCTACGCGATGAGATCTCGTGCAGCCAAATGTTGCCGACCGTTGCTCCGGCGAAGGCAGCGGCGATCAGCAGGAGAACGACCCAGGCAGGCATCATCTCATTGTCCCAGCGTGGGAAGATCGAGGCATGGAGTCTCAAAAGGCAGAAATGGAAACCAAAGAAGGGGAAGCCGGGACCAAAACACATCGCGAAATCCCGGTAGCGATCCGCCGATTAATGGATGAGGTGCGCAATGAAGAAGCGGCGCCGAGCGCCTATAACCGCGGCCACAATCGGCACAATCGCTCTCTCGGCTACAATCGCGGCCACAACCGGCACAATCGTTAAGCCCGTGGTCTTGCTTGTCGACCTACCCCGCTCCCGGACATCGTTTTGCCGTCCAGTCATGAAGGTCGTTGAGCCACCGCGGCTCATTCCAGGGGCCGCACATCAGCGGGTGAATCAAACAGTTATGGACAAACTTCCATAGATAAAATAGAGGGCTCGTCATGATGCACTCCTTCCATTGTCCCACTGGGGGACAATTGAGGCATGGCAACCAAAACCCCCGACGGTGCTACGTCACAGATCGCCCTCATCGAGTCTCTATCCCATGCTCTCGATTCTCTGAGTAGAGCCCGCAACAGCGAGACAGCTACTGGACCTTCGGGACCTTCGTCCCTATACAGCGACGAATCCCAGAAGGTAGCGGGAATGTTGGTGAGCGCATGCGAAGCCGCGGTTGGCGCGAAAACTTCCTGATACTCACCGCCGCCCTAGCCAGCCTCCTCTCTTCCGTTCGAAGTACCCGCCTTCAACTGCACGATCCTGATCTTGCACCCAAGGGTTAACGGCCTGTGTCTCGGTTTCCCGCGGACGCTCTTCGACACGTTCAGCCTGCACCTGCCTTGAAGGTTGTACGGATGGCAGCGTTGCGACAGGCTGCGCCATGGACTCGCGACGCACTTCTAGTTCGACCCACTGCTCTTCGGTGAGCTGCGAGATTCCGCACAGCTCCGCCATTGCGACCTGGTAGCCGGCGAGATCCAGACCTTCGTTGCGCTCGTTTGCTTTCTTGCGAAACTCGACGCCTTTGTCAGTCACGAACCGTTCTTCCGCGCAGAGAGTTTTGAAATAGGATTCGCCATACTCCAGCGGGAAGTGAATCATGCCCGCGGTTGAGTCGTCATCCGCCTTGCGCTTCCACAAGGCGTTGAACACCATTTGCTTCGCGACATTGACTCCGATGGTGACGATCCGGAGGCCTCCGCGCTTCTGCGCTGCGTCGTGTTCAGAAATATTCTCAATTAACTTGGTGCTGCTGTGGCCGCCCTTGATTGGGATAACCGTGCGCTCGCAATAGACGTTCGTCCGCGTCTTCTGGTAGTCCGGTTGGGGATGCTTCAGGCAGTAGTCATACACGTCCTGCGCGCTGTACCCGGTATCGATTCCCATGCACCAGATCGGCATCGTCCCGCCACCGACGCATGGCCACTCGGCATCGAGCAGCGCGTCCAGATCCCGCCATGGCTCCGGCTCATTCGTGCGGCAGACTACCTGTTTTCCTGCCGAGGTTGTCTTAAAACATTGAATGATTTCGTAGTCGACGGACCATGACTCACGGTGCCGCCCCCAGCCGCGGATCTCGACTTCCAGACGGTCGGACTGCACGTCAACGGTAGCCGTAAGAAATAGCGCCCCCTTCGGTACCATTGCCACGTGGTAATCCCCTTTGCAATTTGCCTGGATCTGATGCCACTCGGGAGCTTCCCCGCGTTCGCGCCAGGTCTCACCAAGAATCGTATTGATAAAAGCTTTGCGCTTCGAGTCAAGGCTTCCGGCCTGTTCCCATGCCAATGCAATCTCTTCCCAACTGAACCAGCCAACCGGAGAGTACAGACTCGACAGATAGAAGCCCGCGGTCTTGCCGTCATATTTCGAGCCCGGCGCCGCAACCCACTTGCCGGCCGCCAGCATGGCAGTCTTGTCATGGTTGTACATGAGCCCTTCACAAGCTGGGCAGACATAACGGACGCTTGAGGGGTTCCCCTTGTCCCATTTCAGATTGGCGAAGATCAAGGTCTGCATGTGCCCGCAGTGCAGGCATGGAACGTAGTAACGGCGCTGGTCGCTCTCCTCGAGGACAGCTTCAATCTTGCTCCTGCCGGCAATTGTCGGGGTGCTGGTCAGCAGAATCTTGCGCCGTGCGAAGGTACGCGCTCGAGCGGTGGCCAGTTGGATCGGATCACCTTCCCCGTCGACGTCGCCGGGGTACGCGTCCACTTCATCCAGAAACAGTTTGCCCGCCGCCATGGATCGCAGGCCTACCGCTGAATTAGCGCCGGTCATAACCAACGTGCCGCCAGGGAAATCCTTTTGCAGAATCGTGTTGCCCGAGTCACGCGACTTGCTTGCCGACACGAGCGCCTTCAGTGCGGGCGTCTCTTCGATCAGCGGGTCTATTCTCTGCTTTGAATTCCGCTGCGCCATCTGAACTGTTGGCATGATGGCGAGCATCGGGCCCGGGCTGTGGTGGATGGTGTAGCCGATCCAGTTGTTACCCGTTTCGGTTTTACCAAGCTGAGCTCCGAACATCAAAGCCACCCGCTCCCAGGGACTTCTCGCGCTGAGGCAGTCCATCGGCTCTTTGAGGTAGGGGGTCCGGGATGTTCGCCATTCGCCTGGTTCTGCAGAGGCGCGCTTCGACAAACGCCGGTGGCGGTCTGCCCATTCGGAAACGGTCAGGACAGGATCAGGCCGCAGACCGGCGAGGAAGCCAGTTTCAAATGCGGTCACTTTGCCTCACCCGCTAACGACAGCCGCTCCAGGGCAATAATCAATTCGTCGGTCAACATGATGTGAACGCGCAATGGGTCAGATTCTGCTGCGAGTAAAGGGGCAATGCGGTCCGGTATCCCGAGGATGGCATCCTTCACTTCCTGTGCGAGAGACCGGGCGCGCGCTTCCTCTTCTGATCGCTCCACGAGTTCTCCCCGCCGTGCTCTGTAGTCGAGCTCCGCATTAGCCGCTTCGTAACCCATCTTGGCCGCACGGCCCACATTAAATTGGGATGCAATACGGATATTGGCCGCGTCTGACTTCGCGTCTTCGGCTCTCTGCGCTGTGGCCGACGTTTGACTTGTGGGCTGACTCGCGGGTGCCGGTGTGGACTGGCGATGCGTGGGCTTGGCTGGGTCTTTGCCTTGGCTCGGATGGGTATTCACGACCCATTGCGCGTCTGCTGCTGCGAAGTCTACAGAGTAGCCGCCGGCGGGGAGCTTTGTAACGGAGATTCGCCCGGCCGCCATTGCCTTCTGGACAGCCATAAGGGAGCCTCCGGCGAGGCCTGTGGTCTTGCGGTGTCGTGCGTAAGCGTTTAACGAACCTGTTGTCATTGTGTCAGATGCTAGAATCTGCTATGCTGCCTATCAGGACACTTTTACTCTTATGCCGCTGAAGCCATGGACCGATAACATCGACCCCACGACAATTCCCGACGAAGTACTTAAGGCCGAGCGCGGCCGGCGCAACGGGCTGAAGAGATCGAGCTATACCGGGGGGATTTACTGGAAGAAGCACAATCCGGATACGCCGCGTTGCCGCTGCATGAAGTGCATGAAGAAACGATCCGCATAGCTTCCCGCCAATCTTTCACCAATCTTATCTGAAGTATTGACACAGATACTAGTATCTGTCATACTTCGGATATGGAAACCCTACCGAACACCCCGAAACAACTGACCTTGGGAGACGGCCCGATACAGGCGAGCCTGGGACCGGAAGCCACCGTCTACCGGAACGCGCCCGAGGGACTCGAATCCCGCGTGGTCCTCATGGAAATTGGTCGGTCTAGCTGCTACTACCGGGTAGACTTCCGCGACTCCGACGCGAATGAATCCGTGGCGATCAAATATTACCCGCGGTATACGGAAGCTTGCATTGCCGCTGCTGAATTCTGCGGGCCGGTGAAAAAGTCATGACCGCCGCAATGCAGAGAGTGTTAACGCGCTGGACCCCAAAGGAGTCGAGGGAAATTCAACACCCCCTGGGGACCTGCTACGTTTACGAAAAATCAGTTGGTGCTTTTGCAAAGGTGACGTACGTAGCCCTGGGATATGCGGGGACATCCAAGAAGAGCGCCTTCCACAACAGCCACCGGACGGAGGAAGTCCGCGACCGACAGGTCAAGGAATTCTTTGCCGGCCTGGAGTCCTCCGCGAAACTGAAGGCAGATTACAAGGCGGAGCGATCGAAACCCCACACCGTGAACGTCGGCGACATTATCCACCACTCGTGGGGATGGGAGCAAACCCAGTGCGATTACTACCAAGTGCTTTCTGTAACCGCCCACGGCGCGACCATCCAGGCGATCGACAGCGAGACGGTACCCGGCAGTGACACCGGCGGTATGTCCGACCGCCGCTTGCCTATCAAAGACCAATTCGTAAGGCGCTGCGGTTCCGGACCGGTGGAAGAGCCGTTGAAGGTCCGGATCGACGGCCGTAATTATGTGACAACCCTGGCGCACGGCAGCGCTACCGTGTGGGACGGATCTCCCAAGTATTGTTCTTGGTACGCATAACAGAAAGGAAGAGGATAACAATGGGCAACATTCACGAAGAAATGGCACGCCGAAGCGCGCAGCCAGTGCAACAGCCGCTGGACCCAGAAGCACAAACGAAGCGGATCGCGGAACTCAACGACCTGGCGCGCAAGGGAATCGGAGTACATGGCAGGTGGGTCTGGACGCCCGGCATCCGCGCCCTGAGCGACGTGGATAAAGCCGACATCCAACGGAAGATCGAAACCTTTACTGCCTTCACTGAAGGCAATGACCCCTATGGCGAACGCGACTTTGGAAGCTTCGATCAGAGCGGCCAGACCATCAACTGGAAAATCGACTACTACGATAAATCGCTGGAATATGGCAGCGAGGATCCGAGCGACCCTGGCCAGACCACCCGCGTTTTGACAATCTGCTTGGCGGAGGAATACTGACATGGCGCGCTACTACGTTCACAACCTGGAAACCGATAAGCTCAATATCTTCACCGGAGGAAAGGCCGACTGGCTTTCCATCCCGGAAGCCGACCGAGACCGGATCAAAAGCGCCTGCCTTTGGTCCCGCTCCATCGAAGGCTGGGTCAGCCGCTGCAAAGGCGGAATGCCCCGCTTCTACGCCGAAGATGTTCTGAAGCGCAACGGCTTCGAGGACCGCGGTACTGAAGGGGAGAAACTGAGCTTCGTGGAACAGATCGAAGCGAAACAGGAGCGCGCCGCCGACCGCGCCGGGCGATTTGAGGACCGGGCAGATACTGCGGACTCCCGATCCGATGCGCTCTACAAACGTGCCCACACCATGGCCGACGCAATCCCGTTTGGTCAGCCGATTTTAGTGGGTCATTATTCCGAGGGCAGAGACCGCCGCTTCCGGGAAAAGATCTACAATACTTTCGGTAAGGCCTTTGAGGAAGCCGACAAAGCGAAATACTATGCTGACCGCGCCTCTACCGCCCGAGCCACTGCAGAAGGCGCCGAATACTCGAACCCGCGCTATCTGGGCAACCGGATCAAGGAAGTAAAGGCCGAGCTGGCCGTCCTCGAGAACCGGCTGCAGGGGAAATTCTACAACTACAGTGAGCCGAAGCCTATCAGCGACGAATACCGACAGCGCCTCGAAGTGATACTAGACGAACAACACGAGAAGCTGGAATTCTTTGAGCACTGCCTAGCGACCTGCGGACGAACCATCTTCGATAAGGCAACCCTGAAGGG
>QGNH01001261.1_pt2 | contig 13513 bp, 32 predicted proteins | sample 1735481 | NCBI WGS metagenome assembly QGNH01 (sample SAMN09239004, study PRJNA386568) | Viral metagenome, whole genome shotgun sequencing project. | reverse complement strand
TAATAGTTGGAGAACAGAAGAATCAGCTACTACATACTCACTTACCCTAATTAATTGTAGAGATTGTAGTAATTGTAATAATTGTAGTAATTGTATTAATTGTAATAATTGTATAGGTTGTAGTCATTGTAGTAGTTGTATTAATTGTTATAATTGTAGTGGTTGTAGTAATTGTAGAGATTGTAGTAGTTGTAGAGATTGTTATAATTGTAGTAATTGTAGTAATTGTAGTAGTTGTACTTATTGTAGTGATTGTATTACTTGTATTACTTGTATTAATTGTAGTAATTGTAGAGATTGTAGTAATTGTAGTAACTGTATTGATTGTAGTGATTGGACTGATAATAAGAAGTATGAACCAGTAACTAGACCGTTTATAGATTGTAGAGATAGACTATTAGACCCTTATTTATGAATTCCAAATTTGAACAATTATTACGAACTAAAGGCTGGGTAGTTGAAAATAACAATATTTATGTCAAGGATTACCATTTTATATTGAATAATATGGATAAGTTAGTATCCATCAATGTATACTTTTCAGACTATACCAATGATGGATTTCCCAAGTTTGCTAGATATTCAGCTTTAAATAAATCAAGTATCTATTTATCCAAAGCTAATGCATATACTATAATTAAGAGTAAAGATAGAATTATATTAATGTTGGATCTAGCTGGGCAAGAATGTGCTATTAAATTTTTAATGTATAGTGAAGCAGTCCATACACTTATGCATCAAGCTAAACTAATATTGGACCAAGCTAATCAAACTTATGCAAGTATCTAGTAATAAGCAAAGAGTGTTAGTACTATCAGATGTTCATCAAGATATAGCTAGACTAAGATATATTTTAACCCACGAAGACTACGATTTTATAGTTAATTTAGGGGATTTGTTTGATTCATTTGATTATAGGAGAGAAGATGATATAGTAGATACTTGTAAATTCATAACTGAGTATATAGATAATCCTAACTATATTTCACTTCAAGGCAATCATGACCTACATTATCTATACAGTAGTCCTATGACTTGGTGCTCTGGTTATCATAAAAATAAAGAGAAAGTAATTAATAGGTACTTTAAACAGGATAAAATAGAAGTAAGAAAGAAGTTTCGATGGTATTGTTGGATAGATGACTTTCTTTGTACCCATGCTGGACTACATCCTTATTACCTAAGCCCTATGCAATCTTTAAATAAGGAAGAGTTATCAATTTGGTTAGACAATGAAAGTAAGAAGGCTGAAACTAATTTACTCATAGAACAACCTCATTGGTTTTATAGTGCTGGAAAAGCTAGAGGTGGTAGAGCTAGTGTAGGAGGGATTGTTTGGTTAGATTTTAATCAAGAATTTGTAGCAATAGATGGCCTAAATCAGTTATGCGGTCATACTCCTTACAATAACATAACTCAATACAAGAATACTAATAGTTATGATATTGATTGTCATGTAGCTCAATATCTTATAATACAGAATGGTAAGTTAGAAATTAAAGACTATGTAGATTTATGAAATATTTCGTCACTTATAAAGAGGCTAACTATCCTAAAACTTGGACTTATTCTAATGAACCTGCTTGGGAATCTAGTTTTCGTGAATTCAATAATCTTAAAGATGCCGAAGATCTGATAAATGGTATAATTAATCAAACTGAATATTTTAAAGATATTAATTTATCTGTTGCAGTAGTTATGTAATTTGGCAGCATCGCATAATGGTATTGCCCCTCATTTGAAGTGAGAGTGCGGGTAACACCGGTGAGGGTTCGAGTCCTTCTGCTGCCTCCAATTTAACCAGATATAGCGTAATAGTAGCGTACAAGCCCTGGGAGCTTGTGGTGTCTGTGCAACTCAGACTATCTGGACCATTATTTACTAGTTACCGGGTCCGAAACTGTCCTTAACCAGACAAAGTAGGTACCAAATACAGATAGAGAACTGTAGTCAACAACGCACACTTAGTAAATGGAGTGTGGACGGAAATGAGCCAGGGAATCTGGATGATACCGTGCAGCCACAACTTAGTAATAAGTCTGTGGACATGATAGGTGAAGGTCAGGATAACAACCTGGACAAGTCCTAAAGGGTTATGTAAATAGTATAGCAATATACAGCCCAGTACCTTGAAATATAGGTGTGTTGAGCCTGGTAATTAGTAAAACATACACACGTAATTTAATAGTAGAATATTTGCCTGATTAGCGAATTGTACTTGTGCAACTCAAGTCGTGTGTACCAATTTAAACGAACAAAACAAACATCCATGAACAAATTTAATACAACAATGATAAAATTTATTCCAGCAATGGTAACATTAGCAGTATTATACTTTATTGCTGCTATTTTCGTTGGTTATTATACGGCAAACAGAGACAAACTACTTCAAAAGCAGAGAGAAGAACAATATAAAGTGATATTAATAAATGCATATCTCACAGGTTATGAAGATGCACAAGATGTTTATGGTAAGATGATTAAGAATGAATTCCATAATCATACTGACTTAACAAATTATTCACAAACAGCCTATGATAACTTTTGTACTAACACAGTGAATAAGTATCCGTTACCATGAAAAAGACAACTATTAATGTAATAATGGGCTTAAAAGTGATGGACGACCTTATGCACGCAACTGATGTGTTTGAATCTTTTAAGAGATTAGGTGAACATCAAGTTATAGAGTATGAAATGCAGAAAAGTGAACCAGATTTAGATTTCATAACCAGGTTTAAAGAATCAGCTGAAAAAGAAGGCTATATAATTACAGCTATCTGGGTAGGTGAAAATCCTCAAGTCAATTTAGTGGATTGGTCAATTAAAGCAATTAGTGATGGACAAAAATGGAGTATGTTAGAACCATATTTAAACCATTTCGGTATACAAAAACAAGAAAAAACTATATAATTAAAATATGAACGCTACTGAACTATTAGATAAGTTTGAAAAAGAACTCCCCAATCTAGGAACTTGGTACTGGACTGAAAAGACAGGCTCCAAACCTAGAATATTAGTATGCATCACTAAAATGCTTAAAGCAGGTCTGGAAGAAGAAACTGTTAAAGATATTATTATTAGTATGATGTATACTGGTTATGTAGAGCATGAAAGACAGGTTAAAGCCGAGACTGGTTTAAGTGTAGAAAAGTTTATGCAGAAAAAGCTTGAATCTTTGCCTGTTGAACAAGAACATTGTCTTACTAACGAATAATTTAATCCGGTTCTGGTGTAGTAGGTCTGCACGCTTGACTGAAAATCAAGAGGTCGTTTTTCGATTAAACGGAACCGGGCCAACCTATAATTTATGCTGCAAAAACTGCCAAAAAGCGTAGGTGATTCCATTACTTTGGGTTCTTTAATATGTATAGGAATTGCCCCCAACTAGTAATTCTTCTTTTGTTCCATTTGCCTCTTTCGAAAGAGATGGAGAGTTAATTAGTTATGAAATAAAGAATCAAGCGTTAATAGATCAGTTATCTGATACCTTAACCGATATGCTTATGTCTGATATGAAAGACATTGACGTTAGAACTGATTATAAGTATGTAGTAAAAGCAGGTTACATAGAATTACTCTATGATAACAACACTATAGAAATTCAAAATGAAAACTAAAATAAACACTAGTACTCTACCTGGTCTGGCTCTTCTTTCTATATTAGGTGAGGATGCAATAAAAATATTAATAACTCATGCTTTAGATAAAAAAAGAAGATGAGAAGCATATATTTGATATTGACCTTAAAATTGATGGTAAAGAGTATGATTTTCTTGTGTTGGTAGAACAATATCAAAAAAATCTGGAGCGTATGATCGATCTTGAAGTTAATAGCAGACTTGAATCTAAGTTTAATGAGCTAACCGACAAGTTATCTTTTATATCTAGCATGTTTGATGCAGCTAAGGCAAAAATTAAGAGTGAACTTAATTTAACTGAGGATGATTATTGATAGTTAATGGGGGATTAAGCTAGTAGTAGACGCAGGCTTTTACACAGCCTGAGGATTGGTGCGATTCCAATATCCCCTACCATTTATATGCCTACAAAAATACAAGATTGTAAAGGTTTATCTGTTTGTATTAATAATCATGTCTTCAAATCTAATGAGGTTAGATTAATACCATTTAGTGCTGCTGAAAAAGAATGTAAATGTGTTCTTTATACTGATAGTGACTATGTTATAAAAAGACGAGAGCCAGTAGATCTAGAATTTCCTGGATTTTTATTAGCTTGTCCAGTCTGTAATGTTATTCAGATAGACGGTTTTAGTAATGCCCCTACTAATTCAACACCAATAAAAGGTGTTGATAATACAATACCTGAGAGGAGATTAGAAATAGATTTATGAATTTAGAAGCAGCTATAAACAAGATAAAAGGCAAGACTATCTATGTCTGGGTGCCTTATAATAGAATAGATCAATGTGCAGTTGAAGTTGACTATGTTAGTGCAGTTAATTGGTTAAAACACGTATATAAAGAAGAGAATGATATTGATCCAATACTAATCTCTGATCTTAATAAAGATGTTGTGTTAGGGAATGTACAAAGATTGTTGTTATGAGTGATGAGCCCAAACCAGTAAATATGGATAAACTTAGGGAAGCTGTGGAGTATTGTGATTTGCAAGGTAACTGTGATTACGATAATAGTCTGGTTCAAGGATATGCTGGTAACTATTTGGAAGAAGTAATTAAGACTTATGAACGTGGAGATGAACAGTGGCCTATTCCTCATCCTTTGATTAAAGTACAACCGTTTTAGTAAATTTAGCAGGCAGACGAACTTAGGTTCAGCTAACTCTCATAAGGTAAGTGGCTGAGTGCAAATCTCAGGTTTGCCACCATAATTCACACAATTAAATTTGTGATAGGGCAGGCTTAAATTAGCTTGCAAAACAACAGAAAATAAATGAATACAAATAATACAAATACAGAAGTTAGTCATCCTTCACCTACTGTCGAAAGTTTGATGGATGAACAAAATTCCACTTGTTGCATTGATAGTTATAAAGGGAGACCTACTTTTGCTATTAATAAAGAAAGTCCATATCCTTTTAGTTTTGGTCTATTAAAAGCTAGATTAATTGTAAAACATATGGAGGCTTTGCAGAAGTTCGTAGAATCAGATGGTAGAAGCTTGGTTTAATATTTCGCTTCTGTAGTTTAAGAGTAAAACTCAGGTTTTGTAAACCTGGTATCCTGGTGCAAGTCCTGGCAGAAGCTCCATTCCGAGGCAAGAATAACTATTATTCTTGCCTTTTATTATATGAAGATAACAAAACGAGAAGATAGATGGTATGACGAAAACGGTAATAGTTGGTCTACAGAAGAACTAGCTACTAGATACTCTCCTACTCTAACCAATTGTAGTAATTGTAATAATTGTAATTATTGTAGAGATTGTAGTTATTGTAGTAGTTGTATTTATTCTAATGGTTGTAGTAGTTGTAGTGAGTGTAATGGTTGTAGGAATTCTCTTAATTGTATTAGTTGTAATTGGTGTAGTAGTTGTGGTAGTTGTAATAGTTGTATTAGTTGTAGTGTTTGTAGTCTTTGTAGAGATTGTAGTTATTGTAGTAATTGTATTAATTGTAGAAAATGTGAAAATTGTTATTTCGTTAGTAGTCTTGAAAATTACGCCCCACTTCTTAAATTTGAACCATCTTCAACTAGACCAGAATTAGATATTAATGATAGAAAACTAGAACCAGACTTATGACTTTAAGAGACATATTAGACAATGATTTAATTGAACGTATTAGAAACCATAACGAAAAAGAAGTAAACCCTGAATCTTCTAGATTTAGTTCGGATGCTGATTTAACCTTATTTCATAAATGGGCTTACAAAGTAGAGAAAGGTTGGTATGGATTTGATTTAGGTAATAAAGTCCCGTATTGCTGGGTACTTGCCATAGATAAAGTATTAAAAAAGATCGAAGAACTAGACCCAGAATTTACTATTCAACAAATAAAGTTAAAGTACGGTCAATTATGTTTCTATATTGATTATAATAAGAACATAGATGAGATTAATCAATTAGCCAAGGAATTACTGGAATTATGTTGTAGTAGGCACTTAATTTATTAATTGCTAGTAAATGTAGTTTTATACCTTTAAAATATAAGTATGAAGTTACCAAGGATTAATCGTTATATCCCTAAAGATACACCGGTAATTAAAGGTATGATTCTTAGAGGATTGTGTGACTATGAAGAAAAAGCAATATATATTAACCCCAAACAAAGTGATAAAGAACGGCTTATTACAGCATGCCACGAGTCAACACATTACTTATTTCCATCTTTGACTGAAAAGAAAGTAGAAGAATACGGTTGTCTAATAGGTGAAGTGTTGTGGCGGTTAGGATATAGAAGCAGAATTAGAAAGAAACGAAAAAGCTAGTATTTAATTTAAGCTTTAATATAATATCAGAATGCGTGAAATGTATGATATTGTATTAAAGAAATCTATATTTATTTTAGATAAAAAGTTAATGTCGGTTAGTCGAGAACTTGGTCTGGATTATACTGCAGTCTCCAAACTTCTACACAAAGAACAATTCCACGTAGTTGGTAGATATATACTACCAGAGAATAAAGATAAGATATTTACTTTAGTTAATTATGATACTGGTGAAGAGTATGACTGTATAACTAATAAGAGTTTAAAACATCATTTTAATCAAGAACTTACAGAGAATGAAATTAAGTATGTATATGAATTATTATCTGGCAGGCAATATTTAGCTTCTATTTGTGATCGAGCTCTTATTAAGAAGGGTGTAATTAAAGATGGAAATTTCGTTAATATCAAAGCTTCTTCTATTAGATATAATAAGGAAAGAGAAGCACAGTTATATCGATGTACAACTGCCAGAGATTTGAGAGGCAGGTTGGCTAATATAATACAAGCAGTAATAAATAAAAGAAAAAACTCAGCCATAAAATCATTAGTTGGTTGCACTCATAATGAATTAGCTCAACATCTATCTAATCGATTTACTTCACAAATGACTTGGGGTAACTATGGAGAATGGGTAGTGGACCATATAATACCGTTGTCATTGTTCGATTTAAGTAATAAAGAAGAAGTATTAAGAGCTAATCACTATACTAATTTACAACCTTTATGGTCTTCTAAAAATATTGCTGAGAAATACGGTGAGTTTAATTATATCAGCAATAGTGAGAAGAATTGTAAGAATATACTAGGCGGAAGAATTTAATTGGGATGTTGCATAATGGTAGTGCCAGGGTCTTTGGAGCCTTAGGTGAAGGTTCGATTCCTTCCATCCCAGCCATTTACAATATAAACGAAATCAAGTCACGTCAATATTAACTGAAGGTACGTTGCTCTGGCTCTATGTATCAACTAGAATAAGTTAATAAATCCCCGAAATTTATAGAGATAAAGTACGGGCAGAACCTCATTGAAAGACCACCCTTTAAAGCAATTTTATTGTGTAGACTAGGTGGGAGTTAAGCTAGAGTTGTGCCTAGCATATTGTATTTAAAACCATAAAACCATAAAACTATGAAACGACCTACAAGAAAAGCAACATTAGAAGATTCAGTAACGTATATTCTAGCAGAGATTAAAGAATTAGAAGCTTGTCAATATCTGCTTACGCAGATCATTTATAAACTTACTAATGATTATGCACCGGATGATACTCTTTCTGATAGTGTAGCTAAGATAACTGAAAGAATAACTCGTAAAAAGTGCAGGCTGTTTGAACAATTAGCCACAATTTCTGTTCTTAGCCCAACTGCTGAAGCTAAGTTAAAACAAAGATTAATCGATAAATTAAATAAATCTGGTTCATATTTCAGCAATTTTGTTAATCAATCTTGGACTGATATCTCTACCAACCCTGAAGAATTAAAGCAAACTATAAAAGATCAGATGAGTAAAGCATTACAAGTAAGAGAGGATGAGGTAGATATGATAGCAGTACCTAAAAGGAAGTTAGAACCAGACTTATGACAATAACTAAACGAGAAAATGATAGATGGTATGACGAAAACAATAATAGCTGGGATAGTGAAGAACTAGCTACTCAACTCTCACCTACCTTAACCGATTGTAATGATTGTTATAGATGTAGAGATTGTAGAGATTGTGGTCATTGTAGGGGTTGTATTAATTGTAGTGATTGTTTAAGTTGTGATATTTGTGTAGATTGTAGAAATTGTCGTCTTTGTAGAGATTGTTATGCTTGTTATGGTTGTAGTTGGTGTAATAATTGTAGTAATTGTTTAGGCTTATATAATTATCGAGATAAAGAAAATTTAGAACCTCAAGTAAGAATATTACCTCCAACATCAAGAATAGAATTAGATATTAATGATAGGAAATTAGAACCAGACTTATGACTATAGATCAAAGAATAACTAGATTGGAGAAGAAGGCTGGAAGGCCAGATTTACCAGGAACTACAATTAGTAGAATACTTTATAAGAAGAAAGGGTTTGGCTGGACTGTAGGAGTTGGAGCAATGCATTTATCTAGAATATGGTTTCATGCTAAAACTATAGAATCAGCACTATCCAAAGCTGAAAAACACTTTAAAATAAAATGACTAAATTTAATACACTTTATAAGCGGGCTAGTAATGGGAAGATACAGGAATGGACCATAGTTGTAGATGATAATTCTTACATAGTTACGGAAGGCATGAAAGATGGAAAGCTAACTACTACCGCTCCTCATACATGTGAAGGTAAGAATCCTGGAAAGAAGAATGAAACTTTAGCAACAGAACAAGCTCTGAAAGAAGCCAAAGCAGTTTATGATAAGAAACTTCGTAGAGGTTATGTAGAAAGTATTGGTGACGTTGATAATACTACTTTTGAAAAACCTATGAAAGGTTCTAAGTTTCAGGATTATGAAAACGAAGTTGAATACCCTGTAGGTTATGACGATAAAATTAATGGGGTGAACTTTAGAATTAAGGCTAAAGGGATTGAAAGTACGGGTGGGGAATTCTTTTTAACTGCTCCTCACATCATTAATAGCCTAAAACCTTTATTCACTAAGTATCCAAATCTAGTATTGATGGGTGAAGGTTATAATCCTAAAGCTGAGTTCCTTCATCAAATAACTGAGATTCTTACAGTAACTAAGAAAAACAAAGACATTACACCAGAATTATTAGCATTAAGTGAGAAAGTTTGTGAATGCTGGTTATTTGATGGGTACGGCTTTGATAATATTGATGAAAATACTAATTGGATGAAGAGGAGAGAAGCAGTTAAAAAATTAGTCAAAGGTTATAAGTATGTTTATGTTTTGCCTTATAAGACAGCTAATAATAAGGCTGAGTTGGATATTGCTTTGGCTGAAAATAAGACTAGAGGTGGTGAAGGTCTTATGGTTCGTTGGAAAAATTGTGAGATAAAACATGGTAAAAGCAAATATCTACTCAAGCTAAAACATTGGGAAGATGAGGAGTTTGAATTGGTGGATTTCGCTCTAGGGAACGGAAATTGGAGCACATTTCCTAAAAAAGCAATTTTCAAATTACCTGAACCTTGTAAAGATAGAGATGGTAATATCTTAACTACTTTTGCATCCAATATAGAAGGAGGAGAAGAATATCTTGCTAAATTATGGAAAGACCGTAAAGACTTGATAGGTAAGAAATTTACTGTGAAATACCAGCTTAAAAGTGCTTATGGTATTCCTCAAATTCCTTGGTTAATTGTACCTAGAACATATGAATAAACAAATAATGAAACAAGCAGGGTTTACTGAAGAACTTAAACAAATAGAAGTAGGTAATTGTCCTATCTGTCGTAAACCGATAAATTTAGAAGATTTCAGAAATGCTCTGTCTAAAAGAGAATATGAGATCTCGAAAATGTGTAATGCCTGTCAGGACTTAATCTTTGGCCCATGATTTATGTGGATAAAATGGAAATATAATGATCCTGGCTGGCCTGATTTTAAAGAACTTGAGATCCCTGATGATTTTGATGGTTGTGATTCGATAGAGGATTATCTTTGTGAGCGCGGATATGTTCCAATAGGTATTAAAAGATTTCTGTCGAGTAGGATAAAGTGGGAGAAGATAGACCTTTCTCCTCAAGAAATTAAAGCTAGAAAGATAACTTCATTAAGGAGTGAAATCGATTATCATACAATATTTTTAGCTGAACGTAAGAAAGAATTAGAGGAACTACTTAGAGATGATGTCAAAACCACTTAAAATGTATATCTTTGTGAGAAAATCGCTACCATCTCACAAAGTAATTAGTGTAGCCCATGGTGTATTAATAGCGCATTTAAAATTCAGTCCACTCACACCTTTAGTATATAGTAATGAAAACCAGAGAGTATATAATGAATGGCTTAATACCTCATTTCGCAAAGTAGTATGTGAAGTGACTGATGCGGAGTTTACGGAGCTAAAGAAGGAATCTGATTATATAACAGTAACAGAATCAGCCTTACCTGGAGAAGAATTAACACTGGTATTCTGTCCTAGATATGAATGGCCGGTAAAGTTTAAAACTTACCCTTTATTCAATACATGATAAAAGTAACTATAATATACCTGGATGGCTGGTTACAAGGAAGTCATATGGTAAATTTAACTCAAATGGCTAGGGTTGAAGCCTCATCTATCAAAGCTATAATGGAATCTAAATATAGAGATTCAATTATCTATATGTTTGAGGGCTGGCCGCTTATGGTAGGTGAAACGATAGAAGACTTAAACAAATCTGAAATTATAACAATAAACGAAGACAGTACTAAAATATAAATAATTAACTTGGGTGAGTAGACCAGTGGAAGGAGTCACATGTCTTAGGAACATGGCAGGGTGGGTTCGAATCCCATCTCACCCACCAAACTAACAACAACAATAATAACTAAACTTATGGAACAAACATTACAATTACAACATCTAACAAATAATTCTGACAGCGCATTTCCTTCTTTCTCTACTTTTACTGAACCAGCTATGTCACAATCAGAGCTATTACTAACTAGAATAGATACTCTGGAAGCTGGTATTAGGGAGATTAAAAATATAGGAGCAACTATAGATAAAACGTTAAATAGTATACTTGATTTGATTGAACTTAAAGAAGCTAATCAACCAGCTACTACTGAAAACTTTACGCTAACTCCTACACCATCAACTAACGATGCAGCAGTTTCAATTATACCTACAGCAACTAAAAAATTGCTTAAGAAGGCAGAACAAGAAGGTGTTGTAGAAAAAATGCATGATGCTTTTTCAAATAATCCAATATTGAATGCTAATAAAAATAAATTGGTTCACGCATCTCTACATAAATTGTTTGTATTGTCCTTGGTATTTGATGGCCGCTTTTCGAGTCAAGATGCTAAGAAGGCCTTGTTAGAATATGGCTTCAATTATGCTGAACAAAATGGACCTACCGCCTTATTACATGATTTTGCTAAACGAGATTGGTTGACCGAAGTTGCACCTGGAGATACTACTCAGAATAAAAAACTTTCGTTCTATATCGTGAATCAAAAAATCCTCTCTGTTATTGCAATATTGTTAAACCCGGCTATTTTTATTGAATTGTATGATGATAGTAGAATAACTACTGCATAGTTCTACATAATAGGGATTTGACTACAATAATCCCTCCAGTAAAAGTCTGGCGTCTTGGAGAACGATATCTCCACTATCTAATATGAAAAAATTTAAAATAGGAGACAAAGTATCATTTACAGTTAATATTTTCGGACATAAAATAAATGGCATGGGTGAAGTAGAGTATGAAACAAATGAAGGGGATACTTTTTGTTTAGTAAAAATTTATGAAATTGAAGAGAATGATTTTGAGATGGTAATTGGTACTTCACAATGTATATTAGTAAGGTATATGACAGCTTTATATCAACCTGAACAAATTACTCACAGTTTTGACTCATACATTACTAATAGAAGATTGGAGTTAGAATTATGAAAGAACCAGAAGTAGGTGAGATTGTTGAGTTCATTATATTTGAACCAGTGGCTGATACAGTTTCAGAAATAGCAGGAACTGGCGAAATTGTTGAAATAGATAATCATCTATATATTGTAAAAGTATATACTATCAAACAAAATGACGAAACTATATATAAATATTTAATTGGAGACAAATTAGTACTGTTTGAATCAGAAATAGAAGTTATAGGAAGAAAAGAAATTACCTTAGATGATAGGAGACTTGATTTAGAATTATGACTAACCTACAAATAGATGATATGGTTACCTTTAATTTCATTAGGAGTTTATCTGGAGAACTTAACATAATTTCAGGTCTAGGTGTGATTAAGGAAGTAAATGAGAGAGTTTGTTTGGTAGAGGTGATCTCTATTAATGACCCTAGATTAGGAGGACTATATAAGTTCTTAACATTAGGACATTACTGGGTAAAATTCTTTTCCAGACCATTACCAACTATAAGAACCGAAACTTACTTAACTGATAGAAGATTGGAGTTAGAACTATGAATAAATTTGAAATAGGTGACTTGGTAGTGATGGATTGGTCTAGTAATTTAGAGCCTGATGCAAAGGCTGAGGCAGTGGTTATTCAGGTTTTTAATGAGTGCAACTACATCTATCGAGTAAGAGTTAATGAAATGTTCAAGTTTTCAAGTGTAACCTGGTATATAGGAGAAGAACTCTTAGTGAACGTAAGAAATTTAACAAAAGTCCCTGCAACTACTAGAACAGAAAACATATATGAACGAAACCTTGACCCATATTTATAATATAGGTGATGAAGTTAGTGGGAATTATGCACAATTAGCTGAGTTTAAAGGATTTATAGTATCATATAAATTTTATTTCAATAAACCTTGGTATTATGTACAGCTAACTGAACGCATAGTTATACACAAAGAATTACCTATAGGTTGGATCATAGCTGTTTCAGAGATGGAAATTAAGGAAGTTAAAAAATTAAGAAAAGAAAACATATATGAGCGAAACCTTGACCCATATTTATAATATAGGTGATGAGGTGGCATTTTATAGAGGTACTCATAGGTTTGAAGGTAGAATAATAAATAGCGCAGCATTTCATGATCATTGGTGTGTTCAATTATTGAATTCTAAATTTATGTCAGTACATAAACAATGTTGTAATAAAATTAGAAAAGAAAATCCTTTAGATAGGAAACTAGAGCTTGATTTATGACAATAACTAAAAGAGATAATAGATGGTTTGACGAAAACAATAATAGTTGGTCTACTAAAAAATTAGCTACTCAGTACTCACCTACCCTAACTAATTGTAGTCGTTGTAGAGATTGTAGAGATTGTAGTAATTGTAGAGATTGTAGTTATTGTAGAGATTGTATTTATTGTAGTAATTGTATTGATTGTAGAGATTGTAGAGATTGTAGAGATTGTAGTGGTTGTAGTACTTGTAGAGGTTGTATTAATTGTAGTTATTGTAGTGGTTGTAGTAATTGTAGTAATTGTAGTGGTTGTGATAGTTGTAGAGGTTGTAGTAATTGTAGT
>QGNH01001657.1_pt1 | contig 13528 bp, 23 predicted proteins | sample 1735481 | NCBI WGS metagenome assembly QGNH01 (sample SAMN09239004, study PRJNA386568) | Viral metagenome, whole genome shotgun sequencing project. | reverse complement strand
CGCCCGTCACGAACGGAGGGGACGCAGTGGTTATTTCCGGGACCATAATTCCGAAGTAGTTTATACCGCCTGTCGTGTTCGAGCAAAACTTGATGTAAGCGATTGATGCAAGCGCTATTCCGCTATTCATCGAACAGGCACCGGTTACCGACAGCGCATAGATATAATTCGACTGCCCCGAAAATGAGGGCGCGGGAACGACGGCAACTGAGGACAGATAGCCATCATTAGAATTGAGACTGATCGCCGTCGCGAGATTGCTTTGCATCTGTGTGGCACCGGGCGGGATGCCTGATGCACCCGTCGCACCCGGTAAGATCGAACTAGAGGACGATAGTACGGTGTCGACGGCGTTAATCGTTACCTGCCCCGTCGTCGGGTAGGTGCGGATGCTTGCGGTAAAATACGGGACGCCCGAACAGGGATAGGTGACGGTGCTTTCCGCCTGTATCGACAAGTCGGGCGTCCCAAAGGCGCCCCTGCGCCCTAAGTAAATATCGACAAAAGATTGTGACTGATTGTAAACCGAAACCGAACCGAACCCGTCAACGGGGTTCGGCGCGATATAGACTTGCGTCTGCGCGTTTTGAATACCGCCGACATTCACTGGCATTTAGTCGAGCGTCCGGCCCCAAAACGTGAGATTTACCCCAGCGGTATTCCCTAAGATCGTTACCCCCTTGTTGAACAGAAGCCCCGTCGGAAACGTCTGCGTCCCGTTGGCGGCCAAGCTCAGGGAAAGCTTCGCCTGCGGGTCGCCGTCAAGTTCGGCAAGCGTGACAATCGTCGGCGTGCTGGTCGGGTTATGCACGCCGTCGAGTAGACACCGCGCAGGTTGCACGGTCGCGGCGCCAGCCGTTCCGCCCATCGGCCCACCGGTCGCGACGGCGCCGCAGCGCCGCTCCCAGGGTTTCGGCCATATCTTCTCGCGCACGCGCTGGAGAAACGTATCCACCTGGGCCAAGCGCGCGAACTCCGCTGCGACCGCCGCCACGTCAATACCCGGCGCCATATTGTTGCCGGAACGTACCCAGGGGCCAATTTTACCAGATGGCGCGTGAACGCTGTCCTGGTTTTGCATCGTCCACGTGTTTGTCGGTGGGGCGCCAATCGGTTGCGACGGCGACGCCTGCAAAGGCGCCGTCGTCTGCAACTTAGGCACCGGCCGATGATGCCCGTCCGATGTCGTCGTGGGGCTNNGCCGGTGGGTTGCGAATTTACCGAACCTTGCCTGGTTACGGCGGGCGCCCCGTTGCCGTCGCCGTTCGGGGTAAACTTCGGGAACAGGTTCCCCATTATGCTGCCTCCGCAGGGATAGGTGCTTGCAAGCTGATGTTCGGCGCGACGATTAGTGACCATGCAACGACGAGTAACACGATGCCCGCGACAAGCAATCCCAACGGATGCGCCGCGAACCACGCGCCGATTGCGCTAGTAGCCCCCGACACGGCGCCCGATACCGCAGACCCCACGGGGTTCGCAACCGCGCCCACGGCCCCGGAAATGGCGCCCACGGCCCCGGAAATGGCGCCGGTGACGGCGTTTGGTGCGCTAATGACGGGCGACGTTGCGTTCGTCACCGCAGGCGACGACGGCGCCGGTGCGCTCGCAACGAGCGACATATATTGGCCGTACTTGGATGATGTGGGTGATGTCTCTGCCGCCCACGCCCCGGCGCCTTGTGAGCCGTAGACCGCAACGGCGTCCGCAGCGTTGGTCGCGGGGTTGAAGATCGAAGCCGTTCCGCTCGACGCGACTTGCCCCGAGTATTGATGATTCGCGTTCGGTGCGGTATTGATTTGCCAAAGTCCGAACGATTGATCGCCGGTCGCCTGCGTCGCGTTATAGGACGTGGGGTTCCCGCCGCTTTCTATTTCCGCGATAGCCGCAGCGTTCGGTGCGAATGAAACCGGTCCACCCGCATTTATCCAAAGAGCTTCTAGCTGCGCTAAAGACTCGGTAACGGCCGACGAGAACGAACCGGACCCCGACGCAACGCCGTAAGAAGTCGCCGTCGCCCAGGGGTCCAGTATGCTAGGCATTTTTATGCCCCCGGCAGATTCGGTTGGACCCAATGCTTCCAGACAAAGTACGCTGCGACGATGAACGCAATGAGCCAAAGCCAAGCGACGACACTAGATGGCATGATGGATTGATTCCTCCGCTTTCTTGAATGGATTGCCTTTCTGTTTGGTGACGACCCACCAAATAGCGGCAGCAATGAGGGACGCGATGACACCGTAAATGATAACGTCCGTCGTTGACAACGAGGAGCCCGAGCTGCTTGAAGTCGTCGTCCCGCTGCCGCTATCGGTCGGCAGAACCGTTGACGGCGGGAGCGAGACTTCCGACGATTGGCCGTAAGGCGTGCCGCCCGAGCCCTGGATAGCAGCGAGTAAATCACCAAGGGTCGTGCCCGGCGCCGCGCTCGCAAGGTTCTGCCCCGTCGTCGCCGTCGTTGTCGTCGTCGTCGCCGGGTTGCCGGTGTCACCGGCTGCGACTTGCGTGGGCGTTGGGGGCGTCGTCCCCGTCAATGACGCAGACGCAGGAAGGGGCGTTGCGACGAGGTTTGGACCGCTGCCGGTACTAGGTTGGGTCGTGTCGACGACCGGCGTCGCGATGGGAACGGCTGGCGCGACGGGCGACGCCGCCGGAGTAGCAGCCGGAGGAGCCGGGGTCGCCGGAGCCGCAGCCGGAGCGAAAAAATTATCGACCTGTTGAATCCAGGAGCCAGCAAAAACCGAAGGCGAACCCTGCTCGTAGAAGCCCGAACCGTGCGCTTCGACCGACGAGAACGCTGCGTCAACTTGCGAAATGTTCGTGCTTTGCCCCGTGCCGAGTATCGGCTGTCCGTTACTCTGCGCGGTGGTGAAATTAAATCCGTTGGGATTGGGACCAGCGTCCGTCGCCGGGTTCAACAGATACGAGTTGAAGGAGTTCTCAATTTGTCCGAACGATTCGCCCGAGCCGACGCCCGAGGTTGCCGAACGGATTGCGTTGTTGATCGCCGTTTGCTGCGAGTCCGTGAGCCCTTGCAGCGTTGCAGGTGTAGCCATGTTCCCCCTTACGTTATGGTCGGCAACGCGAGGCCAGGGATTGTGAGGTTGGGTGACGGGACGTTTACGATACCTGAATCCGAAGGCGACGGCGTTGGTATCGTGCTCGCGCTGCCGCCTTGATTAAAACCGAATAGCCCGCCGATACCTGCGAGCGCGCCGGTAATACTCGAAATGATGCCGCCCGTGCTGTTGCCGGGGTTCGATGCCTTCGCAGCGTTGACGGCGGCGTTAGCCTGCGTTGAAGCGATGCCTTGCGCGGCGTTCGCGCTGATTTGCGCGATGCCTTGCGCGGCTGTTGCCGACGACGCAGCCTCTTGAATACCGGCGTTGTTATTCGAGTTCGCGACGGCGACTTGCGTCGAGCCGGTGATGTTTGCAAGTTGGTTCGCAGAGTTAGCCGCAACCGTTGAAATATCGACCGCGCCCTGCGTTTGCAATCCTGCGATTTGAACCTGCGCGGCATCGGTCGCGGCGGATTGCTGCGTTTGGGCCGTCGCGCCGATGAACGCTTGTTGCACGCCCGCCTGCGTTGAAGCAAGCGCCGACGATAGCGCGTCGGATTGATTGATGTAGTCCGTGAACGCCGTCGTTGCGTTATTCGATTGGACGGCAGAAAGGGACGCATTCGCCGAATCCGCTGCCGATTGCGCCGAGAGCGCAGCCGTCGTTACGGCGTCGCTCGGAGCAATCACTTGGTAGCCGGATCCGCCGGTCGCGTTGCCGCCAACGTAGAGAACAACGCCGACGACGACAACGCCAATGATTAGACCGACAACCCATTCCTCTTTCTTCGTATCCATTACTAGCCGCTATAGCCTCCGTATGACGGCTTTGCGAGCATTGCCGTGAGAACGTCCGAGGACGTTAACAGCGTATTGGTATAGCCGGGGCCGTACCAAGCTGCCGCCGGATTCACGCGGGCTGCGCTGTTGCCCGCGATGATCGGGCGCAACGGGTAGACCGCGCGCGGGTCCGTGCGGTCAAAGCGTCCGGTGTGGAAGCGTGTCGCCGACGACATATCGACATACGTGCCCGTTGCGGGAACGCCCGCTTGCGAGCCGCCCATGCCAACGGTCGCGACAATGCCATAACGAGGGTCCACATTGCGCGATTCGATTTGGTTCTGCCAAAGCGCGGTGTCCGGAGCAACGCGCAGAAGCCAGGGGTTCGGGATGCCGGTCGCGCCGATGTAGCCAGCGCGGTTGCTCCCCAGGTACGGGTACGCCGTATTCGGTAGATCGGCGTAGTTCGGTGCGTTTAACCCGCGCATGATTCTTGCACCGCGCGCGAAGATGCGTCGAGCAGGTTACGCATACCCGCCCGATAGCCTGCCATGTAGATGCCGCCGACAATCGCAACGAGCGAAACGGCGAGGATGTAGCCGAGCGCGGGGCCGTATAGGCGCAGGTAGTCGCGCCATTCCAAGACCATCACCCTGCCTTTTCGAGCGTCGTTAACGTGCTGTTCAAACCGCTCATAACGGTATTGAAGTTCGATGCGTCTTTGAGGATGAGCCCGAGAATGAGCACCGTGCCGACGATGCCAATGATCTTCATTGCGTCTAAGTTCATTGTGGTAATGCTCCTGCAAGTCGAATGATGAGGACCAACGCGACGAAGGCGAGGATGAACACAGCTACCATGTGGGTCTGCTGGAACGAACCGAGCGCGATGATAACGAGCGCAAAGTACGCGAACGATTGTAATTGCGTCGTTATGGGTTGCGAGGTCGTTGTGTTCATCCCGTTACCGTTACGGGTTGGCCGGAGGAAACGCCCAACGAGCCGGTGCCAAGTCCTAAGATCGTCGCAATAAGCGAATCCTCGTCGGACAGGTTTGCAATCGCCGGAACGCTGTTGGAATTGGCGAGGACGGTTGGCGTCACGCTAACGCCGCCATTCGTCGCGCCGGAGAAGGTCGCGCCCGCAATGTTCGTTGGCGACGGCAGTTGCACGGCGGGCAGCGTGCTCGTGTAGTTCGGGACGTTGACGGTTGTGTTCAACGTCGTCGGTGATACCGAGTTGTAGGTGCCGAACGAACCGGAGTTCGGTGCGGCGATACCGGCACCGGTCGTCGCCGTCGTTGACGATGACGCATTGCCGGTCGCGGCAGCCCATAGCGTTGCAGCGTTGCCCGACGCCCAAAGCCACAGGATGAACAACGCCGCAAGCGCGACGAGAACCCCGAAGATGCTTTTTTGGTCGGCGGTGTTCACGCTATTGCCCGTCCGAGTAAAGCGCGTCCGCCTTCGCGTCCGGCGCATGGTGAACGGAGAGCAGGTGCTTTACGAGGTCGAATAGGTGCAACACGGCAGGATGCGCCTGCGACGTTCCCAAGTCCGATTTGATGTTCGCGATTTTCGCGGCAACTTCATCGGGCGGAAGCGCCGACCCGCTAACGTCCTTGGCGGATTCCTCTGCCTTTGCTTGCGCGACGAGCGCGTTTGCCTTCGCTTGCGCATCGGCGTGAAGCGCTGCGAGCTTGTCGTCTAATTCCGACATTGGATTAGGTCCCTCCGACGATGAGATCGGACAACCCCGGTACGCTGTAGCGTGCCGCGAAGTACCGAATGATGATGAGGAAAATTACCGCCATCGTGCCAACCTTCACGATATTGGTTCCGTCAACGCGAATCTTCTGAAATGCTTCTTTGCCGCCGCGCTTTTCTTCGATGAGTTTCCACGCGACGAGAAAGAGAACGAGCCCGAACAACCACGTTAGGGGTTGCCCAAGAATTGAACCCTGCAGGTTTTGTCCAACCTGCGTGATGGGGATTGAACCAGCCGCGCCGGGAGCGTTGCCAACGGCGGTTCCCGTCGAAACGCCCGAGCCGATGGGCGCGGCCGATGCTGCCGTCGTTGGGAACAACGCCGACGCCGAGGGCCCGTAAATGTCGGTGATAGATGCTGCTACGCGAGCCATTTACGTTACCCGCCCAACGCGACGACTTCGCGATAAAATACCGCGATGTATGAGTTAGCACCCGGCGAGCCGAGGTAGTTCACCCAGAAGTCGAGTTGCGAAGATGCGTTAGAGTTAATGAAATCGCGCATACGTGTCACGTTGACCGCTGCTCCGCCGCCAGTGTCGTCGAAAAAGTCCTCATGAACGACGCCCGGCCGGAGAACCTTGCCGAGATGTTCGGCGTTGTCATAGCGCAGCCGGTAGCCGGTGCGATTGTCGACTTCGTTCGCGAGGTTGGCGAGGAATTGAATGTACCCGAGGTTACCCGGCTGCGCGGTATTCGAGGGAGCCGTCGTGTCGACCGCGCCCGCGTTCATCGGACGAATGAGCGCATCGGTAAGAACGGGGCCCTGGTCATATCGCAGGTCGTTGTTCCCGTTGACGAGCGACGACGTTTGATTCGACCGCAGGCGAACGATGTTTGTGAAGTTCGGCGGTGCGACGGGACCGCCGTTCGATACGGCTTCGTAGTAGATTTCCTCTACAATCATCGAACCCGTGAACGCCGAAAATGCGCCGGTGCCCGCGCCGATGAGATCGGTGACGGCTGCCATTTGCAACGTGAGGTAGAATTGCGAATTGGAAATCTGCCGCATAAGCAGTCCCATGTCGAATTGGTCGCCGTCGTTGAACGACACCGGGATGCGGAACCGCATTGAAAGCGGATACGTGCCCGCCGTCAACGCCGAGAAGGTCAGAAACGATGGGTCGAACACGACGGGACCGCCTTGCGCGGTCGTGCCGGGAGCTGCCGATGGCTGCCCTGCGAGCCCTTGCGAGCCGTGGAAAAGCCGGTACTGGAAATCGTATAGATCGCGCGAGTTTGTCGTCCAAACTTGTTCGCCTTGCGGCGTTTGCAAGTTAATGAACGGCAGAAAGTTCGAGTACAACGCCTGCGCGTCGGTGGGGGCCAGTGTCGTCGAAATCGTCATGGATAGCTGCAAGAAGATTTGAATCTCTGCAAGGTATCCGACGTTGTTCAACGGCAGCATGACGCGCTGGCCGGACGCCCACGGAACCGAATAAACATTCGACTTCCGATGACGGCACGCTCCGGCGCGAAAAGGAATCTGCTGTGCCATTCGTTCTCCCGAGAAGGGGTGGTGGAATGGCACAGCATTTCCCCGCTATATGCGATTTGCCTCTATGGTTCGAGCGTGAAGGGTCCGGCGAGCCCTTGGTTGGTCCCGTGTACGAACGAGTGTTTTTGGGCCCGCAGTGTTTCCCACGGGACCGGCGGTGAATCGCCGCAAACGTCGTCAACGGTGTCCCGGTCGGCACCGTTGCGGAGGTAGAATACGAATTGATGTTCGCTCTCCGTCATTGCGATTAGCGGGATGCGCGCCGGACGCTGTATACTGCTCCAGATGCCGACGCCCCGCGCACGCCCGCAGGTGACGCAATCCTGATAATTCGGCGTGCGGGAAAAAGCCGCGCTATTCCGCGCGACGAGAACAAGGTCGTCAACGTACACCAACGTGCGACCGCGTTCGTAAGCCATACCGAACACTTCGTCCAACGCTTCGACGTTGGTTGAGCGCGTATGCTCCCGAGGGGGTTGGTATAAGATCGCACCTCCGTTTTCGCGCATATGATTGAAGGAGCGTTCGAGCCCGCTAAGGTTTGTCGCAACCTGCACCGCCTTGTTCTTTTTCCACGACCCCCAAGTGTCGTTGTCGTGTTTCGCGTCGAGTACGACGACCTGTTGGTACTTGGACAGGAGCCGACGCGCGAGGTACGTCTTACCGCTGCCCGTTGGGCCGATGAACACAACCCGGTCCTCGCGCTTAGGCCATTCCATTTAGAAAAACACCACGTCGGCGTGGCAGTTTAAATTTTGCTTCGCGAAATTAACACATGGTCGGCACCAGTAAACGTCTATTGCGTTCACCCGAAGTCGATACAAGAGGCGACGCGCCAGGCATCTATCACACCTCATCATTAGACTTCCACCGCCTGCCCGTTGGCATACAGTTCGGCTAACCCCGCAATGTCTTTCGGGAACCCGGTCGACGGTGCGCCTTCCGGTTGCGGGGGCATTGGACCGGAGTGACCGGGCCATACGGTTTGCGCGCCAACGTGCTGCGGTTCCGGCGTAGGCGCTTGCGCCGGGGCTTTGGTCGCCTGCGCCTTCATGTAGTCATGATATGCCTTGTCGGCAACGACGCGCGAGCCGACGATCATCGCAAGCGAAACCGCAAGCGATACCGGCGCGGACGCTTCTAGAATCGAATCCGTAACCTTCGGATACTTCTTGCCAATCTCGTACAGGGGTTCGGAGATGAGCAATGCTTGTTCGGGGGTCACTTCCCAACCGGGAAATTTACGCGCGAGCGCGACGCATCCGAACGCGCCGACGATGACGGCGTTTATCTTCGCAATGTCCTCGTTGGTTTCTAAATCCAGTGATCGAACCACCCCTTTTTCTTTTCGGGTTTTGCCGGTTCGGGTTCCGGTGGACCGTCGTCGGACGATTCGAGGTCTAGCGTCGTCACTTCCGGTTCCGGTTCCATCGTTGCTACCTCCGCCGCTACCGCTGAGGACAGGGCCACTTCCGCCGTCGTCTGGGTCGCTTCCAACTTCTGTTCCAAGGCTTTCATCCGTTCGTCCAACTGTGACAGTAGCAGCGTGGTCGCGCTTCCATCGGTAGAGGGCGGTTGTACGATCAAGACCGTTGAGGGGTTGGTGGGTTCCGTCGGGGGCGGTGAAGTATCCGGCGGGGGCAGCACTACTTCTACGTTTACTTCCGGTGCTTCCATTGCTCACTTTCTTTTTCGGCATGATGTTACTTTCTCGCGAAGATACTTAGGTGTCCGGCAGCGTAGGTTGACGCATCCCGGTATTGCGTCGAGCCGTCCGGCGCGGTGTACGGCATCGGACGGCATTGCATGAGGGTCATGGTGATACGCGATTCGGGGCAGGTGTATCGCTCGTTTCCGTTCGCGTCGAGCGTGATGATGACGCGCTTAGGGAACGTGCAGCACGTACATTTGTAACGGACATCGCTTTGCGAAAGGCGCGACGTAATGAGCGAGCGTTTCGATTGCTCGCGCAACCGGTCGAGCCGTTCCTGTATGCGCGCCTGTTCGTTGAGGTCGAACACGGCGTCTTTGGTATATTCAGGTACGCGCATAATTCACCGTGAGGTTCCCCATTAGCCGACCCCGTTCTTTGTGTATGTCGTTCCGATTTGCGCGATGAATCCGCCTTGCGCAACAACCGGCGGTCCCGATGCGCCGGGTGATGCTGCGCCGCCGGTGGATTGAACCGTTGTCGCGGCGCCGCCGTCACCGCCGATAAGCTGTGATCCCGAAGCGGTCAGCGTCGCGTTACCAGAGCCGGAGTATGCGCACGAAAACGCGGGGCGCGTGTCCCCGAAGCTATTCGCGGCGACACAGAAGGCTAGGGGGTTGGCGCCGGACACGAAGGCGGTATACAGGGACGCGAACGCGCCCGTGGCGTTCAAGCCCGCCGCCACGCGCGCGACGGTAGACGCCGCTACGCCCGCCGTCGCGTCGGCAGCAACGGCGATATAGGTATAAGTGACGTTATTGATCGTCACCGTGAATGCGTCGCCAGCTACAACCGTCGTTCCGCCGACGACGACGGTTTGCTGCGCCTGTCCGCTAGACATGAAGTTCCCCCGTTTCCACATAGTGAAGGCGTTCTTTGACGAAGCCTAAAATGGCGAGCGCCGTCGTGTCCGGCATCCGTTCGATGATCGGCCCCACCATAGGCAGGAAGGGCCCCATCATAACCCCTACGGGGGTGTTCCCCATATCGCGCGTCGCCTTCTGAACAAGGTCCGACAGAAGGGCGCGGAACCGTTGCGCCCGCGCCTTCGTGTCGCCGCTACCTTCGCGGAGTGCTAAAGCCATGTTTCCTCTGTTTCTTGGTTGAATGTTTCTTCGTCCGTCCCGTCAAGTTCGGCTAACCTGAAGGTGTCATACGGTGCGGATATTCCTTGTCGAGCCTCAAAGTCCCAGTTACCCCTCGGGGCACAGGGAACGAGCCGACTGCCGAGCGCATACTCCCCGCGCTTCTTCATCTCGGGAATGCGCTCGCGCTTGGGGGACTTGCCATCAATGCGGAACGCCCGGTCAATGGTGCGCCATGACGCGACAGCCTCCCAAAGCATCGCCGACATAAGCGCCGACTTGTGCGTAACGAAGCGCGTTGACGGAACCTTCGTTTCGCGTTCCTTGCGGGCCCATGCGTCAAGCACGAAGTCGGGCGTTGCCATCGGTTCCCGGTCGAACCCCCGGTAACGCGAGTTCCATTCCTTGCCGTGTTTCGTCCAATAGATTCCCGCCGCGACGAACACGGCGTCGTCGGACATTGACGGGCCCTCCCAGTTACCGAGGTCGTCGCCTGTTTTGAGGGGAAGCGGCCGGAGCGAATAAATTCCGTCGGTCGCGAACGCCACGACGGCGTGCGGGTCCGTCATACCCGCTTCGACTAGCCGCGCGCGGGTCGCCGACGTGATCCACCCTGCCCACGGTAAGGAATAATACGGGGGAGGCTTGCCGGGTTCGGCGCCCATCTGTTGCGCGGTTTTCCCGTACAGAGAATTTAGCGCAAGTTTCACCGCCATTTGCGCTCCGTTCCCTTCGCGCTTCATAATCTTCCGTTGCTCGAATAACTGGGGGATGAACGCGAACGGCCGGACAGGTTCCGAGGTCTCGGGGAAAAGCGTCCATTGATCCAATACGCGCACGCTGCCGGGAGCGTATTCCATCTTCGCCGCCCACGCTAGAGCAGCGTGCAATTCCGGCCCCCAGTACCATCCTTCGCCTTCGTTCGGGAAGGTGATCGTTCCGTCGCGCGCGTTGCGGAAGGGGAGTGGATACCAAGGCATTTCCTTGCCGCGAAAGTCCCATCGAATGCGCGACAGCGTGAAGCCCCGGTTACACAGGTTCGTTCCTTGCGTGCGCATCCAAAGCCCCGCCATGCTGGGAAGGTGTTGCGCCGCCGCCGGATACGCCGAAGCTATGTCGTAGTTATAGATTGGCCGCTTCGCCCGACCGATGCGGCAAAGTTCGATTCGACCGCCAAAAAACGCGCACGCGACAGGTTCGATTAAATGCTTGGGTTCCGGTACGATGTGAGCCTTGACGTTCTCGCGCTTTAATAGCGCGGCAGCTACGGCGCCCGCCCCGTCCCAGCGTGTCGGAAACAGACCGGCGCCGCACAGGTTTGCATGAAGTTTCGTCATTAGCTGCGCGAGGGCGCGGCATTCAGCTAGACAATACTCACGAATGGCTTCGCGTTCGTCGTCACGGAACGTCGAACGCTTTAACTTCATTGCTTGCATGGCGTCGAGGTCCGCGCTAACGCCGTAGGATTCGCACGCCTTAACGAATGACGACCCAAAGAATCCGAACACTTCCCAGATAGTAACGCGGGTCTCTGTGTTCAATTCCCATTTCTTGCCGCGCTGTCTGAACATTTCTTCACCGCTAAAATTAGCAAGGCGAAAGTGTTTGCGCGGCCGGTAGTCGATAGCATAGCGCCGAGACGCGACTTCGGTAATAACGGTATGCTTCGTTTCGTTGCGTATGATGCGCGCGATATCGTCACGCTCGAACTCGCGAATCCACATTGTAATATCGTATGATCCGCCGAAGATGACGTGAACGGCGCCGGGATGCTCGCGCGCCGTTGCCATAATTAGTTTGAATATCGCATCGGCGCCGACGCTATCCGCTTCGACGTATGTTCCGGTCGAATTTGCGAACAGGGTGTAACGATGCTTGCCGTTCGCGTCGGTGACGCCTTCGCCGTCCCATGCGATGAACGGGTGGTCTAGCTTTTCGCTACGCTGCGCGAACGCTGCGCGCGAGTGTCCTTTGCTTCGCTTTGCGTGTCCCTTGCTGCGCGGTTTATTCGGAGGCAATCCGCGCGCAATGCGGGAAGCGCGCTTCTGCGCTTCGGTATGCGACATTCATTCTTCTCCCATGTATGCAGCCATGTAAAGTTCATACGTCGCGTCGTCAATGAAGTCTAAGTCATGCAACGCGGTAAGGCGCCGGATGGTCGGGCCCTTCGCCTTTGATTCGTTTTTCAGGTGCGCGTAAGATCGTTTAAAGTCGGCTGACTTGCGGGCTTCGCCGACTTTGATTCCCTTTTGTTCAGCGTACTCGCGAACGACTTTATTGTACTTGGTTAGCGGGGAGGGTCGCGCTTGCGCGTTGCGCTTCGCGAACTTCTCGAAATTGCCGACGGCAAGTTTTTCCGCTTGTCGGCGCGACACGACTTCGCCCGACGATACTTGGACGTAGCGCCTTGCCTTGTCGCCTTTGATCGGTTGAAAACCGAAATCTTCAAGAATACCCTTGCGGGGGGTTTTCCCTCCGTGTTTCGGCCCTCTCATGTTGCCATAGGTCCTCCTAAGACCGGAACAGAAAACGATAGCTGCCGCGCGGAGGGGAGTTGCCACCCTGGCCCCGGCGCCCGGGTCCAACGCCTTGCGGGGGCGTTGGACCCAAACCTTTTTTTTTTTTCTGAAATCTTCCGAACCCTGGAAGGGTTGGACTCTGTGGGTGCGAAGATAGCCGGACCCTCCGACCCGCAATCGTCGGACGGCCCTTGAAAACTGAAAGGATTCATCTATGTGGAAACCGACGTAGAATCGGAACTCCCGCCGTTTGCTTGCGTGGCGCCGCGCTCGCGCAAGCCACCTCACGACCCCTGCGGCAACCTCATTCCCGAAGCGCGTGTACGCAACGCGCTGCGCGCCAAGAAAACCCCGTCATATTGCTGTCAACGCTGCGCGAACATCGCTTATGATGTATCGCGCTTCTCGAAAGGACTCTAGTCTCACATGGCAACGAAGAAGCCCGCCCCTCTCGCGAACGTCCAAGCCCCGCATTCGACCGCGCTTGCGGCTATCACTAAAGAGCAGAAAGCCCTCGCGAAATTCCTGAATGAACTTCAAACATGGATGGAGTTGCCGTTCGCTTCTCCCAAATATCTCGCGCAATCCGGCGCGACGTTCACCCTGCACAAGCACGGCGAAACGTCATTCCCAGACGAGCAGACGGGCGAAGCCATTCCAACGCATCTATGGCTTGCTACGGCGCAAGGCATTATCACCTACGTTAATAACGCCGGGGATGAAGTCGAATTTGCCGACGGCGACAAGTTCATCATTTCCCAGCGTAAGAACGTGTTACGCGATCGCATCGCCGACACGGTGAACGCGCTTCTGGAGGAAGCGCCGATTCCGAACGTCTATATGCGAACGGCGAAGATCGGCAAGAAAGCCCGCGCGAATGGGTGGTCTGCGCCGGTGACGTTCGCCGTTCATGAGGAAACGATTGAGGTCGATTAGCATGAAGAGGGAGTCAAGCCTACAGGTCGCGATGCGCGACTTCGTTCTCACACATTTGCAGCATCCCGGTGGACCCCGGTACTTCGCGGACGGCCCGCGTGAGTCAGCAGTCTGCGATTATTGCGGCAAGACCCAGATCGGGCCCAGTCTGCGATTATTGCGGCAAGACCCAG
>QGNH01000924.1_pt1 | contig 13530 bp, 19 predicted proteins | sample 1735481 | NCBI WGS metagenome assembly QGNH01 (sample SAMN09239004, study PRJNA386568) | Viral metagenome, whole genome shotgun sequencing project. | reverse complement strand
GAATACGAACCAAATAAGTGCGCCATTTGGCTCATAACCCGAACAGCGCTATTGGGGTCCTGCCCCTTGGCTATCCAGAGGACGTCAGCCGCCTTTGCGATGCGCGTAAACGCATCGGTCAGCTTGGTTGGATCGTTTAATCCAGATGTTGCCGCGATCTGCATCTCGCTGCCAATGGTGTTTACACCTTGAGCAGTTATCCCGGACGTCTTGAAGGCAAGAAGAGCGTATTTTTGTAGGGCCGCTTGAGAATTCTGATTTGTGGCGATCTGAACGCCAGTCAGCGAACGCTCAAGCTGAGCAGCACCCACGACGCCGTAAGTTGCGAAAGCCGCACCACCGAGCGCCAAAGCACCGGAGGTGGCTTGGCCAACCTGCAGCATCTTCGTGCGATACGCTTCAAGCTGCTGCGTCATCCGTTGGAGTTTGGACGTATGCCCGTCGAGTTGCGCGTTCATGCGCCCGGCTTCGACTGCTAAACCGCGCATCGTCGCAATGCCGTTTGAACTGAAACGAATTGTGGCGCTTACAATCCAGCTACCGATCATGTTGGAATCTCTCTTTCGACCTGACTAAGAATTAGATTGCTTGCTAGCGCGGAGTGATTATCGTGGTCTAGGGTTACTTTGTGTTGAAGCCAGGCGCGCGTTAGGGTCTCGCACCGGTAAGGAATGAGTGATCGCGCTCGAGATTCTCACGGAGTGCGACTGCCTGCGCGTCGATGGAATCTAGTTGCGAGCGCGCTTCGTGAAGTTGGCGTCGAAGCGGCTTTAGTGCCTCTTCAAGCGAGATCGTAAACGGCGGCTTCTGCTTGGCCTCGATCTCCGACACAAGAGCGTCGACCTTTGAGGCGACCGGTTTGCGTTCCGCCATCAGGGCAGCAAGCTCGGCGGTTAGCTCTTCATGCTCGACCTCGAGGGCGAGTTGATTAAGGCCAGTTGCGGCGTCTTCAGCCCGCAGAATCTCTCCGCGTATGCGCGCGAGCTCTTTGCCGGCGGCTTCGGCATCCTTGCTCGAGCTGCGGACAATGGCATGGGCGAGAGCACGCTGCGCTTCGGACACCCGTGTTTGGATCGACTGAGCCTGCGCGCGACTCTCATCGGCGAGTTTGCGTATTGCTGCGGCGGTCATGATACGTTCCGCTCGCCAAGTCCGAATTGTTGCTCATGCGCCCTTTGGGCGTTAGCCGCTCTTTCGGCGTTCGCGTCTTTGCTGACAACCAGGTCAACGCTGCGCTCTCGGGCCGCTACGGCTTCCCCGTCGAACTTGGGAACACCGTCGCACTCGGTCAACGTGTAGCCCATCGATCGAAGGTGTTCGATCTGCTCGATGTCGGTGATCGCACCGTTGAGCACGAATCCGGTAGGCGTTGAAAGCTGGGTGCCGAGACGCAGGCCGGCGACGGCATACATCTTTTCCTTGGTTTCCTTGGTAGTTGGCATGTGGGAAATTCGACCTTTCTTTAGGTGGTTGTTTGATTCTGAAATGTAAAGCGAGGCGCGGGACTCCGGTCATGGACCAAACGCCGGAATCCCACGCTTTTAAGAAGCGCCTCGCTAGCGGAGCGGATCAGTATTCAGAAGCGCTAAAGACCACTCGACTGGCTGACGGCGGAGCTTCGTCAAAGCCAACGTAAGCGCGTCCACCTGATCGTCCGTTTTGCCAAATGGGAAGGCGAGCAGCTCGCGCTCGAAGTTGAGTAGCCACGGCGCCTCGGTCGGAAGATACAGTTTCTTCGCTTCCAGGAGCCCCGTGATGCCCTCTACGCGGCTTTCCTTTGACCCCTTCACCGCAACTGGGATGATCGGCAACGTCGTGTCTTGCCGAAGCTGTTGGATCAGGGCCACGGCGTTCGACGTGTCCTCCGCATAAATGCAGCTCGGCGGAACCGGCTCGTCGAGCAGATTCTTTACGCGTCGCATGAGGGCGGGGAACTCGACCCTCGCGCGCCATACGTCGAGCACATAGTAGCCCGATTTCGTCGCACCCAGCTTCACGATCGCCGAGTAATCGTTGCGGACACCGGTCTTCGCAGCTGCGTCGAGCGCGCAAACGACTTTTGTGAACTCGGTTGGCGGCTTGTCGTAACGCTGCAGCCACTCGCCCTTGATCAGGTTGCCCTCGAGCGGAACCGGGTCCGCTTGATACTGCGTTGCGAACGCACGGCTGCCCATCGCGATCTTCTGCGCCTCGAGTAGCTCGATCGGCCAACGCTCCGGCCAAAGCGACTCGCCGACGCTACGACCGAGCGGATCGTCTTTCTCCGCGATTGCCGGCAACCGAACGACGTGCCAGTCGTTGCCGTCCGGAGAATCTTGAATCCGACCGACGAGATCGTCTTCGCCCCATCGCGTCGTAATCACGATCTGCGCACCGTTCGGTTCGAGCCGCGGCGACAGTACTTCACGGAACCAGGACCAAAGCGACTCGCGCTCGCCCTGGCTGCCGGCGCTATTCTGGAGGTCGTCGCAGATGATCAAGTTCGCGCGCCAGCCGGTGATAAGGCCGTCCGCACCGATCGCGAACATCCCGCCGTCCTCGGTCGTGTTCCAACGAGTCATCGATTGGGTATCTTGCGAAAGCACGGCTTCGAACGGCCAAGCGTCGTCCGCGAATAGTGCCCTGGTTGCCCGAGAGTTGCGTTCTGCCAGCTCGGCGCCCGCCGATGCGCTAATAATCTTGCGACGCGGGTTCCGGCCCAGGTACCACGCAGCGAAGGCCTGTTCCAGCGTGCTCTTGCCGGCGCCCGGAAACAACGTGACGATCAGACGTCGTAGTTCTCCGCGCTCGATGCGCTCGAGCAGCTCAGCGAGATGCTGTAGATGGCGCGCCGGCTGGAATCCAGGAACTAGGCGCTGCGCGAAGTCAATCAGCCGGCGACGTGCAAGCTCCTCGGCCAAAGCATCGGCCACGATCTGGCGATCGGCAATCATCTTTTTGCGCCCGTCGACAACGCGTCGAGAGCCTGGGCGAGCGATTCATGGCGACACCGCGGCGCCGAATACCAACGCCAGCGACGCCGTACGACGACACCGACGAGCGGAGCGAACCCGTCCGGTAGCGGCTGCGCCATCAGTTCCGCAAAGGCTGCTTCGATGCGTTTCCCCGCGCCACCGATCTCGACGACTACGCTGGGGTAGCTCGAACCGGCTGGCGCGAACGCCAAGAGATCGCCGGCAATGCCGTTTTCGGCCCGACGCGCACCGCGGCGCTGCCCCGATGCGGACGTGCGTGAGCACCGGTAGCTCAAGCGCGAAAATTGAGAGAGGGCGCTGCCTACTCGCTGCGCCCCCTTGGAAATCGAACTCATATCGACTGCCTAGTCCGGCTCGCCCTTGTCGCCGTCGGTTGCCTCCTCGACGATCACGAACTGGACGCGCTCGACTTCACCGTCGCGGCCTTTCATCTCAAAAATCGGGCCTGGCGTTTCCTTGAGCTTGAGCTTGATCTGGTCGGTCATTACTTAACCCTTCCGCGCCAGTGGCGCGACGTTTCGGTTGCTGGCAACTGAACTGGCTCCTCAGACATGGTGACGAACGTCACCATGTTGACGACTTTTGTAAATCTGACCGGCTCGGGCCGGCATGGGAGGACGACCCGAGCCGCATCCGTCTCACCTCTCAGGAGTGAGAACACCCTTTCTCGGTAACGTCGGCAACCGTCGACGAGCCGGCAAGAAACGATCGAATCTCGTCTTCCGATAGCCCGGCGAGGACCTTGATCGACTGACGCCTTGCGTCCACGTTGATCGTCGCGTTATCGCCGCCGAGCATTCCCGCGGCCTTCATCAGCAAGCTCAGGCCGTCACGCGCCTCCCGCAGCGCGGTGAGCGCAGTGCGTCTGTCGTCTGCGCGCTTCGCATGCTCCATGAGGTCCAGCGCTTCGTCGACCAGGCGAATGGTCGTCGAAATCAGCGTCTTGGGGTCGCTTGAATCGAAGCGTTTCGTTGCAGCCTGACTAGTAGTCGAGTCTCCAAGCGGTACTTTCTCTATTCGTCGCGGTGCCTTGAGGCAGTTCGTGCGATGGCGCTGGATGGATCCGTGCGTAAGGCCGAATCGTTCCGCCACTTGTCGATTCGTTCCACCGACCGCTATGGCTTTGGCGATCTCCGCAGTAGCCTCGTGACCGCATACGCTACACGCCCTCGGCATCGACGTTCCTTTCCGGTCTGCGAAGTTCTGCTGCTCGAACATAGCGCTGATGAGCAACCGATGCTGGAGAACGCTTGGGAGCCGGTTGCAGCGACCAGGGTCTTAGTGATTCGCGGGCTACGGGTTTGGGAAGCGTCGGGCGCTCTCGCTCGTCGGCTGGTGCATCGAGCGCTTCGCGAATCATTCGATGGACCAGTGGATCATCACCGGTGCTGTAGGGCTTGCGGCGGCTCACGCTGGCTCTCCCATGAGCACAACGGCACCCGCCATTTCGATAAGCCGGCGCACGAGTGAGTCACCCATCGCAGGATCCATGTCGCGCGCAGTCCAGTGGGCAGCTAAATCGGTCGGGGCGAGATTGGACGTAACGATGATCGGCTTGTCCTTCTCGTATCGGCAGTTGATCAGTTCGTAAAACTTCTCCGCGCTCCAAGCTGTGAAACGCTCCTTGCCCAGGTCATCAAGCACCAAGACGTCCACGGCAGCGTACTGGGCGATGATGTTGCGCTCGTTCTCGCGTATGTTTCCGTTGTGCTCGTATGAGCTCCGCAGGCGTTCGAGAACTCCAACACCCGTCTTGAATACGGCTGGTATGGCATGGTCGAGGGCGTCGTTGGCGATCGACGCTCCCAGGTGCGTCTTGCCCGAGCCTACGGTTCCGTAGAGCCAGAGACCGCGCTTGGGGTCCGCGGCTACGGCTTTAGCGGCTTCGAGTGCTTCTTCGGTCGTTGGGCTCAGCCGCCAATTCGCGAACGTTCTTGATGCAAACCTGGCGCCCAGCTCGGAATCGCGTCGCAGAACTGCGAGTTGCCGTGCGCGATCTTCAGCGATGAGCTGTGCCCGCACCTCGGCGTGTTCACGGGCTTTGCGGGCACGCCATTCGTCGAGGGTCTCACGAGGTGACGTTCCGCCAGGCTGCCTTGCACCGGCGAGAGCCGCGCTCAAGTTCATCATGTGGAGTTGACCTTTCGTTCGGGTTCGGCGGATCGGCGCTCAGCATCGGCTTTACCGCGTTCCATGGCGTGGGCGAGCCATGCTGGGGGATTTTCCGGAACGGTCTTCTGGTGCAGCGGAATCACTTTTGCGGGGTTCATCTTGGCAAGATGGTCTTGAACCCAAGACAACGTGAAGATAACGTCCCCGCGTTGATGGCTGAGCTCCGCATGAGCCGCGATAATGCGCTCGATCGGAACGTTGGCTCGAACGAGGTCCAGCGCGGTCGCTTTGTTACGCTTTTTCCATGCGGTCTTAGTCATCGACGACTTGACACGCTCGGCGACGATTGGCCAGATCGCCTCGAGAATACGTCGTGCCTCGGCTTCAGTGGGGTCGATGAGTCCGAGCTTTTCTTGGGTCGCGCTCTGAGAGTCCGAAGGACTCGAAGAGCAATCATTACCCAGAGATACACTATTTGCGCGCGAAGAAACGTCCCGATCGTTTCCGGTTTGCTTCCCGCGCGGTTCCCTTGTGAGGGAAAATCGTTTCCCATCCGTTTCCGCGTTATTCTCGGGGCGTTTCCCGTGAAATTCTGAAAGCCAGCGGCAGAGGTCACCCGTACGGAAATGCAATCGGTGATCGCGTAGAACTCGAGCGACTGAGTTCACGGACGGTTTCAGTCCCCGTCGCTCCAAGTAGATCCAGAGCGATACCGCTTCTTGTTGGACATTATTTGGCCGCATACCGCAGGTCTTTCAGCCCCTGATCGCCAGCGATTCGGCGCATGTCCGCCGCCCTCACGCCGCACCTCGATCTGCCGGAACCCGTCCCAGCTGTCGCCTTTCGAACGCCTCCACCGCGTCAAGAGGGATCCGCACGGCCCCGCCAATTCGCAGCGCCGGGATCTCGGTTCCAGCCATTCGGTAGCCGTGGGCCATCGAAATCTGCCACCGTTTAGCCAGCTGGCGTACGCTTAGGAAGCGTTGGTTTTCACTAACGTCTCTACGATCGGTCATAATTAAAAAACCGCCCGGAGGCGGTTCGTCTTTCTTAATAATGTAGATGGCTTAGATTGCGGTTACGCGGTCGCCAGCAGGTCCTCGGGCCGAACGCCGAGAGCCCCAGCCAGTTTCACGGCCGTATCAAGCGGGATCTTCGCGTGTGGATTCGCGTCGACACGCATGACGATCGCCCGCGCGACATCAGATTTTTCCGCGAGCGTGATCTGCGAGAACCCACGCGCCTTACGAAGTGGGCGAACACGGTTCACCATCGGACCCTCCATCATTTTCACTTCAAAATAAAGGCGCACCCCGGAATCGGAGTGCGCCTGGTCGGACTTAAGATTAGCACTTAAGTGCAGCAATAGTCAATATGGCCGACAATCAATTAGCGCGACAGTTGCGCAAACTAGGTACTACAGTTTTCACTTCAAAACTTAACCCCCGGGTTTTCGCCGTACGTCAGTGGTTGCCGGTCGTTTCGTACTGGCGCCAAGACGACAATCACGACGCTTTACTGCGCAACTGTTCGAGCCGGCTTCTATGCGCTTCGAGACGTTTCTGATGATCCGCAGTCGGCAGTATAAGTCCTGAAACGATGCGATTCTTTCCGTGTTGGTTTCTGTGGAAACCATTTAGCTCAGAATGATCAAGCGTTATGATCTCGAGTTGATCGGATATCGAAAGAGCATCTACGAGTAATTTTAGTTCATCGCACTCCTTTGGCGTCGAGCCGGTCATTGCGAAGTTTTCGCCAAAGCCAAACGCCTTCCAGTACCAGCGATACAGCTCAATGGCCATGCAAGATACTGCCGTGATGTTGACGGGAGGGAAAGGCAGTCCGAGTTGGGTCTGAAGAACACCCGGAATCCGCTCATCCACCTGAACGGCTTTCGCACCGATGAAGTTCGAAGTCCGACCGCCGAACCCGTGTCCTGTGACGCGCGTCACTAAGTCATCTTGGCCTAAACTAGGCAGTTCCTTTGCAATCATCCCGGCGAGTTTAGCGAGGGTGATGCGCCATGACTCCGATTTGCAGCATGATTCATCCATCTTGTGGTTAATGCGGATGAATTTTCGAGCGCCCCGACGCTTGACTGTCGACACGATCTTTTTCAGAATTCTAGATCGGTACGGCTCCGAGCGGATTGCAAGATCATGTTTGATAGCAAGGGTCTTTTCGGAGGCCATCTTGGAGGCGTTACGATGACTCCACTCCTCAAGACCCTTTTCCCACTCAACGAGCCGCCCAGCCTTAAACTCGCGTGTCTTAACCAAGAACTCGAGGAAGTGGCGTAGTGTAAACTTACTCTTCTTGCAACGCTTCAGGTCGCGAGCATTCTCTGGCGAGAGGCGCGCCGAAAGCGTTGGACCGAATCCGCCTTCAACTAAGGGTGGCCTTCCAACCCGGGCCCTGGCTTTCTTGGGTGATTTACGACGTGCACGACTACTACTTTTACTTCCGTATTCGCGAGGATTCTTGTGGAGATCCCTTAGCTCGTCGATCGATGCACCCAGAATATCGGGATCCCGATTCCGCCTCGTCTCATTCCTGGGATCCGGTTCGCCATGCGGCTCCTCCAGAACGGCTTGCCTCGTTGCATCTTCTTCAGACAGCCCCTGGCGTTGCAGTTCGCGTTTGCGCTCTTCGACCGGACGATAGGCTGCGCGGTTTGAAGTTTCCAGGCCCTTCAGCGGAATCAAGTCGATCCCGCGATCGACATCCTTCGTCGCTTGCTCCTCCGCTTGCTTTATACTAAGGCGGCCATCCGTAGCGATAAGCCTGTTGGTTCGCTTGACGATGCTCTGACGCAGCTGCTCCGCCTTCTCTTGGTCGCGTATGCGTCGTTTTTCGGATTCAGGCAACACGGAACCACCGACCACGTCAGGACCGTCGTAGGAAGTAGGATTTTCGTTCAAATCATCCCCTTGGGCCGCACACAGCAAACCCGACTGTTGCGCGATTTCATACCGGCGCTTGCATCACTCCTGCGGACAAATGTGCGAACTTTTTAGCGACGTGGGGGCTCTAGCCGCCATAAGTATGGGATATCTGAAGTCACCGACGAATCCGTCGACCGATGCCTCGCACTAAGGTCAGTGCGCGCCGGCGAGTTCGCGGGGAGGGCACCGTCCTGGAAGACCGTCAAAGGAAAACATGTGCTTCGAAGCTTCGAGGCTGGCTCATGTCGCGATGATCTACCGCAAGCCGTAGATGGCCGCACCGCCTAAGAACACCATACTGGTTCCTGGCATTGGCCCGGTGAGCCCCGACCCGTTCGTTTATCAGGTCGCGGCTCAACAGTTGGACCGTCAGCTCGATCGCTACAGAGATGTCCTGACGCTTTGCCTAGGTTTGATAGCCGTGGCCCTGGCCGCCATCGCCTTCCTGGTCGTCGATAAGGCTACCGTCCTGGATGATATATGCGGGGTGATTCTTGGGATCGGCGCTTCTCTTGCCGCATTGGCTCTGTTCTTTAAATCGGACGCTCGCGGCGCGCCTGACGCCGAAGCCTTAGCGATCGGTTATGAAACCGCGCCGCAGCTTACTCGGGCAAGGGCAAGCGGCGCTGTCCTTCTAACTATCAAGCTCAACCAGGGGCCCTTGGAGCTTAAATTGGCCGTCGCCCAACTCGCCATGATCATCATCCTGGCGGCGACAGCTGGCGGAGTGGGCGCAAAAATAGTAGAATCGAGGGGTAATGTCAATCAAGAAGCTAGCAGCCCAGATCGCCAGTACGGCTACCTTGGTGTGGAAGGAAGCCCAGCCGGACTCTGTTCGGCTTCAGAATATTGCCAGGGATCCGGTGCCGCAGAAAAAAGCCACCATCCCCAAGGTCGAGGATCTCATGTTCAAGGTGTCCTCTGGCCGCTAGCCGCGTATTGCGCTGCCTTCCCGACAGAGCGGCTATGTGAACCAGGGGCGTCAAACTGACGCCCCTTTATTTTGGCAGCCGGCCGGAGGTGGCGCCCTTGCTAACTCGCCATTCGGGTCAGCGGGATGACTAGCTTTGGGCTAGCGAAGTGGTCTAGGCATGCCCCGAACGAGTAAGACCGGTCCGCGACGGCGCACTCGTGGTGAGGGCACCGTCTACGAAAAGACGCGCACCTGGAAGACTCTCGACGGCAAGACGCGGTCGAAGAAACTCTGGGTAGCGGCCGTCAGCGAGGGGTTCATAACCGAAGATGGCCGGTCTCGTCGCCAGCGCCGGTACTTTTACGGTAAGACGGCCGGGGAAGCTCGTGCTGCCCGAGACCGATACCTCGCTGAAGCCGGAAAGCCCGCGCCGAAGCCAGAGCTCGACCCGACCACGGTCGCCGAGTTCGCTCAGCACTTTCTCGAGCATGCTCGGGCAAACACACGGGCCATGACAAGCCGAAGCTACGAACAGGTTTTGCGCCTGCACGTCCTACCCGAGATCGGCGCCTTCCCGTTGCGGGAGCTGTCGTCCGACCAAGTAAGGGCGATGTATCAGAGGCTAAAGCCGAAGGTCTCAGCGAGCATGAGAGCGCGGATCCACATCGTTTTGCGGGCCGCGCTCAACTACGCGGTGGAAACCGGCGGCCTCGCGGCCTCTCCTCTCGCGTCGATCCGGAAAGACGTTCCGCGCTATAAGCGGCAGCCGGTTGAGGCGCTGACCGAAACCCAAGCTAAGACCCTGCTTCGGGCCGCCAGCGGCGATCGGCTGGAGTCGCTGATCGTTTTGGCCCTCACAAGCGGGCTGCGGCAGGGCGAGCTCTTTGCGTTGCGTTGGCGAGACGTCGACTTGGCCCGGGGATCGCTGTTCGTCGCACGATCGGCCCAAGAGATCAACGGCGAGGTTACGTTCGTCGAGCCGAAGACCGACTCGAGCCGACGGCGGATCATGCTGTCCAAGGCCGCGATCGCCGCCCTCAAGAGCCGCCGAAGCCTAGCCGGCACCGAAGGCCACAAGAGCGAGTTGGTCTTCCCCAGCGAGCGTGGCCACGCGCTCAGGAAGTCCAACTTTATCCGCCGCGTCTGGGAGCCCCTCAGGAAGAAGGCCAAGGTCACCGCGACGTTTCACGCCCTGAGGCACACCGCCGCAAGCCTACTCCTTACCGAGGGAGTTCACCCAAAAATCGTCCAGGAAATGCTCGGGCACTCCAGCATCCGCCTCACGTTGGACACCTATTCCCACCTGATTCCGACCATGCAGGCCGGGGCGGCCGCCGCTTTTGATAGAGTTTTGGGACGGTCCTCGAGGAAGGCATCGGGTACTTAGGCGGTACATGGCGGTACAATTGGTGATGGCCCGCGAAAAGTCAAAACCCCCGAAAGTGCTTATTTTTCAGGGGTTTTAAGTGGCTCCGGATGCTGGACTCGAACCAACGACCCGCTGATTAACAGTCAGCTGCTCTACCAACTGAGCTAATCCGGAACGAGGGACCGACTTGCGGGATTTTACCCCGAGGGCTATAGGGCCCGCAACGCCTTGGGTGATTTTGATATCTTTCTCTTAAGTTTTTAGTTGACAAAGCCGTGGGGCGAGAGTAGGCTAGGCCTATCAACTAAAACTTTAAGAGTCCAGGAGGTTCCCTCGATGGTACGGTTTGGTCTCAGTCTCGTCGCCGCCAGTCTCATCGCATTTTGCGGCTACTCGGCGCTCGGAGCCGCCGCCCACGCCTCCGATTCGGGCATGAAGGTCATCGCCGTGGTGACCGCGCACGCCCACCGGTCGTCCGTGTCCACCCTCCGCTCCCAGGCAGCGACACCGATCCTTCAATAGTCCAGCGAAGCCGACACCGGCCGGGTCCACCTGGACCTGCACTGAGATTGGGCCGGCGCGGCGTACTACTGCGGCGTGGGCCCCCTCAAAGTCGTCGCGTGGATTGCAGGCGGCATCGCGCTAGTCGCAGCTCTTGTCTTCGCCGGCACCTTCGTATCCTATTTCATCGCCGCGATGCAACGGCCGCCGCAGAGTCCGTTTTCGATCGCATGCACGCAGCTCGCGGCGCCACACGGGAACGGCGTCTTGGTGCGATTCGACATCGCCAACGCCAGCCGCAAGGATGCAACCTGGATGAACTTCGCGCTGTTCGCCACCAACGCCGATGGCCGGAATCTGACCGATTGGTCGTACGTGCTCGAGACGCGCGTCCCGGCGAGCGGAAGTATCTCAAAGGCGGTTGCGGTGCCGCTTCCCAGCGATTACCGAACGCGTCGATTCGCCGGTTTGCAGTGCAACATTGTCAACGCCGTCTTTGCCGATGGCTCGCAGCAGAGTTACGGCGGCAACACCGGCACGTTTCCGTAACCAGCCGACTACGGCTGAGATGCTTGGCGGCGGATGGTAACCGTCTGGCTGAGCTGCACCGTCGCGTTGGCCCCGGGTGGAATGCTGAAGTTCGTCTTGTTGTTCGCGCCGAGCATCGCACCGCCGATCAAGCCGACGGCTCCGCCGCCGCCCGTGTGGAAGATCGTCTGGCCTATAGCATTGCCGATCAACATGCCGGCAAGTGCGCCGATCGCCGCCTTGCCTGCAGTTCCTGCGGTACCCTTATTGGCTGCAATACTGGTAACGCTTCCCTCAATGTTTGCGGTGCTTCCGCCGTAGAGCCGCAAGTACTGAGGAACGATGACGATCTCCGGATTACGTCCCTGCCCGGCGGGCCGGACCTTAGTAACGACGCCACGGATGGTCGCCCCTTGAAACTCGGGATTCCCGCTGGGATACGGCGGCACCACGGTCATCGTGAACACGTCTCCGACGTGTGCCGAACCGGTATCGAGGCCCTGGTTGAGACGGGCGTTGAGCACCGAACCGTTGTAGAGCGTAATGCTTTCCGCAGCCGTTGCGATTGGCGCCGTTCCGGCAAAGGCCGCAACCATCGCCAGCGCGCCGAGCCGTTTCCAAATTCTCATGTCTACGTCATTCCCCGTTGGCGCCCGACCCAACGCGTTATGGCGTGGTCAGGTTACTCGTTAGCTGAATCGTAACCGGGGCGCCGGGGGAAACAACGATATTTTCATTAGATTTCTGCGCGTAAACGTAGCCGCTGGTATTGCCGGCCGGCGGCGGCGAGACCGACGGAGCCGCATCGCGACGAAAATTCATCTGCCACGCGATCGGCCCGGGGGTAACCGTTCCGTTAGGCATGGGAGGGAGCGAGAACTTGACGGCCTCCTGGCGAACCGCCGCCGTGTTGGTTTGCGTGACGTTCTTGCTCACGATGATGGCGTGAATCGAAGCGCGGCTACCGCTCTTGAACTGAATGTAGTCGAGCAAGAAGCCGATACGCGCGCGTGTCATGCCGCCGGGTCCCGCCACGTCGGTGACGTGACCGTGGATCGCCGCGCCGGTTAGATCCGGTTGCGCCGGATCGTCGATGCGCAGCTTGAAATCGGTACCAACTTTGAGCGTTGCCGAGTTTACGCCCTGTCCCAGCACGCACAGGATCTTGGTTCCGCTCGGAATGGTCGCCGCGAGAGCTACGGTCAGCGTTGCGGCCAGGGCACAGGTAACGGCGCCAGCTTTGAGGAGGGCCGGCGCCATCGTCTTCTTCAACATCGCTGCTCCTTTATTATTCCCTCGATTGCGGTCCTTTGACTGCGCCTGCGGCGCTCCGCTTAGGATGACATTTCTAGTTTGCAAAGTTGGGAACGCGCAGCGCTTCGCCGGTAAACGCGCTCGCCTTGCGTAGCGCTTCGACGCGATTTAGCCGCTCCCACGGAAGGTCGAGATCGGGACGCCCGAAGTGACCGTACGCCGCCGTCTGACGATAGATCGGACGGCGCAGGTTCAGGTGATGAATGATCGCTGCGGGCCGCAGGTCGAACACCTCGAGCACCGCCTTGGCAATGCGTTCTTCGTCGATTTTGGCCGTACCGAAGGTTTCGACAAAGAGATTCATGGGGCGCGCGACGCCGATCGCGTAAGCAACCTGCACTTCGCAGCGATCCGCTAGGCCGGCCGCAACCACGTTCTTCGCTACCCATCGCGCCGCGTAGGCGGCCGACCGGTCGACCTTCGTCGGGTCTTTACCGGAGAACGCACCGCCGCCGTGGCGCGCCATGCCGCCATAGGTATCGGCGATGATCTTACGGCCGGTCAAACCGGCGTCGCCTTTAGGACCGCCGATGACGAAGCGTCCGGTGGGGTTAACGTAGATCCGCGTGTTCCGGTCGCGCATCGACCTCGGAATAACGTGATCGATCACATTCTCGGTGACTTCGTTACGAATCACTTCGAGCGCGATGTCGGGATCGTGCTGCGTCGATATGACGACCGCCTCGACCCGGACCGGACGGTCGCCGTCGTATTCAACGGTTACTTGCGACTTGCCGTCGGGCCGCAGGTAGGGGATGTCACCGTTCTTGCGAGCGGCCGCCAAGTGGCGCGCGAGATTGTGCGCGAGCACGATCGGCAGCGGCATCAACTCGTCGGTCTCCCGGCACGCATATCCGAACATCATGCCCTGAT
>QGNH01001661.1_pt2 | contig 13544 bp, 23 predicted proteins | sample 1735481 | NCBI WGS metagenome assembly QGNH01 (sample SAMN09239004, study PRJNA386568) | Viral metagenome, whole genome shotgun sequencing project. | reverse complement strand
TTTTAAGTCCGTATCAAGCCACCCGCCCGCTTCCTCCCGTGTTCCATCTGCGATGCCGCGCGTATCCCGGATTTTGCTGTTGAACAGCGGAATTACCCCGTGGATACCCGCCCGCTTCCGCATGTGTTCGCCAGCGTCGGCGGGGGTGTTTAGCCGATGAGTTGTGACACCCTCGTGACACCGAGCAGCGCGGGCTCCCGAAACTGGCTTGATGACACGCCGAGGACGACACGCCCGACCGTCATGGTGTGCAGTCCGCGAAATCTTTGTGTACAACGCATTTGCCGGGGCTTCGGGCCGCCAGCTATTCCGTGCCCGGCATTCCCTCGCGCATCCACGCAGGCAGCGGCCTATGCGCAAGAGCGCCGATGTGGCCGCGTCAATTGTTTTTCATCAGCAACGTCGCCATCCGGGAGTTGGACGGCGTTTGCCTGCGTCAGGTGCTACGGCGCAGGCCTACGGATTTTGGGGACCTGCCAGGAGATTCGTTCTATACAAGAGAGGATGGCCAGTCGTAGTCTCAGCACCGCATCAAGCTCTACCTGCAAACAAGTAGCGGCCCCCGTTGATCCCGGTGCGACAACACCGGGCGGGGGCCGCCAGAACCAAACCGACCGCATTGCAACGAAAGGAAAGGCTCGATGAGCACGATACCGCAGCACCCCGAAGCTAACTCCACGATGAGCGCTCCGAACGTCCCACTGCCCGCCAGAGCCCTCGATGCCGATACCTGGCAGCCCGGCGATTCGCAGCCTTACCGGGTCGTCTTCGGCGCTTACCGCGATATCACCGACGACCATGACGCTGTCGTCTCCACCAGTGCAGTCCAGTGGGCGGACGGCTCCATAGACGATGGCCGCATCGAGGCCCCCAGCCTTGTCATCTTGGGCACCGGGGCCGAAACCACCTTCAGCAGCGACCAGGCGCGCAAGCTGGCCGCTGTACTGATCGAGGCTGCCGCCGAGCTGGATGGGTGGGCTGCCCGATGACCGCGCGGCGCGAAAGGGCCTTGTGCTGCGAGTGCGGGAACCTACGAACGGTCGCCGCTAATTTCAATCCCCTGCTCGACGCCAACCGAACCTGTGACGACGGGGACGATCAACGAGGCTGGCGGATGACGTGCACGCTCAAGTGCCCGGTATGTAAGACCAAGACGCGCCACGCCCTACTACGGGACGCCGACAAGAAGCAGCACCGCGACTTCGCGGAGCTGCGAGAGTCCGAGCGCCGCGCAGTAATATTGCAACCGGGTGCAGAGAATACGAACACACCTAGTTACCGAATCATCGAGCACAGGGGTGCCACTGGACGCCACCCGCGTTCGTCGCGATCTCTCACCGCGATTGACGCAACCTCCGGTGTGTCAATGATCTCAGCCTCCGAATATCCCGAGTATTGGAAGATCGACGTGGAACACCACACGATCAAAATGGCCGGCATGGATTTCCTCAGCCGGGTGCTTGATGGCTTCTGCGTCAGGTCAGAAGATGCGGCGTATGACTGGCTTCGGTTGTTCGGTGCGCTCGCTGGGAAGGCTTCGCAACAATCGCAGGGGAACACGCAATGAAGCACGCGTGCCTGCGGTGTGGACTTGAGGCCCACTGCTCGCACGGGAGCTGGCCGGATCGGCATCCAGTCGCCGCGGTGCTGTTCGCCCTCCCGCGGCGCGGCATAGGAGGTCTAGCATCACGAGCATGAAAAATCCATTGGCGCTCGGCTTGATCCTTTTCGGGGCATTCGCAATGGTCATCGCGACATTCCTCCCCCTCAATGAATCCGGGTCGTACCGGCGTATCGAGGACAACACCCTTATTCAGCACGGCGGCTGGATGCTCATCGTCGCTGCTATCTGGATCGTCATTGCCGGCTATTACCTCGATCGAGGTACTCAAAGTCCCGCGTTAATTATCGTGCCGTGCGTGCTCGCGGCGGCATGGGTGATCTTCACTGGCATTACGGCCGGGACGCAGACCCTTTACCCGGTCGGCGCGAATGGCACTCCTGACACGAGTCAGCCCGGAACGGCTTCGACTGCGGGCATTGGAATCTATCTGGCCGGGGTGGGCGTGGGAATGGCGTTCACTGGCGCACTGATGTTGCGGTCGGCGACATCGAAGCGCCAGGTTGTCGACGACTGATGCCCAAGCTCAAGATCGTCCCGGACGACGAAACCTCTGCGGGCCTCGCGCCCGACGTGCAGACCACCGTCGTCCCGCCGATCACCGCGGCGGCGTCCACGCTGCTGGCGTACAGCGACGCGGCCGACGACGACGAGCCGACCGACGAGCCGGCAACCCCGTGGCATCTGGTGACGGGTATCGCCGCCGCGGTGCTGGTGTGCTGCGCCTTGACAGCCATCGTCGTGTGGGTCGTGGGTAACGCGACGACGCGGCGGGCGCCGCCGCCCGCGGCCGAGCCGCTCCCACCGACGACGACGTGGGCGCCATCGGCGCAGGCTGCTCCTGTGCCGTTTACCCCGCTACCGCCCGCGCCACCGGTCACGGTCACCGTCGAAGCGCCCGCCCCCACCGCCGCGCCAGCACGGCCGCCCGCGCAGCTGCCTCCTACCGACAGCGATTGGACACCTATTCAGCTCGCTACATCGACATGTGACGTTCTTTGGAACGGCGGCACCGAAAATGATGCGATCGAGTTCGTGCGGTCCAAGACCGGTTGGGACTTCGCGCCGGCCAGCCGATGGACCGCGAAGGCCACCGCAGCAACATGCCCCAACGCCGGAAAGTGAAAGCTACGCGACGGGAGCGTGGCAGCAGCTACCCGGCGAAGACGGCGAGCACCTTGACACAACTTGCAAATCCAGCCGCTAGGGCGCTTGCGTCGGGATTTTCTCGCGAGTGCCGTTGAGCGCCTCGCAGAAGTTCTTGATGGAAGTCCAGTGAATTCTTGCGCCGGGGATGGTCATTGACCCGAGCTTGAGCACGTCGTACCGCGTCCGGTGCGACAGCTCTTGCAAGCTCATGTAGGCCTGCGCAATCGTCGGAAACCTTTCCGCCACCATCTGATTCGTGCCCCGCGCTCCGGGCTCCATGCTTGTATGCGCTCGGGGATGGCGCTCATTCTTCGGTGTGTTTGGCTCGTCCGCCAATGACGAGTGAACGTAGTGCATTGCAGAGTAGAACAGAGCCACGAGGCCCCAGTCTGGGTGCTTCTCGATCAGGAAATCAGAGACCTGCTTGTCGTATTGAGCCCTTGCTAGGTGAAAACTCCGTGAAGGCATCAGACTTCGGCATACTCATCGTCCCGAACACCTTCGACAGGGATCACGTCGAATTCCAAGGCGAAGTCTGCTTGGTGGTCAATTTGGAGCTCGACGAGACGCTTGATGATATCCTCGCGGATCTGCCACGTGTAGTTCTCGATACAGACGCCTAGGCGTGCGATGCGTGCGACGGGCTCCCAACGCGCGCTTAGGTGAGTCTTGCCGAGTTCAGGCTCAAGGTCGCGCAAACGGCCCATGACCTCGTATTTCAGCGCTTCTGCACTGGGCACGAAAGTCCCCTCCTCATCCATGGCTGAAAGCATACGTCCATTAGATCAGCAGGCACCGACAAAACACCTCCGCGCCTACCGGCAGCGCCGCAGAGTTTCCATCCCGGACTAGCGGCAGTCTCAACGTCCTCGACACAATCTGATGCCAGCGGACCATCTGGCGCGGCGTCTGAGCCAAGACCAGATCCCCCCAGCACGACGGCTTTAGCGAGATTGCCTACCGTGGACGTTCTCGGTCTGGTCGACCAGCAGCCTTCGCCATACCGACGCCGCGCAGCCCATTCACACACCGCGCCTGGGGATCTCGCCACTTGTGTCCTACCTAGCCGTGCGTGGCCGCATCTCCCTAGCAGCGCTGAACTGCTGACCGCTGCGCGTCCCCCGACCTGGTGAGACAGGGACGGTGACCGTCGCCGAAAGCCTGACCTCGGCGGCGGACACGGGCTGCGGATGTGCATGGTGGCCATCCGGACCTGTCCCGATAAGGACGGCCCGACCGCCCGACCCGCCCCTCCTAGCGCGAGTTTTAAAACGCGGCGCCCCAGCGCGACCCTTAAACTCAGGCGCTTCTGGCTGTATAGGTTCCCGGCCGATCGTGTTGGGCGCCAGTTGTTGGGAAACTGGCGTGGTTCGTCGCTTTGTTGTGGATTTCAGCCGGTATTCGCGCAGGTTCAGGGGCATTGCTTGATCGGGAGCGGCAGGTTTATTTTTTTTCCGGCGTCACCAGATGGATTGCAAGACGTCGTATTCGTCGGGTTTCGGCTGGCTGGCCCGGTCGAAGCCGATGATTGCCGCGACCGCGGCGTCGACTTTCCGCTGCGATTTCAGCGAGTCTTTCATGATTCGTTGGCCGCGCTGGTCGGCCTTGACGACGGCGTTGCCCACATGGCGAGATAGCCGCGGATCGCCCGAATGCGTCAGGCCCTTTTGACTCACAATCGCTTCGTAGAAGCGTTGGGTTGCCGGCATCATCCTCTCGGGCCGCATCGGAAATTCGACGACGGGCAGCTTTTCCTCTGTCAGCGCCTGCAGCGACTTTTGCCAGCGCGCCGGGTCGGCGGCAATCTCCTGCACACGCCACCGCCGGCAAGCCTCGCGGATGGTCTGCTCGACTGCGGCAACCGGAACTGCCCACTCGGCGGCCTCGCGTTCGTCGTCGGGCTGCTCCCAGATGGCCACCAGGTCGCAGTGCGGCCGATCACCCCGGGTCCAGACCACAAGCGCTGTGCTGTCCTGCGATACAGAGCCGTCGAAGCCGAGAACGACGTCGGCGCCGTCCCTCACGGTCCAGACCTCGCGGTCGCGGTCCCACACCAGATCATCCCGTGCCTCGGTGGCCTGGCAGGCTCCCCACGCCCCGGCCGGTAACCAGGAATCCTCACGTGAAGTCCAGAGTCCCAAGAAATATCGAAGAAAATTGGCTTGGTGGTCTTTGGTGTATCGGCGAGCGTGGTCGGCGACGTTAACGAACGCGCCGCTGGCTGGGTTAGCTTGCCGGATAGCGGCCTTGCGGCCTTTGTCGGTTTCCAGATTGAAGCGCTCGGGGTCGGTGCTGGGGTCGCAGCCCCACCAGATCATGGCGAACTCGGGGTCGTTGATCTCCCCGCTGAACCACTTCTTGCCGTATTGGTGTAGCTCGCCGGCCGGGGTGTCTAAATCCCAGCCTGGTGTCGAGGTGGCCAAGAGCAGGCTGTCTTCCCGCTTGGCGCAACCGTTCTGGATGACGTCCCAGAGGGCGCGGTGTTCCCGCGTGGTGAGAAGGTGGATTTCGTCCATCAACGCGGTGCTGATCCGGGCGCCGTCGTTGCTTCCGCCCACCGACGCGACGCGGTAGGCGTAGCCGGGGCCGTTCCGCTGGCGAATAACTTCATCGAAGAACTCGAAGCGGGCTGAAAGTTCCTCGGAGTTACGGATACAAGCCTTCATGTCCCCAAACACGAGCTCGGCCTGCTTATCGGTGGAGGCGGCGACAGGCAGCACCGGGGAGCGTTGCGAGCACAGCTGGAATAGCCCAACCCAGGCCGACAGGGCCGATTTACCAAAACCCTTCGGACCCTGAATGTAGATCCGGCGATACCTGCGCCGGCCGTATTCGTTCTGGGCGAAGATGTAGGTGAGCAGGATTTTCTCGAACGTTTCGAGGACCACCGGCTCGCCCTCGTGGTCGCCTGGCCCGTACGTGCAGTAGCGCTGAATAAATTTGATTGCGCGCGCAGCGTTGTCAGGGCTGCCCGTTGGTGGGGGCTCAGGTATCGGGGGAGCTATCAGCGGGCGCGGCACTCCCTCCGGCCACGGGTGCTGGAAGGAGGACGAGGTCGCCCCGGAAGTCTGTGGTGTCATCGTCATCCTCGGTGAGTTCGTTCAGGGTCTTGGCTTGCTCGCTGAGCACCAGGCCGAGCCGCAACCGGCTTAGGGGGCCGATGCCTAGCTGGGCTTCGTCCAAACGGATTTGGGCGTCCAGCGCCGAGCACAGTGAGTAAATCGGGTTGGTCTTCGGCTGCCCGGTCGATCCGGTGACGATGGGGTTACGGTCTGCCTCTGCGCTCAGCCGTGAATGCCTGTCGAAGTTTTTAATCCATCGGATGACCACGGCGCGGTCCGACGTGCGTACAGCGCGGGATACATCATCAGACCAGTAGTCCTCCCAGGCTGCCACTGCCTGCTTGGATAGGCCGCGCGGCATCGTCGGCCGCTCAACGCGGTTCGCCAGGCCGAGCCGCTTGGTCACGCGGTTTATGCGGCGTTCAGGCGTTTTCGGCGGCGGTCCTGGGGACATCTCATCTCCTTACGTGAAACAAACTGGCGTACGACGCCCACGGTTGCACGAGGCGTGCTCAGGGCCGACATGCCGCCTGGGGGCCGAGTCGTTGTCGTTCGAGTCACTGTGACCCAAATCCCAAGCATCCCCGGGCCGGATGGGTTTACTGCACCGCCAGCACACCACCATGCCGGTGGCGACTTGTGGCTCGAGCCGGGCTCGCATGTCGGTGTGGTTTTTGTCGTAACCGCGGGCGTATGTCGTGCCTCGGGTGCGGTCATTAGCGCGCCGGCAATCGTCGCACCGCCCGCGAGAATCCGTGGTCAGTTGCGGACAGCGATTGCCCGGTGTGCCCAAGCATGGTCGTGGTCTCGTGTTCGCGCGGGCCTTCACTGGCCCTCGATGTGTTGGTCGACCGTCGCGTGATTGGTCGCTTGGACGCCGTCGAGAATTCCACCCGCGCTGAATGCAGCTTGTGCCTGTTCCTGCGCGGCGACGACGGTTAACGGGTTAGTTGGCTCGGTCATGAGATTCCTTTTCCTTTGGGGGTTTCGGTGTTAGATGTGCTGGTCGTCAGCCCAGCTGGGGTGAGCTGCGTGGAAGGCCAACCAGTCGCGCTTGGCCTCCACGAGGAGATTCCGGCACACATATAGCCGCACATCTTCGGCGTCGCCGTTCATCTCGACTTGGCCCTCGGCCGCGCGATCGGCGAGTGCGTCGCGAGCCTCTTCGAAAGTGCCGCCGGTCTGTTCGGCGAGGGTCCGGGTCGCGAGGTTCGCAAGTAAGTCGCGCTCCTCGGTGGTCAGCGGTCGATCGAACGCTGTTGTCATGGTGCGCTCCTTTGTGTTACGGGGGAAGCATTTTCGTCGGGCCAACGTTTTCCGTTAATCTCGGTCAACCGTTCCTGCGGCGATTTTGGCCTGGGCGGTTCCGCCGGCCACCGGCGGCCCATCGTTTCGATGAGTGCAACGTGACCAGACTTGGACCTCTGGATAGAAGGCCCACTGCCCGTCCGCACAAACAACTTTCGCAGCTCATCGCGATTATGCAGATCAATGATCTCGGCGATTGGAGCGTCGGTGAAGCGTGCCAGCGACCTAAGTGCGGCGGTGCTGTCGCGAGTGGAGGCGCTGCTTTGCAAATAAGCTGGCGTGTTCACGGGTGCCACATCGATAAGACGCGCTTGCAAGACCGTCCTCAATGGCTGTCCATCGGTGAAACCCCAGGAATCGTCATAGCACCGCATGGCAAAACTCGATTTCGAAACATCCCCGCGGCCAACCATTTCGAGGACATCCGACCGGCATTGGGGTAAATCGACCAGGTACTCGAGGCCGGTTTTATCGACGGAAAGTTGTAACGTCCCTCCTTCGACTGTGCCAAGCAAAAAATCGTCCGAATGGTTGTACCTGGCTATGACCCCCGGCCACCCGTCGCCCTGAGTTTTGTTGAAGCACCTTCTGTCGATCTGCTCGATGAAGCCGCCCAGGGGCTCGGACTTGACGTCGAACACTACTGCGTAGCCGCCGATCTGACGGCTGGGTCCGGATTGAGATGACCGCAGCTGGACGGGTTGACTGACCTGACGCTGTTCGATGTCCGGGAGCCACCCGGCTCGGTTGTGGGAGATTTCTCGCATGTTTCGGTATTTCCTTTCGTTGATTCGCATTTCAGGTGGGCTGCCGCACTGTGCCCGCAACGACACCGTGCGGTCGCTGGCGTGGCGGAAGGTTGTCGACCCACTCGGCGCAGCGGGTTAGCGCGGGGCATCGGGAGCACAAGCCGAGCGCCTGGTCGTGGCGGGCGGTCACCGTGTCGAAGTCCTCGCCGGGAGCTGGCGGGTCAAACAGGGTATGGCGGCCTCGGCAGCGTGCGCCTGGCAGGCATACCGCGGTGCCAATGGCGTCGAGGAGGGCGGCGAGCTGGCTCATCGGTCGACCCGCTGGCCGTGCAGCCGAATGCCCGCGATGTCGCCACGGTCTTTTGCGCCGTTGCGGGTGCGGCGTTCGATGCGGTCGTCGTCAAGGGCAGCGGCGAGGGCCGCAGCAATGGCGGTTTCGAATCTGGTTCCAGCTTGTTTGGCACTTCGGCGGGATCTGGTCAAGGTCTTGCTCCTCGAACCAACGCACTCCAGCCGGGTAACCCCACGGGGGCGTATCTGGCATCAAGCTCGGCGCGCCATCGCTCCATATCGGAACTGGTGATTTTGGCGCGCTGCTGCGCCCAATAATCGGCCGTCCGTTTGGCCCTGATGCGGTCGGCGGATTCCGGCCTGCATTTGTGGCGTACGCAATGCCCGCATAAACCGGTGACGGTCCTGCCGATCGGGCGGGGGCACATCGAACAGGTGGCGATGGTCATGCTGTCTGCTCCTTGTTTCGGGCGTTGTTCAGGATTTGCTGGACGCGATCGGTATAGCCGGGAGTGTGGACGGTTGGGGCACCGGGCGGCGAGGGTTGCTTCTCACCCGGCGGTGTGGGCTGCTCGCCGTGTTTTGCCTTGGTCGCCATCTGGCACCAGTGGCACGGTTGCGGTTTATCGGCGCACACACAGCCCGAACGCCTGGATGGATCGTGGTGCTGATGTAGCGGTGTAGCGGATGTAGCGCTCCCTGCGGGAGGCTGTCCCAGGTCGTCGTCGGGTTGGGTAGGGGTCTGTTTGAACCCGGCGAACCCGGCGAACCCGGCGAACCCGGCGGTATCGGGCTGTTTTCGCTGGTCACCGGGTTCGTCAGGTTCACATGCGGTTGACTTGTCGCCCAAACCAACCTGGCGCACCCGGTTATTGCTGGTAGATAGGTTTTTGTCGTCAGGTTCGCCGGGTTCGTCAGGTTCGTCGGGTTGTTTAAGGGGTGCTATTCCAAGTCGACGCCACACAGGGTGGAGTTGTGACCACAGGTAGCCACGCGGCGGAGCACCACCGCGTCGGATTGATGTCACCTTCGCGGCCTGGGTGACGAGTCTGCCCAACCGTGTCTCAGTCAGCGCTTTGCCGTAGCCGCTTGCGGCGCCCCAGTAGTCGGGATTGTGGAAGATCAGCTTGCTGACAAGTTCGCGGGTCGGCATGAACGTCTCGCCGTCGGGCCAGATCGCAAATAGGTCAGTCAGCATGACCATGCCGGGCGGTTGCGTCTTTATCCCGGCCTCACGTTCGGCCTCATCCTCGGCGAGACTCTTGCCGATCAGTCGGTCAACGATCGCGGGCCATTCGCCGCCGGCCGCTACCGCGACCCGCTTTAGTGGGCGCCATTTCTCTTTTGATCGACCGATGCACCCGGTTGGTAACGCGACTGCCGACCCTTTTACGGACGCTCGCACCGAATCGGCCCACGTTGTGATCTGTCCGCGCAGGCGCGCGGCCTCATCCTCGATCAGTTCCCAGTCGGAATCCTCCACCGTGCCGTCGAGATCCGGCATCAGCAGGATGCGGATCGACCGGGAAACAGTGTCGGGGGGCAGGTTCGGTGAGTTACCCGCCATTGCAACGGGAGCGTAGGTCGACATCTCCTTTGCTTCCCAGCCGCCGCCCTTGATAGGAACGAGGACCGGCCGCGTTGCGCCGTAGCGATATCCGGAATTGATGATGCCGATTAGTTCCCCAACGCCGGGTTTGTCGGGGTGAAGCGAGCGGTCTACTTCATCGAGCAGGAGGGTGCGCATCGAGAATTCAAGCAATCGCGGTATTAACGCTGGCGACGACAACGTGGCGGCCTGGACTGGGTTCTCACACAGCCGCTGCAGATGGTCCAGCACGGTGGTTTTCCCGCTGCCGAAGATCACCGAGTCAACCTGCAACCGTGGTGTCGTGTACAGCTCGACGACGAGGTGGGTGTGTGCGGTCCACAGCGTCAGCAGGTTCAAGTCATCAGGATCAGTGACGCGAATAAATCGGCCGTACCACGCCGCGATGCGGTCGAGGATTTCAGCGCCGCTGAGGTTGTCTTCAGCATTCCATTCCCGCAGCTCGTCGGCGCGGTCGATATCTTCAGCCATCGCTACACCGCTCGCTTCAGCCAGGGGCGGTCTTGAAAGAAGGTGGCGCGCTGCCTGATCTCCCGGCTCACGGCCGACCAGTCGGCAGCACCGGAGATAGCGCGGCTTGCTTCGGCATGTGCCGCCTGAGCCACCTCTTTACGAAGTACGTGGTGCTCGCCTTCCGCAGCAAGCGCCAACAGCTTTCGCGGATCGACATCGGACAGCGACGTCCAGGCTGGTGTACCCGCGAGCGCCAGCGGACCCACATTCGCTTGGGCGAGAACAGCTTCGAGAAACTCGTGAACAGGCCACCACGACACTTGTTGAGATTCAACGGTGCGGCTCATCGGACACCCTCAACACGGGCGCGGCAGGTCGGGCCTCGGCCGGCGCGTTTCGATTCAGTGGCAGTCAGGTAGCGGCCACAGACATCACACCTCAAAGCGAGCCGGAAGTGCCCATTAAATAGGGCCTGCCATAGCGGATCGTCAGAAGGTGCTTCCCCTGTGGCCTCTAGGCGACGATGCGTCTTGGTCTTCGGGCGCCCATTGACGTGCGAATAGGACGGTATAGTGGTCATTGAAACTTCTCCTCGCTTTGGTCGGTGAGTGAGGGTTCAGAAGGCCTCGGGGCTGCAATCCCCGGGGCCTTCACTAATTTCGGGACGGTCTGCCTCGCAGCGCTCGCACCGACAATCGGGGTGTGACACGCGGTGGACGGCCCGCTCACCGGTCGGGTCACTCCGGGTGAGCAAGTGACGCCGCTGCTCGACTGTGAACGGCGCGGTGCGCAGGAATTTCTCGAAGGGAAACCCTTTGTCGTCTCCCGCGTGGTGCTGGAACTGCCGAACCAGGCGGGAGACCTTCGACGGCGCCATCTCAATTCCCCAGTCACGAAGTAACTCGTGGGCGCGCTTGATTAACGTCTCGGCGCTCGTGATTCCGCCGGATGTTTCGAGGTCGGCCAGCAGGCCGGGTGGACCCATTAGGCGACACCCACACCCGCGGACTGACTGAGCCGACTAACATATGCCGCAAGGGAATCCGCGGTTATAAAGCTACGCCGGCCGATGTTCACCTTGACGACCTCACCGCGGTTGATCAGGTCGTACATGGTGGTGTGGCCGATGCCGCCGAGCCACTGCTCGCGTGCTTCAGGGATCGAAACCAGGCGCTTTAATTCCGGTGTCAGAGTCATATCGCTCTCTCCGCTTTCGTTTCGCTGCATCCGCTGGTGTTTCAGCGGCTAGTGCTATAGTGCAGAGCTAAGTGCAGAGTCAGCAACATTGCAGCCCGTACCGCGACGGAGGTGTTCTAGTCATGGCAGGTAGCCGCCACCGCTTTAGGGATGACGCGGTGGTTGAGTCTGGCCGATTTCGATTCGTTGTCTCGGGTGAATACGTGCCGTTCGGAACCGACGAAGACGCCGCCCGCTTCGCGAACGATCAGCCCGCGTCATCGATTAGATGGCTGCCCACGTGGGTCGAATTCGAACTTGGCGGTCTAGACGAACCGGATTTCTACTGCACTGTCGAGTTACGTGACGATGTACCACGCGTCGTCGAATTGGGCTGGCGGTCAACAGAAGATCAGACTGAGATACGCCAGAAGCATCTTCGTTCGGCCGAAGTGTCCAATATCGCGAACCTCATCTACGGGACCTGGATTGTTGAGCTACAAGACGTGCAGCGCGGGAAGGTAGGAGCCGTCCTGACCCCCAAGCTCAACACCGAGCAGGCGGTGAAAATCCGCAACTTCTTCCTCGATCTGCGTTCAGGGCGGCGGCACGTCACCGCCGAGCTGCTAAGCCAGGTCGCCGAGGTTTACCGGGCCAATTTCGACACGGCGCCCGCCGAGGCGGTCGCACGAACATTCGGGGTAAAGCAGCGGATGGCACATGAATATGTGCGGAAGGCCCGCGAGCGGGGATTTTTGCCGCCCACCACACAGGGAAAGAAGAAGGTGTAAGCAAAATGCCGACGAACGCAAATGGCGGTGGTAAGCGGCGACAGTTGCCACCGCAGATCAAGAAGATCTCGGTCAAGGACCGCAGCACGGGCAAGCCCGTCGTGCGCTACCAACTGATCGTGGATGCTGGACACGACGCTGAGTCGGGAAAGCGGCGTCAGTTACGGCGCCGATTTTCTACGGAGGCCGACGCCAAGGCCAAGCTGGCCGAGTTACAGGGCGGCGTCACAGCGGGCACTTACGTCCACTCCAACAAGTCGACGGTGGACCAGGTTTGCGGGGCATGGCTCGCGTCAAAGCACTCACTGAAGGAGTCGACGCTGGCCGGGCACCGGTCAAAGCTGGCGGCGTTGCGCGACGAACTCGGCCACGTCGAAGTCCAGAAGCTGTCGAAGGCGGATCTAGACGACCTGATCGGGCGGTTACGGCGCGGCGAAGTCGAAGGCCGCAAGAAATGGACGCCGCGCTCCTGCAATTACCTGCTGTACCTGACCACGGCAGTCCTTGACGATCAGGTCAAGCAAGGCAATGTCGTGCGCAACGTCGCGCGCCTGGTGGACAGGGTGGCCGGTGATCCGCGCAAGTTCCGGACACTGGCCGATAAGGAGATGTTCCGAATTCTCGACCACGACTGCCGGGACCGGCATTTGTGGGCGCTGGCGCTTTACGGCCTTCGCCGCGGGGAAATCTCCGGCCTTCGCTGGGTGAACTGCAACCTCACAAATAAGACGGTCAACGAGGGCAGGGACGACGAGCTGCCGCCCAGGTCAGTTCGCATCGCGGAGAACCGCGTGGTGATCGGCCGCCGGATCATCGCCGGCACCCCGAAGTCCAAAGCATCCAACCGGACGCTCCCAATGCCTGATGAGGTTGTCGAGCTACTCAAGGCGGCACGCAAGGCGCAGCTCGAGGAGCGGATGTCCTTCGGCGAGGGGTACGGCACCGGGGAGTATGTGGGCGCCGACGAGACGGGCCAGCCCTACCACCCGAATCTACTTACCTTCCGATGGGGCCGGATGCTCGAGGATCTGAAGATCAAGCCTGTACGTCTACATGACGCGCGGCATTCATGCGCGACGCTCATGCACCTGCGCCAGGTGCCCATCGCGGTAATTGCAGCGTGGCTGGGTCACGCCAGCGCGGCGTTCACGCTCGCTGTATATGCGCACAGCCAGGACGACGCTCTAAAGGCTGCGGCGGGCAGTTTTGGTCGAGTTGTGACAACTGGTGACACCGAGACCGGATCGAACGGGTAGCGGGAACTCATATGGAACTCATATATCCAGGTCAACCGGCCGAAATGGCGTGCCCCCAGTCGGACTCGAACCGACACTG
>QGNH01001188.1_pt1 | contig 13573 bp, 19 predicted proteins | sample 1735481 | NCBI WGS metagenome assembly QGNH01 (sample SAMN09239004, study PRJNA386568) | Viral metagenome, whole genome shotgun sequencing project. | reverse complement strand
TCCGCATTGCAAATGCGGCGCTCTCCTGATTGAGCTACACGCCCGAAATCTTACACGACTCGATTAGACTGATCCCCAGCTTGCGCCAGCGCCGCATCACGCTCGGCGGATTGCCCAGCGGGAAGAGGAGTCACAGGCGGATTCGACGCCGACGGCATTGTCGACAGCGGACTCGACTTCGGCACAGCGGCCATCGGATAGCCTGGTGTGGCGAGCGCAGTACTCGGATTGAAATTTGGCGTAATGACGGCCATAATGCCTCCTGTTTAGACTTGCGGCGAAGCGTTCAATGACGGCTTCCATAATGCGAGGACGTTCGCGCCGCCGTTATCGAGGACGGTCGTAATCTCCGCTTGAAGAGCCGCTGGTTTCAAACTCTGACCGTTCGGTGAAACGGTTTGGTGCGTCGTGGTGTCGACATCTTTGCCGAGACCTTCGGTGCCTGGTGCTTGGGTAACGGGGAAGCCTAACGGTAGAATTAATGCTGGCATGTTGCCTCCTCTTGATGACTTGCGAAATTCTTACTTCTGGTTCGGTTGGCGCCACAGAGCCAAGATGGGTTGACTTCCACCATTCACCAGCGCGGCTTCAACCAATGCGCGGATCGCGGCGGGCGTCGCTACCGTTCCGTCGGGCGTGACTGCAAATCCAGTCGCCGTATCGATTCCTTTTCCTAAGCCTTCTTGTCCGCCGCCATTCGCGACGGGGAAATTTGGTAACAGCAATAATGCGGGCATGGTGCCTCCTATAAAAAAAACCCTCTGGGTTTACAAGTCCCAGAGGGTGCTATGGGCTTGCGCCCGAATCTGTTGTTCGAGCCTCGTTTTACACGAAGTTCAGAGAAAATTCATCTAGGGTCACGATGTTTCCGATTTCGGCGACGCCCTGCGTCGCGGTCAACAGGAAGTTCAAATCCGCTTCGCCGACGAGTCCAGTAATTGGCGTAATCGCCGTACGCGGAGTGGTTGTCCCGAACACGTTTGCCTGGTAGTACCCTTCCAAATTGCCCTGGCTGTCCAACTGGACAAAGGCGTCAAACTGGAAGGAGCCATTGGTCGCGCCTGCGCCGAGCGTCCCTGCGACCGAAAGGCCGACCAGGTTCGAAGCAGCGATGACGATTGCCGAAGTCTCGGCGGGCGGTGCGGGGAACGGAAGGTTGGCGGCGGGAGTCTCATACAGCTTGAGAATCAGCGTCGCGACGTTGGCGGTTGTTGCCGTCAGCGTTCCCGTGGCATGAATCCACAGAACCTGGCCAGTGCCCTGATACAAGCCAGTGACGCCAGCAGATAACGGAATGAATCCCCCGCCAGTCAGAGTCAGGCCGTTGTTGTTCAACTGAAAGACTGTCTCAGTTGTGGTGACGACGGTCCCGAGAATCGAGGCAATCGTCAGTTGCTGAACTCCAGCAATTTGGCGTCGGATGGTAGATGCGTTCGGCACGGTAGTTCTCCTATGTGTTTCTCAAAAGATTGCAAGTACAAAATTCCTTGTTGCATGTCTTCGACTGAGTCGTTGAACAACCCGAGCGCGACATTATGATTGCGGCAGAGAATCAATCTGTTCTGTCCGCTTTCATGGTCGTGGTCTTGACAGGGCGAGTCGCCGCGCCTGCCACGAGGCCCAAAGGGGTGATTTCCGATGGGGCACAGATTGTTTTGTTTCACAATCTGCGCTTCAAAATCTACTACCGAAATGCCGTGCTCGTGCTTGTAGTACGCATTTCGTAACGCATCTGGATGTCTTGACAGATAATCTTTTGTGACTGCCGCATATCCGCCGTGCGTGTCCAGATACTTTTTGTGTTTCCGCTTATCACTCGCTTTGGCTGCTGGGCTGTTCGGGTCTTTGTAAGGCATGATTGCCCTCCAAGACCTATTATGCTACAACCCCTGACCGAAAGTCAAGCGAAAAACTTCAAAGCACTTAAACGGCTGAAACCTCAGACCTTACACGCCGAAACCCTGGTGTATTGTTCGTGTTCGGGCGGGCAACGACGCCAAGGAACCAGTCGTAAGAAACAATCGCGCGGGTCTGGAGCATCGGGTTCGAAAGATCGATGTCGCCGTCGCCGAACGTCTTGACGTTCACCTTGAAGCTGGGGCTGCGCGGAACTTTCACGCCGAGCAGTTCGGAAGCCAGAACAGCTTCGCGTCCCACGATGTACGTCGCGTATCCAGTCTTCCCGGTCGAGGGGTAGTTGGAATACGTCGGTGTCGTCTGGGTGCGGATGATGCGAACGCCCGCCCATTCGAGTACCGAGTAGCCACGTGTCATGTCTGTCTTCAAAACTGTGGCGCCCGATTCCGAACGCTTCAGTGTGTCAACAGCCGACCCGGCTGAGTTGTCGGACATGAAATCATAAACAACGTACGGATGCATTGCGCTTGTGTACAGCCCGCCGTCACGTCCTGGGACCGCGTTGCCCATCAACTGGGACTCGGCCTTGCGGATGGTGTTGGAAAGCATGTACTCGTTGTCAAGCAGGTCGATGCGGCCCGAGGGCTGCGCAACGCAGGCTGCTTCGAAAGCGTTAATCGCGATCAGGTTGGCTGTGAGCGCGCCGCGATAAGACAGGTTGCGGGTAGCGTCCAACGTAATGTCCGCGAGGAACATTTGCTGAGCGACGTTCGAGACGCCGATCCAGTCGCCGTATTCGTCGGCGAATGCATCGCTGAACACTTGGTTCAGTTGGAGCGACGGACCAGGAATTCCTTCGGTCAGATCGTAAGTCGCGGCAGCGAACGGAGTCTGTCCGTAGAACTGAAGCGTCCGGCCTGAACGCCGAGCCAGAGGACGGAAGTCGCAGAGTTCCTCCAAAAACGGAGTGTTGAACTGCCATTCCATGATCGCAGTCCGCTCGTAAGCGATCTGAGGAAATCCTGCTAGGGTGGTACTCTGAACACCTGGAGGGAGTATGATTGTCGTTCTCCTTGAGGGTCGTAATCGACCCGAAACTTTTGAAGTCTCTTGCTCAAGGAGTGCCTTCTACTTATGGAAAGGATAGTCTAAAACCTAGGATTTGCGACTGCGGATAAGTTCTTTTTTGTGGTTGTGGTTGCAGCAAAGGGTCTGATATCCTGAAGGAAATTCTCGTTGAATAAGGTAGAGGTAAAAATTCCAGCCTCGGGCGTTTCTGCCACCTAGGGCTCGTCGTTCTTCCGCTCCCGTATCGTCGATATGGTCTAAAACCAGCATATCAATGTCATCTACGAGACATCCATCCCACGCACAGCATAAAACCCCGTTAGGGCTGTAGCGGGTTAAAACTTCAATGCGGATATCATTTCGGCGCTGTTTACAATAAACCTTGAGTTTTTCAGCACCTGCGAGGCGTCGCGCTTTAATTCTTTCAGGGTGTTTTGCAGCATAACGTGCTCGTCCTGCGAGTTGTGCTGGTGTGGATTTTCGAATTCGGGGTACTCGAAATTGGCGTTCCATCTTCGTCTCCTCCTAGAAAGGAAAGACCTGGGCTGAGAGCGGTTCGAGGCCGCTCTCGGTGCCCGGCTAACATGAGTCCGATCAAGACCCACGACTTGATAATACAGCACGTCCTTGATAACGTCAAGTGAATTCTTAGGGGATTATATAGTTGACTCCCTCAATCATCGGGGCGGACATCGCGATCTAAAACCATAGACCAATCAACATCCAACAAATCTTTTTGCGTTGACTGGAGTAGGTCATTCCATTGGCGTTTTGATTCGAGTTTGACAATGCTCTGCGAGCGATTCGGATATGTCGCCACGAGCAGCGCCTTCCTGTCGTCACGGTCGAGTGTATTCCAGACTTTTCCGCCTAAAACCATCTGTATCTCCTTTCAAATCATTCGGGAAGTTGTCCTACCTCAAGAAACACACCGTGGTGAACGCCTATAGTCTTATTGTCAGCGATCCAAACCACGCGACCATTCGCAAACGTGATTTTCTCTGGCATCGTTTCTTCGTCTGCGATATAGTTCCGAGATTGATTTAAGGCAGAATTAAAGGCGCATTCCGCAAGCCCTTTGGCACCATCGGGGTTCATTCTTTCTCCCGCCCGATCCCACCATTGTTCAAAAGTTTCCATATTTAATCCTCCTGTAAATATCTTCACTTTGTTAAACACCCCTGTGTTTTCTAGCACTTACCGCAGGGGAGTCATCTATATAATACCCAATTCTTACATTGCTTTTGCGCGGAACTGATTAGTGAACGCAGCGTTGGGGTCAACGCCGTTGGCGACCTGAGTATCTTTCCATGCCTGCAAAATCTCTGCAGGAGTTGCGTTGTCGGGAACCAGTTTACTGGCCGCGACAACCGCTGGATTCACTACAGGCGCGCTGCTGGTGCCAGAACTTTGGCCGAAAAGTGAAGATGACATCGAGCGAACTTTTGCAGCCGCCGCAGCGCGAACAGCTTCTACCGCAGGCTGCGCCACTGCAGCAGCCGCTACAACGGGGTCAGCCACAGCAGCAGCAGCCACTGGAGTCGGAGCATCCGCATCGCCGTGCGGAAAATAAGAATGCGATTTCTTCATGGCCGCCCATGCTTGCCCCATCGCCGCGACTTTATCTTCCGCATCAATGAGACCCAACGCCGCGAGTTTATCGCCAAGCAGTTCGCGATTTCGCTCGCCGCCTGGCCAGTCGGCGCCTACTGTATTGCGGAAAGTTTCTGACGCGACCTCCCACGAGCGGTGCGAAACTGCGAGTGCTTTGGTTGTGGCATTTTCGTCCACGATCTCTTTCAACGCGGTAGGGTTAATCCCTCGCTTCACGAGATATTCATCCAGCGCGCCAGTTTGCTCAATGTAATCGGCGGCGGTAACTTCGCCACCTCGAAACTTCCGTTCCAGTTCCGTTCGGGCAATCGCTGCCGCTTCAGCCGCTTGGATCGCAATGGCTGGGTCGACTACGGCGACGGGCGCGACGGGCTGCTGAACATTATAGGCCACCTTGTAGGCGTTGAGAATTTGACGGTCAAGTTCACCTTCGGTGGATGATTCGAAGTGAAAGGTTTTTCCGCCGATGACTTCATCTCGCGTGAACGTCTGATTGGCTCTTGCGATTTCGGCAGCCGCAGCGGCATCAGCAGCAACCTTGTCCGCTGCAGCCTGCGTAGCGTCAGCTTGCGCTTGGTCATGTTCGGTGCGGATGGCCAACTGCTTCTCGGCCTCTGCCAGCAACAGCCCCCGAACGTCGGCGCTGCTCACTGCCGCTTGAATAGCAGCAGCCAACTCGTCGGTCATGGCGACTTCAGGTAATACGAGAATTTCGTCGTTCGTGCTCATTGGAATACTCCTCTACTTATGAATTAGAAAGTCTAAAACTGTAATAAGATTTCATCAGTACGTCCCAGGGAGGCGCCCATCAAAATCCATCTCACTGAACCGCGTCAGGACTTCTTGACGGACGAAATCCCCAGTCTCAAGAACTTCCGTAACGGACTTGTCGGTTAGATTGGTATGCGCGGCTTGTTCCTGTACGCCTGTGCGAATCGCGTCTTGGATTCTGGCGAAGAGAAGTTCATGATGCTCTTTGGCCGTTTTCGCGCGCACATTCAACACCATCAACTGGTCTTTATCCCAGCCTGGATAATCTGTCGCAATGGCGGTCAGAGAGTTTACAATTTCAAGGGAGATTTGAATGATATCCCGAAAACCTTGGTTCGCCCTGACGCTCATCAAACGCTGCGCGCGTTCAATTGCAGGTGTGGATATTGGCTCAAATGTTGCGCTCATTTTATGCTCCGTTCAAAATTAGAATGCTGTTCTATCCATCGTTGCGAACGCGCCCGTCGCCGCGCGACTCAAGCCTTTGGCTTGGGGCGTAGCCTCTTGCGCTTTAGCGGCGGCAGCTTTCTCTTGCAACTCCAAATTGTTCTGGTGGTCTGCTGCGCCCGCCGCTGTGTTCAGCGTGTGCTTACCTGTTTCGATAAGCATACGATTCTCGCTCTGGTTGTTGTCCACATCTTTCTTCACTTCGCCCTGCGCCTGAATGCCTGCAATCTTTCCTTGCGCTTGCGCGGCCTTGGTGTTCGCCGCCAGGCGTTGTTTGTCGGAATCATCCATCGGAACGATAACCTTTTCCTTGTATGGCACGCCGAAGGAATCGTACAGCGCGGAGAACATTGCGTTGTAGTCCAGCTTCATCGCCTGGACAGCGAGGTTCTCTACCGTCCCAGGCGAACTCAAGAATGTCTGCAGGATGCCCATGTATTTATTTAGGACTTCGCGCGCCGCAAGTTTGGTGCCTGCGGAGATATCGACACGATATGTGCCGTTGATGATGCTCAGCGGAGTCGCTTTGAACGCGCTGCCAAGCGCATCGGACAGCAACATACGAATCTGCGACGGCTTCAGCTTCTGATTTTGCTCAATACAGAATTCAATGAACGGAACGAACACCTGTTCGGAAATAACATCGATCAGGTCCTGTAATTTCACATTTTCGCCGCCCGTGACCGCCGCTGCGCCGTCGGGTGTGCGCATTGCGCCTGCAGGGCCCGAACCGCCACCCATTGTGCTTGGTCCTGCGCCAGTAATCGACGATGCCCATGCTTTCATCTGCGCGATGATCGCCAAAGGCTCTTGCGCGGCGACAGAGTTGCGCGTGAGCGGTTTAATGTCGCCTTGCGGGTCGGATTTGAAGATTTTTCCTGGGAAAATCCACTGATTCTGCGCTGAGTTGTTCGCGCCAGCGGGCGACGTGTATGTTCCCATCAAATTAAGGTTCAGATCGTCCAAAAAGGCGTTGATGACGCCTTGGCAGATGCGTTGGAAGTCCGTCAGCCAATATGCGATGCCGTATCCGTGCGCGGAGTCAGGCGCGTTGCGGAAACAGAACCCCAAAAACGGAACGCGGCCAAAATTATGCGTTTCGTTCAAGATTGGATACTCTTTTCCAAGAATAATGCAGTGCCGCGAGCCTGTCCAGTAGTCAAAGCATTCAAATTTGCGCGCGAGCGGGTCGGCTTGAAGGCGTTCGGTCTGAGTTTCCAGTATCGCCTTCTGCGGGGTCGTAGATTGTTGGAGAATGACGTTCCCAGTGTTTGAGTTTTGCGTTTCCAGCGGGTTTGATGATACCGTACTCTGCATTTGCGGCGCCATCAACTTCACGAGGTCCGCGCGCGACGGAATATTCCAGCCTTCCGTGTTCCTCAACGCATCCAAGTCATATCCAGTTGGATATATCAGGCGCCCGAACCATTCCGCGACACGCGGGTCGCCGCGCCGCAGGTCAGGCGCATAGCGCGCGCGACGAACTGGCACATGCTCCAGCACGGGCATGTTGACTTCTTGAATTCCAACGACTTTGTCTTCGACATCATCCTCATCCTCGACTGGGACAAGGACGGGGATACCATTCACGACGACTGTTTCAGGATGAGACTTCTGCACTTTCTTGATGATGTTCTTTTTCTGCGTCTTCCATCCATAATGCGCGATGCCAAACCCATAGAACAGTCCGTCGTATGTAATTTCCCGCATTTCAGTCTTGCATGAGACGCCTTTGAATCCGCACGTCTTTAATTGCGCGGTCACAATCGCTTGCTGTGCTTCGGCGCATTCCATCGGGGTGCCAGAAGTCGCGTCAATCTTGAATGACTGATATCCCCCGAGCAAAGTCTGATTGACGACGCTGTGAATGCTGTAAAATTGTTCGGCAACGAGCGGTATGCCAAGGTGAGAACGATATTGGTCGCTGCCCTTCCACTTAACAGGCTCCACCCACGCGCGAAGCATCAATTCGGCGGTGTTCCATCGGCCAATCAGCCCTCGGGTAGAGATAAAAGATTCGGATTCCTCGCGGTTGAGGTTAGCTTCTTTCATCATCGATAGATCAGAACGCAGTTGGTCCTGAAACGCGACCTCTGTCGGACCTATCGGGAGCGCGGTTTCGCCGTACGGCACCGCTCCAGGTAAGTCTAGGAGGCGAATTTGACCCAAATCTTCGAAATGAGAGGTTGCGGTAAGGGCAGTTTTTGATTCGTTAGGCATAAGCAACCTCCATTTTTTTCGCTGCCTGGTTCATCCAAGAGGCGACTTGAGCCACTTGCTGTTCGGTAGCGTTGGTTTTAATTCTGTTGGCTAAACTGGAGATTACAAAACAATTTCCAGCGACATACCCACGATCTGGATAAAATCGGTCAAGGGACGGCGAACTATCACATCCGCCTTGCCCTTTTTGAGTCGCAAACTCATAGCGAATACCTAGCACGGGGCACACCCCGTCACCCACCAAAGCCCAAATCTCCGCTTGCGAGATGGTGAACGGTATCGCGTCTCGACGTGCCCGAGTTCGGGCAGAATAGTACATGCACCGAACGGCCAATTTGATCCCTCCACACTCTCGGCAAGCATCCTGCCGTCGTCCGTGTGTGCAGCGGTATTTTCGTCTGCTGTTTTCCATCCGAAAAGGGGTTTCGGACAGCTTGCTCCACTGACTTCCGCGTATATTTGACACAATCGCCCCTCTACTTATGATACCATAAGTCTAGTTTTAAGTCATCAACAACAAATTCCTCCTCCGCATCCATTGTCATAATATTGGTCTTCTGGTGTCTGCTCCACGCTCAGTTTCCGTAACCAGTTGGCAACGGAGACCGCGACAGGCGGGTTCTCTAACTGATATCCGCTCGGCGCCGCGACGACCATCCCCGCGCAATCCGCAAAATCGTCATGTTTTCCTGACTTGGGCCACTTCAAAAGTTGCTGGACGAGTATGTCGTACCCTTTCATGCCCGCGAAGAACCACAATCGGCGCGCTGAGAGCGGGGCCTTGACGGACCCGATACGGATCAATTTAGCGTTCGCAACCTGAGAACCTTTTTCCCATTGAATTGGAACCTTCACGACGCCTCGGGACGATGCGTGCGCGGCGATGATGCGCTCCATCGGTTCCCATCCGTTGAATTTTTCCAAATAGATGACATTCGGACGGTAGGTCAACAAGACGTTAACGATATTCTCCGCAACCGCGCCCGAATCCCAGTTACCAAACTCGCAAGCGAAGATAAAAATCTGTCCTTGAAACAGACGACAGATGAACAGGACGGAATAGTCGCGGCCTGCTTGGCCGACGTATGCAAGGTCCCCTACCACAAACGTCAGTGATGAATTATATGGCGGAATATCTGCCATGAAATGCTTGGTCTGCCGTCCTATCAGCACTTCATCAAACGTCTGCGCGCCCGTAGCAATGGGTTTGTTCTCGTACTGGTTCGCAAAGAACTCAGGGCTCGATTCAATAAGTTTCTGGGCGAGTAACTGTAACGTATGACCAATTGAACGCCCTGTGCGCGTCCGTGCCGCTGGGAACAATACGTCTTTATTCCCTCGGTCTTTAAATCCAGGGCAGGTGCATCCAGGTTCGATACACGGAGGCTGGAGAATATTCACGTTGAAGTCGTGGTACACACTGGTGTGGACGCAGTTCTGGCAACCATGGCTCCAGCAATCGCGAATAAAAAACTGCCAGATGGAACTTCCCATCTCCTTCATTTCTTTCTTGGCGTCCTCCTGAATCCGTTCGTAAGTATCTCCGAACGAATATCGCGTTCCGGTCATGACGATGAACCCGAGCGGTTCCAGAAGAGGGCAGATGTCGATGTAATCCTGATAACACTTTTCGAGAGCATCGACCTTACGATAGTTGACTTCGTTCACAAGGTCGTCGATGTAGATGATGTCAAAGTGAGACCCTGCTTTGACAGACCTGGCGGTTGAAATCACGAATGTCGGCTCGGCAAAGATATCGTTCGTGCGGCACGGTACGGTGAATTCATGCGCGTTGCCCAGTCGAGCGGGTTCGGATGTCCAAGCGCGCGGGTCTGATTCATCCTGAATCTTTTTATGGCGTACGTCCTTCAAACAAAACTCAGGGAAGAGCCACTTGAACCTGCCTGTAGGTCTCTCGAAGAATTTCTTGATAGCAGCCAGTTGCACCTTCGCGAGTTTATCGCTACCTGTTAAAAAGCATATGCGAACATCAGGGTAATTCAGAATCGTCTGGATGATGTCAACCCTGACCGCCGAGGTTTTGAAAAGACCGCGCGGCCATAGAATCATTCTCTTCTTGGTAAGCTGGTCCAAGTCGGTCAGGACAAGATTCTCGCCGGGACGCTTCTGCAGAAAACAGGCGAAGAGGCGAGCATGCGGGTCGGGCTGAAAATCCATTCCGAGAATCGGAACGAATTCTTTCGGCAAGTCGGGGTCGCCTGTTTTTCTGGCTTCCGCGAATCCGCTAAGATAGAGGTGATACTTCAGGCAGCGAAATCTGCCTTCGAACCATTCGGTGCGCTCTTCGTCTGTGATCGATTCAAACTGCTTCACAAACTGCCTGGGGAATACAGACAAGTCTATAGACTTGCGGTAATTTTCAAGGAGAATTGGGTCGATTTTAAATTCTGCTTCCATGGGTCTGCTCACCCCTGCATTGCGAGTTATCGAATAACGCGCCAGTTCAAAACCGCTATCGCTGGAGTCAACGCGCCTGCGGTTGGATTAACAACAGAGAAATTCACGGCGTCGGTCGAGACAAACGCCAGGACATGGAGACCAGATGTATATCCCGCCCCAGGCGTAGCGTTGAACGCCCACTCAATAGAGTCTGTTGTCAGGACGCCTACAGCCGCTACTGTAACTACGGTCGCGGCGGTCACCGACGGAATCGCTGTTGAAGCCAGAGTGGCGGAACCACTAGCAATCAACGATGTCCCGCCGCCAGGAGTTGTCCAACTGGTTTGCTGCGGATTTGCGCCGTCGGTCGTAAGAACTTGACCGTTTGTGCCTGTCGTAGTTGGCAGATTAATTCTATTGGGGCTCCCCGCAGAAGCAGCGACTCCGAGAAGGGCGAACCCTGAACTGGAACCATCAAATTTCAAAGCAGTTCCAAGCATCAGTTCCACCTGGAATCCAGTATCTGTAAAAAGTTGAATGCCTGCGTTAGATACGCATCTGATTGCGGTGATGGTTGTATCGCTGTTGTTTGTCCCGAGTTGAACGCCTACCCCAGCCCCACCAAATTGAATTTGAGCCTTCAGAACACCACCTACATAGTATTGAAATCCCCCTTGATTTCCGTTCGAGGCGGATAGAAGATATTCGCCGATCCAAGTGCCCCGTGAACTCCCCGAATTTCCCGTACCCGCAGCGTTGGTGGCAACAGTAAGCCACTCGCCGTCCGTGTTCGCAATAATTTCTTGAAGGGCGGGCTGCAACCAAGCGGTCCCGCCCGACCCGTTACCTGAGATAGTTTCCGTAGCAAGAGGTGTGAGGATGGCTGCAGTATCTTGTAAATTGAACTTCCCAGAAGTGTATGTGAGATTGTTACTTCCTTGAATTGTATTAGCGCCGCTGCCGAAAGCGATCTGGTTGGTCGCGATACTTCCGCCGATGGTGCCAGTCGATGCGATGGTGATTGTATTTCCAGACGGAGTCAGCGNNTGAGGAATTCCACGTAAAATTAGGATCACCTGCGATGGTGTTTGCGCCAGAGCCGAACGCGACTTGGTTGACCGCAATACTTCCCGCGATGGTTCCAAACGATGCGACGGTGATGGTGCCCGCCCCCGGCGTCACCGTGGTGTTTGCTCCCGCGACAATCGACACAGCCCCAGTCAGGCCGTTAAGCGAGGATACCCCGCCTCCGCTACCGCCTCGAAGCCACGATGCGACTATCTCTGTTCCGCCTAGTACTGCCACGATAATACCTCTTTAGTAGATGACTGAAATCATTGCTTGCGTCGTGCCTGCGGTGCCCGATGTGTCCAAAAACAAGCCCTCGGGTGGGATATTCTCCCCTGCGACTTCGATGGAAAATTGTCCCGCGAGCGACAGAGCGGCCATGTACTGAGTCGAACTGACATTTAAATCGCCGACATATAAAAGATCGGTGCCGAGCGTCTGCGCACACTCAATGCGAATCACTCGATAATGTTGCGCGGGACTGGGTGCAGCGAACCCTGTTGTATCTGCAGTACTGGCTACGTTCGCGTGCGCGAAATAAAATCGAAACGAATTAGTGGCGGGATTGTTGTCAAGAACCGTAATCCGCTTGCCATTGAAATATGTCCCCGTGCCGAAACCCCACAAAGTGACTTGCTCCCCCCTACCACGAGGTCCAGGCGCAATGCCGCCGTAAATATCAAACGGCTTGCCTTTCGAAAGGTTAACTTCTTGGGTTGGGTTCGCTGGTGAAAATGTTGGAGTGGGGATATACCCATTTTCGCCGTTAAACCCGATGGTCGGCAACCCGCTGCCGCCCAAGACGACGGTTGCGATATTGTTCAAAATCGAGAACGATGCGACAGGAATTACAACTCCAGGCGTCGCCAAATTCGAACTCGTATAGTAGGCTGCAGCCAACACAACGGGAGTCGGAGTTCCTTTGATTGCGGTTACCAAACCAAGTGTACGCACTGCACCCATATTATTACCCTCTCAATTCATTTTCTTGTACTTCTCGTGCCAAATTTCGTGTTCGAACATGTAAAAAACAGCCACAGGATGTCTGATGTGCTAATTTCGCCGCCGCTTTATGTGACGGAGAATAAGGAACCCCTGTTCGAGTTCTGCTCATTTTATCTCGGGCCGCTTGCGTCCAGTGTGTTCCTAAACGAATAGCTCGAATTTTTTCTTTCGTTGCTTCGGATGGCGGATTATCTCGGTTACGCTGCGCGCACCGTTGAGAGAATTCCGCTCCGCGCTTTTTGCCTTTCCAACTAGGCGGATTCTCTCCACCATTCGTAAGATTTCGTAAACATCCTGTGCCGAGGTCTTTGCGTCCAAACCATTTGATAAAAGCAATCTCGGATTCAAATGCTTCCAACTCCGACACATGCGAAAAAATTAAAATTCGGTTCTTATCAACAGGCCGATGACAAACATGTCCCGCACTTATAAATGCCCTCTTGCCGCTACCCTTCCCCGCATAGTAGGGTGTCCCGTCTTCCCGAAGCCACAAATAGGTATAGAATCCCATATTGGCATTCTACCCCACCTTTACGTCTTTGTCAAGCCACTGACGGGCAATTTCATTTTCGGCGTCGCGTTGATTTCTGGCTTAATCGTTCCGCCTGGTTTTGCGCCTGATGTCGAGACGCCGTTGGCGCCGCCAACTCCAAATCCCGTATCCAAATTTGTATCCGTAGTCGTCTTCGGTTTCGCAGGCATCGGGTCAATCGCGCCGATGGATGCGTTTCCCTTGCGCGCGGGTGCGGGCTTCGCTAGAGACTTCATCCCGCTTGCCAACATGGCGTGTGTACGCGCCTTGGCGGCTTCAGGAGCCGTCAGAACGTGTTCTCCCGCCTTCAATTGATATGCGCCATCAGCGGGCACTGGACCGCCCTTATGCAGTTTCGGAAGAGCCGACCGCGCTTTATCCACCATGATTTTCTTGACCGCTAATTCCTGCCCGATACTGGGCGCGGGAGTTGCGGCTGCCGCCACCGCAGCTTTAGGAGCCTGCGCCGACGCAACGGATGTCGGAAATGCTTTATTTGCATGAGCCAAAGATGCTTTGGCGTCGCTGAGTGCGTCAGGCATGAGAGTACCCCTCACTTATGGAAAGGATAGTCTTATTCCGCTGGGGCGC
>QGNH01001679.1_pt1 | contig 13607 bp, 25 predicted proteins | sample 1735481 | NCBI WGS metagenome assembly QGNH01 (sample SAMN09239004, study PRJNA386568) | Viral metagenome, whole genome shotgun sequencing project. | reverse complement strand
CATTTATGTTAATGATTAGAGCTTCCATGGCAAAACAGATTGCTGCAGCTCAGTTTCAAGAGATTAAAAATCGACAAAAACAATTAGAGCAAGATGCTCTTGCAGCGGCTAAAGCCACGGAAGTGCAATCAAATGAGTCAACAACGATCTAAAGAGTTAGAGGACTTACGTTTAGAATGGTACGCAAAGCTAAAACAAGAAGGTTTTAAAGACATTGAACGTTTTGATGAAGCAATGAAGACTGACGCTGGAAATAACATCCAAACACGCCAAACTCTTTCTAGTTACGACATAAAGTCTGAGTATTATAGAATTGCTGGTCATTTTTTGCACGATCATAAGTTTGAAAATGAATTTGATAGAAAAGTTTGGGAACAACACTGCGAAGGCATAAGCATCCGATCCATGGAAGTGACATTAAGCACGTATAGGTACAAGATAAATAAGTCAATATTGACCACTCGAGCACTAATGCTTAAGAAGTATAAGAGAGAATCATATGATTGATAAAAGAGAGTTAGTAACTGCCAGAGGAGTTCACGAAGCAGATTTAAACTTTATCATGGCAACTTTCCTAAGAGGCCTATACTACGGCGACAGTTGGTTTTCTCAAATGCCAAAAGCTATTTTTATGAACAAATACCATGAAATTATTACAAATTTATTACTAAACCCCAACACAGAGGTGACCGTAGCTTGTTTAAAAGAAGATCCAGAAGTCATTTTAGCTTACACAATTGCATCAAAAGATGGATCTATCTTACACTGGGCATTTTGTAAAAAACCTTGGAGATCTATTGGTATAGTTAAAGATTTAGTTTCAAAGGATTTGAAACAAGTAACCCATTTGACTAAAGTGGGTCTAAGTATAATTAAAAAGCATGAAAGCTTGATTTTTAATCCGTTTGCTGTATAAATAAAATAAGGAGATAAATAAAATGTCAGATAAAAAAGAAAGAACTATAGAATCCATTCACGCAGAATATTCACAGATTTGTGCAAAAGCAGGGCATGCTCAATATCAAATTGAAACCCTAAAAAAAGACCTTGATATTCTCAATGGTCAATTGAGAGACCTCAATATCGAAGCTGCAGCATTGGATGCAAAAACTAAAGAAGCTGCAAAGGCCTCTTCTGGAGGTGACAATGTCTAAAGTTGAAGTTTTAAAAGATGTTAAATTAAAGAAAAAATTAAGACACGCAAGTTTTCATAAAGAATTGTTTGTTCCAGGTTTAGGAACACTAGGCAATACGCTGCCTTCTCCTAATAAAAGCTTGCCAGGATTGGAGCTCTTCTTAGTAGAAGAAGGAGTTTTAATTTCTACAAAAGGCGTACATACTATTATTCCCCATGCCAACGTAGTGCTAGCTGTTTTAGACGGAAAATACGAAGAATAAAGATGGCTAAAATTATACCAGGGATGGTACGCAACGAAGAAGGAATCTTACAAAAGGCGCCAGGGGAAACCTTGGTGCCTTCTTTGTCTATTGCACAACCATCCATAGATGTGTCTATAGATGATTTGCTCAAAAAAGGTCTCTTGGGTATAGAGAGGGCCATTAAGCACCTCCTAGAGTCTATTACGGCGGGTAATGTCGATAGAGAAGTTATAGGATGTCTAAAAGATTGTATGACTATGCTTCACGAGCTTAAACGTAAGGAAAAAGAGATCTTAGACTCTTTGACTGATGAGCAATTAGATAAATTATTGAAAGATTCTAAATGATTACCAAACAAAGTATAAAGCAAGCTATTATAGACCGAAAGGTTACTAAAGTTGAAAACAAAGCTTTTAAACTAGAAGACTTTTTATTCTCCGAACAATTAGCTTTTGTACAAGATCCAGCTTTAGAAAAGATTGCCCTATGCTCACGACGATCAGGTAAAACGGTAGCTTGCGCTGCAGATCTTATTAAAACTGCAATCGAAAACTCTGAAGTAGTTTGCTTATATATAACCCTATCCAGAAACAACGCTAAAAAGATTGTATGGAAAGAGTTAAAAAAAATTAACAGAGATTATAACTTAAAAGGACAAGAAAATTTATCTGAACTTTCGATAACTTTTCCAAATGGATCTCAGATTTACCTATCCGGTGCCAAAGATATGAGCGAAATCGAAAAGTTTCGTGGTCTTGCACTTAAACTGGTTTATATCGATGAAGCTCAATCATTTCGAGCTTACATTAAAGATCTAATTGATGATGCTATTGGACCAACCTTAGCTGACTATTCTGGCAAACTCTGCTTAATTGGTACACCACCTCCGGTTCCCAATGGATACTTTTACGATACGTTTAACAATGATAAAAACTCGTTTGCCAAACATTCATGGACTTTTTGGAACAATCCTTTTCTTCCCATCAAATCTGGTAAAACACACGCTCAGATTTTACAAAGAGAGCTATCTAGACGTGGTGTAGATAAAGAAGACCCATCCATTAGGCGCGAGTGGTACGGGGAGTGTGTAGTAGATACAAACTCACTATTGATCCACTATGCCAAAGAGAAGAATCACTACGAAGTTCTCCCCAAAGGTGAATACACATACATCCTGGGAGCTGACATCGGTTTTAACGATGCTGACGCCCTCGCTGTACTCGCCTGGAGCCAAAATAGCCCTAACATATACCTGGTGCACGAGGAGCTCGCTAGAGGCCAAGATATCACGTCCCTGATGATGCAGGTACAGAACCTAAGGAACCGATTTCCAATCTCTAAGATGGTTATCGATGCAGGCGCATTAGGTAAAAAAATCGTAGAAGAACTCATCCGAAGACACCAATTACCTTTCGTCGCCGCCGACAAAGCTCGCAAAATGGAGAACGTAGCGTTATTAAATGATTTTTTAAGAACAGCTAGGTTCAAGGCCAAAGAAGACTCAAAATTTGCTCAAGACAGCTTTTTAGTTGAAATCGATAGAGATAAGTCCACCCCAGATAGAATTAAGGTTTCAGATAGGTATCACTCCGACATTATTGATGCTGTATTGTATGCTTTTAAAGAGTCATTTGCCTATACATTTCAAGAACCTAAGCAAAGAGCACCCAAGGGTACCGCCAAATGGAATGAAGAAGAACAACAACTCATGTTCGAACAAGCCCAGAAACACTTTGAAGAACAAGAATCTATGAAGAAATATGACCCTTTTGGTTAAAAAAACGTCAATTTTGGATCAAAATAGGACAAAATAACCTGGTTAGGAGATCTACCAATGTCTTTGCCCTTTTTAAAACAACAAAAGCCTCAATCTGGTATTGCAATTGAATTTAGAAAGCCAGACGAAAATAAAGAACCTTTAGACAACACTGACCATGAAATGGAAGCGGTTGCAAAGGATCTCCTAAGCTCCATAAGGGGCGATAATTTTAAACTATTAGCAAAGGCCCTAAGAGCGGCTTTTGAAATTGCAGATGCCTCCCCTCATGTCGAAGGTGAGCATTTAAACGAATCTGAGGAAGAATAAAATGCCGTTGATCAAAGGAAAAAGTAAAAAAGCTTTCGAATCCAACCTAAAAACTGAATTAGGAGCTGGTAAACCTAAGGATCAAAGCTTAGCTATCGCTTATAGCATCAAACGAAAATCTCCTAAAAAGATGGCAGATGGCGGACGACTAACAGCAGACTCTAGTGATTCAGATGAATTAGATATGCTACACATGCCTAATCCAAAGAGTGAGCTTCCCCATGCGGCTGCATCAGAAAGACCTACAGTAGACAGCATTACTCCTGAAGAATTGGAAATGATCCATAGACATCGTATGGCTTTTGCTGAGGGGGGCCGAGTTCCTAATTTTAAAGATGAAGGAATGGCTTCAATTGACTCAGATCAAGACCAGCATGGAAGTTCAATGCTAAAAGGTGCCCCAACTATGGGTAAACGCGAACAAAGTTGGACTGATAATGGCAGAACAAGCATCGATGATGCTTCAACTGATCACGATGAGCATATGATTAGTGGAAATCGACCTGGACGATCTCAAGTATCAAAAGCTGCATCTGGACGACCGATGGCTGATGATGCTCGTACAGACAGAGACGAAGACATGCTAAGTAAAAACACAAGCGAAGACGGCCCTAACCCAGACTTCGGCAAAGATGCCCAAGATGATGACGGTCCTAATACCGACTTCGATATGGTAGCTCATATCATGCGTAAACGAAAAAAGTTTGCTAAAGGTGGAATGGTTGAGACGGCCAAGTAGATCTACAAAAGAATAACGGCGACGAAGATAAAAACAACTTAGATGATTTAAATTATGACGCCATTCGTAAAGAAACATATTATGATGATGGTCAGATGGACAAACAACCTATGGATTCTAATATGAAAGGTCACGACCTTTCAGACGAAGACTCCCATGATATGGTTGATATGATCAGACGTAAAATGAAGATGAGAAAAGTAGGGCAGTAATTTTATGAGCACTGTAGACATGAAGTCTCTTAAAAAGCTCGCTGACTTATGTAGGAAGATTGGAATTACACATTTTAAGAATGAAATGTTTGAATTCACTCTATCTGATGTCAAACCAGCTACATCCCAGTTACACAAAAAAGCTAATAAAATCAACAACACTGTGTCAAATAACTTGGATGTAATTACAGATGAAGCATTAAGCGACGAACAATTACTGTTTTACAGTTCTATGGATCCATTAGCAGGATTAGAGTCATAATATTAAAATATCCCCATCTAAAGCCAATAATGTAATAGTCGCAAAAACTATTGCTAAAAAAGACGATAAACGGCAATACAAATGGTGGGAAGGCAAAGACAAAGCAGAAGTTGCTGCGCAATTGCTAACAACAGCCGCCTACTTAAAAGAAAGCCAACAGTACCGAGCGAGACAAGCCGCTATATATGCTCGTCTTTACGGTAATATGAGCTTATTCAGCTTCATTGGTAACAACATCTCTAAGATGGACCATATGACCGGTCTTCCTCAAGATAGACCTACATTTAATCTAATTCAATCAGCTGCTGACACCCTAATCTCTAAACTAACTCAATCGAGACCATCCCCAGTATTTCTAACCAAAGCCGGCGACTATAAAGAACGACATAAATCAGAACAATTGAATGACTTTATTCAAGGTGAGTTCTATCAAACTAAAGCTTACGATAAAGCAGCCATCATGCTGAGAGATGCATTAATTCTTGGAACTGGATGCTTAAAAGTATTTGAACAAGACGGTAAAGTAGCATTAGAAAGAATTCTTCCAACAGAACTTCTAGTCGACATGAATGAATCGATGTACGGTGAGCCTAGACAAATATATCAGTTAAAACTTATGGATAGATCTGTACTTATGGATTTATGCCCAGGGTATAAAGAAATCATCGATAAAGCTGAAACAGCCTATCCAGACAATTCAGCCGATAGCACAAAGACTGTATCAGACTTGGTAATGGTCGTAGAAGGTTGGCATTTAAAGTCAGGACCAAACGCTAAAGACGGTAGACATACAATTGCATGTACAGCTGGCGCAATATATGATGAAAAATGGGATAAGGATAAACTTCCATTTGTGTTTCTTCAATATTCACCTAGACTTATGGGTTTTTGGTCACAAGGATTAGCAGAACAACTCATGGGAACTCAGATGGAAGTCAATAGTCTTCTATTTACCATGTCAAAAGCAATTAAATTAGTTGGTGTACCAAGAGTGTTTGTTGAGTCGGGTTCTAAAGTCATGAAGGCAGCCTTCAACAATGACGTAGGAACGATTGTAGAGTACCAAGGTACAAAGCCAATCTATGAGGTAGCTCCATGTGTACCACAAGAGATGTATGCTCAGCTTGACCGTTTAATTGAACGTGGGTACCAACAATGCGGTGTATCAGCAATGCAAGCATCCGCTACTAAACCTGCGGGTCTCAACTCTGGTGAAGCCATTAGATCATATGATGATATATCTACAGACCGATTTGCAGCGCTAGCTAAAAAATATGATAATGTTTTCATTGACTTAACTTACCTCATGATTGACGCAGCTGTAGACGTAGTTAAAGAAACAGGATCCTACCAGACATTATTTCCTAATAAAGATGGCACTAAAGAAGTAGATCTTCCAGCAATGGATTTTGTTAAGAGCCCATTTGTAGTTCAAGTATTTAACCAATCAAGTTTACCTAAAGATCCAGCAGGAAGAATGCAGAAGATCACCGAAATGATCCAAGCTGGTATGATCAGCATTAAAGAAGGTCGAAGACTTTTGGACTACCCAGATTTGGATCAAGTAGAGAAACTTGCTAATTCATCTGAAGAACGAATCTATCAAATCCTAGATAGAATCGTTGAAGATGGAGAATATACCCCACCAGATCCTTTTATGGATATTATACTTGCAACTGAATTAACCACACAGTATTACAATCTATATGTAGCTGCAAAGCTAGAAGAAGATAGAGCCCAAATGTTAAGAGACTTCTTCTCACAGTTACAGAGTCTAAAACAGGCTGCAACCCCTCCAGCAGCCCCGCCACAGGGCAATGCTCCTCAAGCTACCCCTCAGCCCTTACCCCAATCCCCTTTGGTCCCTAACGCCGTCCCACAATCGTAAAACAAGGAGTTTTATATGATGAAAAAAATTAGAAAATGGTTGCACAGGAAGTTAAACAACAAAACTTTCGAAATAAAGTACCTAGGTGTCATCAAAATAACCGGTGGGTATTTACACATTTGGAAGGGACCGGGGAATGCCGGTTTGTACAAGCTACGAACGTTCTTCAGACTATATAAAGTCCCATCCACTTTCTCGGTGACTAATATTGACCGCCCCGTAAGCGTCACATTTCTAACCAAACCAGAGCCCACCGCTTTCAAATCATCTGAGTGGAGAACCAAAGCAATAGAAGAAGCTAAAAAAGATAATATTGTTGGTTGCGTAGAAGCAATAGCAAGATTCTATTACAGCAAATGACAGGTAGAATTTGTGACAAAAAATGAATGGAAATATTTAAAATCATTAGAAAAGGGAAGAAAGCACGAAGCTTATCAAACCCTACCCGTATCGAAGCCCATTTGGAAGCAACCAACTGCAATAGTGTTAACAATTTATCTTATCGGTGTACTAGTCGTTAAGATGACATTAAAACATTATTAAAAATAAGAAGTTACAACAAAACCCGTATGTTTGATTACATACAACAGCCAGTATACGTAATTGCGTATTAAATGATACAAATACGCTACAACGTATCAAATTAAGGATAGTTATGAAAATAGAAAAAATCAGCGCTCCATCGGTAAACCAACCACCAACAGCCAAAGTTGCTTTCTCAGATGGTAGATCAAGAGCTATCGCGGCTCTGGAATCTCAAATGAAAGCAAACGACGGCCAACTACCTCCAGAAACAAAGACCTTCCAATCTCACCCAGTGCAAAACCCATCTAGTGTTAGCCCTGAAGAAATGTCAGCCCTCAGAACTATAGGACAAAATAACCAGGTAGAAGAGAATAAATCTTCTCCTGATGCTAATGTGCCTAAAGCAGATACTAAGGCTGAGATATCAGAAGAACCTTTATCCTCACATTACGCCAATCTTGCGCGTAAAGAGCGAGCTCTAAGAGCTAAGATTGCCTCCCAAGAAGCTGCTATCAAAGCTAGGGAAGCTGAGATTATAGCCAGGGAAGAAGCCGTCAAAGCTAAAGATGCTGAGTACTCCACAAAGTACATTCCTAAGGAACGCCTTACCAATGACACCTTAAATGCTCTTCTGGATGCTGGTCTTACATATGATCAGATTACAGAAGCAATGCTAACTCAACAAAGTCAACCAGACTTTAGCAAGAGTAGAGCGTACCAAGAGATGAAAGCTCAGTTAGATGAAATGAAAGCTAACCAAGAGAAATCTCAAAAAAGTTTTGAAGAACAACAAACTAATGCTTACAAACAAGCTGTAAGTCAAATTAGACAAGATACATCTAAATTAGTTTATACAGATCCAAATTTCGAAACGATCAAAGCTACAAATTCCGTAGGAGATGTAGTTGACTTGATCGAGCGAACGTTTAAACAAGACGGCGTCTTATTGTCAGTTGAAGAAGCCGCACAAGCAGTTGAAGATCACTTGGTGGAAGAAGCAATGAAAATCACCAAGTTAAAGAAGATTCAACAGAGAATGCAGTCTGCAAGCGGAAATCCGCAGACAACGAAGACAACTGAAGCACCAAAGCAGCAACAACTTAAAACCTTATCCAACTCGGTAAGTTCTACTAGGCAGTTAAATGCTAGAGAACGAGCATTGTTGGCATTCAAGGGAGAATTAAAATAATTTAATCGACCGAACTTACCACAAAAATGGTTTTTGTGGTAACAAAGGTCGAATATATAGGCTTCTGACAGGATTAACTAATCTTAATCATTCAGAAATAACCTAAAAGGATATCACAATGGCTGCTATATACGCTAATAGTTCCAATCAGATCGCATCGCTGAAGGAACTTTATAAAGACTCTAATGAATACATGAAAGACCTCGTTTACAAGGAAAACCCTTTCCTGGCTCTCGTCCCTAAAGATGAGTCCCCAGACGGATTCGCTGGTAAATACATCCCAGTTCCCCTTGAATATGGAACACCACAAGGTCGATCCCACACATTCGCTAACGCACAGGCTCAGCAGACTGCCACCCAGCTTGCAAGTTTTTTCGTTTATGTCATTCAAGACTACGAATTGGTAACGATCACCAACCTTTTGATGGAACAGACTAAAACTAATGCTGGCGCATTCGTTGACGCTGCTAAATTACAAATGGATGCTGGTTTCAGAACTATCACCAACAACATCGCATTCGAATTATTCTCCGACGGCTCCGCTGTTCGTGGAATTATTGGATCTGCTTCCGGCCCAGTAGGCGGTATCTATACGATTACATTGAGCAATGCTCAACAGATCGTTCAGTTTGAAGTTGGAATGAGCTTACAGAACGTAACGATTGCCGCTGGTGTTGTAACAATCAACGCTGCTGGCGCTCTCGGAATCATCCAATCTGTTAACAGAGCTTCAGGCGTTATCTCCGTTGCTGCTGCAACAGACGCTTCATGGGCTGCAGCTGGAAACGGCTTGATCGTAGCTGGAGACTTAGTAGCTGGTGCATTCAGTACCTCATCTGCTCTTGGTCTTTCTGGACTTCAAGCTTGGCTTCCTTTTGTATCTCCTGCTATCACGGACAACTTCTGGGGTGTTAACCGATCTGCTGACCCAACACGATTAGCTGGTCAACGTTTTGATGCATCTGCGTTCTCAATCGAAGAAGGATTGACAAACGCTCTTGCTGCATTAAACCGAGAAGGTGGAAAACCTGACCTCGCTGTTATGGACTTCGCTTCTTATGCTGCTCTTGTTAACGCATTAGGCGGTAAAGTTCAATACGTTCAAGTTAAGCATGATGAAGTTGAAGTAGCATTCGAAGGCATCACCTTCCAATCTGCTTACGGCCGAGTCACTGTTCTTGCTGACCGATCTTGCCCTCCTCAGACTTGTTTCTTATTGACTATGTCAACTTGGAAACTTCGATCTTTAGGAAAAGTACCTCACATCTTGACATACGGGATGGAAGGACTTGAAGGACTTCGAGTTGGTAACGCCGATGCGTTAGAAATTCGTATCGGTTACTACGGTAACTTGATCTGCTCTGCTCCTGGATTTAACTCCATCGTACGATTAAGCTCTTAAGTCATTTTTAGTTAATTTTAACTAAGTTAAAACACATAGCCCCCGGGTCGAAAGATCTGGGGGTTTTTGTTTAATATTGACATAGCGTCCTATATTTGTTAACCTGTTAATAGGGGCTAATATGACCAAGATATGCAAAAATTGTAAAATGGAAAAATCTCCGTTGGCCTTTTTTATTTTAATATGATAAGATTTTAGTATGGAAACGAAAATTTGTTCTAAATGCAAGGCAATTAAGTCAGTAGAATGTTTCGGCAACAAGAAACAATGTAAAGACGGAAAAGAACCTTCGTGTAGGAGTTGTATCTCTGAAACAAAACGTAACCGCAGACAGTCATTAAAGAACTCAGATCCAAATCTATTAAAAAAGATGGATGCTGAAAGTTATAGAAAATACAAAGAAACAAATTATCGCTGCGATCAGAAGTGGAAAAAGGCTAATCCTGAAAAACGAAAGCAGCACAAAAGAAATTATTACGAGCGGTATTATCTTGGCACAGAAAGGGGAAGTGTCGAAAGGTTTAACTACAAGTATGGTCCTTTAGGTGAAGTATTACATAAAATAAACGAACTAAAAAAGAAGCTTGACTAGTTTTAACAACAATGAGATACTAGAGTAGTAAGTAACCACAAACTAAGGAGTAACAAATGGCTAAGAAATTTTCTCAGAACGCAATGATTCAAGACCTTTATAACCTTTATCACGGGTTAGTAAACGGCACAGTAGACCCTAAAGTTGGAAATTCAGCAACTGGCGCTGCCAGAGCTATTGGACAACAATTGAATATTCAATTAAAAGCTAAGTCAGTTAAAAAGAAAAAATAAGGAGATAGAAATTTACCACACGACAAAGCATTTTTGTTTGACAATGTAGGAAATCAATACCTTATAATTTTGGAAGACTAACCATGAAACGTAGTGAAATGCTATCATTGATGGAAAACGAAAATGAGTAAGTATCTTGGCGCTAGATTTAAGGTTAAAAATAAAATGATCGGTACCGAAGAAATTTGGGAAGTGAAAAGCTGCGTCCCAAGTTCATGGTGTCTAGAAGAGTTCGATGAGTATACTTTAACTAAACAAGGCGATGATTCCTCGACGATAGAAGTTCTTCATAAAGAGATTGAAGAAGAACTTTCAAACGGTAGATTTGAACTTATGCTCCCTCCTGATCAAGATAACTGTTGGCATACGTGGGAAAAATATATAGGTTTTACGCACGTCTACAATGTTTGCAAGACTTGTGGTAAGAAAGATAATCCATATGCTCGATCCTAGGTTAATAGAAGAATATTGGATGATTGAGCAACAGAAGACTAATCTAGCTGCAGCCCATGGCATGACACTTCCAAGGTTATTGCAGCATTTAAACCATATCCACCCAAGCACTGTAGCTGTGTTGAAACAAATGCTTCAGAGACAAGTTAAATTATTAAGATTGATGAGAGTAAAAGATGTAGTAGAAAACGTTATATTTGTTCAGTTTAAACCTAATGGATTGATTTCTGGATGACACAGTTCCAATAACCCCAAGATATGGTATTCTTAAATTGAGAGGTGGTCATGAATAAAAAAGATTTAAAAACATTAGCCTTATACTCATTCATCGTAGGGTTGTTTATTACTTCTGGGTTTATCCTAAGTTCCTGCGAACCCGACACGTTGTATATTGACCACTATAAAGTTGGAGATGAGGTTTATGTAGATAGACTAGCCATGGGCTGCTACGGTGTAATAACCAAGTATATTCCAGTGTCTAGATACAAGATTAAGGTTAAATGCAACTTTAGATTTGATGATTCATTATCCAATATGGAGATTAACGAAGTTAGAATATTAGGTAGGAGGATAGGAAAATGACTAAACTAGAATTATTAGGAACCGCTGGAGCCATCATTGTGACATATAGCAATGTACCTCAAATGGTACAGTTTGTTAAACAAGGCAATGCGGTTGGTATATCAAAAAGTAGCAGTTGGATTGGTTTAATTGGACTTCTATTAAGAACCATCTATCTATTTAAAGTAACCCACGGTGACGTTATAGCACTTGGTCCATATGTCTTTGCTAACCTATGTGTATTATTGACCTTATATTATATATACTTTCCAAAAAAGGAGAATTAACAATGACTTACGCATTAATAGTTTTAGTTTCTTTTTCATTCATGGTGTACATTGGGACACGCTTGAAAGCCCTGATGGATAGTGTTACTATTTATCATGAGCTCATCGAAGGTAAGCATAACGTAATTAGTTTTAAACAAAAGCCAGTAAGGCTACATCCTCCAATAACAACGGAGCTTATAGAAGAACTGGAATCGATGGGAGTGATTGTCGATGAAAAACTCAAAACTAAGTCGTGAAGAATTTGATTCGTTATATGAAGAGTGGACTCATTTAAATACTGAAATTGCTCAAAGAGCTAGAGCTATTGCAGCCATGCAAGAAAAGATTAAAGAAGATTCCATCAGAATGGAAGAACTAGAAGACATGATGGACATAGAAAATAGCGAGATAAACTAATATGACTAAAATAAGAAGGTTTACATTACTATTATATGCTTTCCTCTTAGGCTTCATCTGCATGGAGTGCCTACAAGGGTGCGGTAAAGAAGTTGATGTTAAAGAAACTATTCAAGTCCCAGGTCCCCAAGGTTCTCCAGGACCCCAAGGCAGCGCTGGAACCAATGGATTGGATGGTAAGTCCATAGTAAGTACTTCTATACCAGCCTTGGCCTCCCAATGCGTTAATGGGGGTAACATTATATTGATGGCACAAGACACACTAGGCATGGGTTCTTGGGATCCAAGAGATGCGAATCAAACCTCAGTTGTTGTATGCAATGGATTAAATGGACAAAATTCTACACCCGTAACTGCGGTTCAGTTTTGTCCTGGATACCAAACCGTATATCCTTCCACTTTCCCTGAGTTTGGAATTGTCATAAGTGGTTCAATTTATGCAGTATATTGGAATGGCTCATCAGCGTGGCTTGCACAGATAACCCCTGGTTACTATGCATCTACCTCATCCTCAGCGCCTTGCAATTTTACAGTTAACAATGATGGGAGTATAAGCCAATGAGAAAGCAAAAACTACAGGAGGTGTCTAGTGGACTTTATACTTATTAATCTTGGCGTTTTCACTTTTGCTGCCTTTATAACCGTAATCGCTATGCTAGTGTCAAAGGACTGATATGGAATTATTTTTTATTTGCAAATACTGTGATAATAAATGGAATGATCGTTTGTATAACGAAATGTCTATTAGTCGTCAAAAATGCGGTAAATGTGATTCTTCCGACCTTAAAGTAACAAAAAAAGAAGAAGCATTTATTGACACATATGCTGGTTCGCCTGCATTTCCTGAAAAAGAAACTGAAGAGGTTGATACATCGGTATTTACTTCTTGGGAAGGATACGATTAATATGGACATATGCACTTTAATTTGTACTTTGGTCGTTGTTTTTGCTATATTAAGTTCTCCTGGAAGGACATAGAGGTTGACATTTATGAGAATCTTTGCTATCATTAAATCATTATCAAGGAGACTTTGTATGAAACTCAAAAGAATATTGATTAAATTTGGTGTCAAAGGTCGACGAGGAAAAATTGCTGAGCAAAGAATTATAGATGATTCCCATACCAATGGTATTGGAGCCTAAGTGATTGACTTAGACCACTATAGAATTCAGGTTGAGGTAATCAGGAAGTTTCTAGATTACAAAAATATTTGGGACTACAAAGAAGAAGTCAGTATGTTAGCTTTATATTGTGGAACGCCTATCATAGCTATTTCATACTTTATTGCAGAATTATATGGCATGACGGATGAGATTCGGGCTAAAATCGAAAGTGACTGTCAGTTCTACAGAATTAGTGAAGTCATTAACTATAGACCAAAGGAGATCCAAAATGATT
>QGNH01000809.1_pt2 | contig 13614 bp, 20 predicted proteins | sample 1735481 | NCBI WGS metagenome assembly QGNH01 (sample SAMN09239004, study PRJNA386568) | Viral metagenome, whole genome shotgun sequencing project. | reverse complement strand
GCGAGCGGCACGTCGATCGCCGGCATCGCCTCCGTTAGGAGAGCGTGGTGTTGTTGTCTTCGGTGTACCACACGCCGCCGTAGGCACGGAGCGTGACGTGATCGCCGGCCGCGGCAAACGTCGCGTGCAGATCTCCGCCGTTGATGCCGTTCGAAGGCGTCGTAACGACGTGCGCGTGAGCGGTCTTTCCGATGATCGTCAAACGTTTGCCGTCATCGCCGCCCGATGCGATCGAGCCCGACGTCGGCAAAGCGAGCGTCACTCCCGTCAAAGCGGAAGCTGCGTCGAGAATGACGAGCCCTTCCTTGTTCGCGATCGCGCCGTTCGCCGTGATGTGCTCGACGCCGTAAAGCGTCGTGTCGAGCGCGGTTGACGTTGCATTAATTCCGGCCCACGGGCCATTGGCCTCATAGTCCGGGTTGTTGGTTGCCACGAGATAGAGCCCTGCATTCGGTGTGGGCAAAGTCGTCCTCCTCGGAAAATTTGACTTCTACTGCGGGAGCCGAATCAACGCCGCCGATTAAGCGGTGAAGGTGACGGGACCCGTGACCTTCAGCGTGAAGGACCGCGTGCCCTGTTTGTCGATCGGCAGATCAACGTCTTCGGTGGTGACGTAGGCGTTGAACGTGAAGCTCCCGAGAGAATTCGGAAGCACGATCTGCCACGGACTGAGGACCTGGCCGTTGAAATCGGCGAGCACGGCCGCTTGCGTCGCGTCGCCTGGAATGAAGTTCATCTCCGCCTTGATTTCGCCGGAGTCCAGCAACGTCGGCAAGAACTCGCGGAAGTTGCTCGGCGAATCCATGTTGGTGACGTCGGCGAGATCGGCCTTCGAACCTGAAATCGAGATCTTCGTGACTTCCGCGATCGTCGTGTACGTCGGCGAAGTTAGCGGAGTGCCACGCTGGAGCTCGGTTCCGCGTGGTGCAAATGCGTTACTCATTTTTCCTGCCTCCTAAAAAAGATCGACCCGCCCGCGTCCCGAGCCCCGAGAGGATCGGGACGGAACGGGTCGAGTCGTTTCAGACCCCGGCAGAGCCGGGACGGAAAATCGTTAGCGCGCGATGAGGATCAGATTCTTCACGCCGAAATAAATCCCGGACGCAGCGCAGACGCCGGCGAGGATGCACATCAGCGGAACGAATCCCGACCACGGCCAGGGCTGGCCGATCGCGGAGGTCACGAAGATCAGAGCCATCGCGACGGGCTTCACGGTGAGCAGAGCCCACTTATGGCCCACGAGCCAGGTGTTCATCCAGTTGACGTCTTCCTCGGCGAGCGCCGGCTTGCGAACATAGAGTCCGTAGTACGTGGTCCAGGAATCGAGCGCCTGGCCGATGACGGCCAGAACTGCAAAAATCCAAAGCAGCATTGCGAGCCTCCCTCAGCTCAGAGTGACGACGTAATACGCGATGGTGACGGTGAGCGTGCCGTCGCCCTGGGAGAAATCTCCCGAACCGGCCTCGTTCGCTAGAACCAGCGCGAGATTCTCGGCGGTGCTTTGCGGATTGGGGCCGTTCAGGGATATGGCCAGGAAGTTGAATTGGTTCGAGGATTGGTCTAGGCACCCGCTTCCGATCCCCGGCCCAGAAATGTCACCTGCGAGGCTGGAATAGTCGACCGTCGCCGAACCAGGCGCGTCATAAGGAGCCGTTCCGAATTTGTACTGCCACGCGACGCTAATCGGGACTAGCACCTTCCCTGCGCCCGGCGCAGCAACAAGCACGACTGGCGTTTCGACAAGCGCGAGAAGTTGTGCGGACGTGACCTCGACCCTCGCGACCTGGAGCGCACCGCCTCCGCCGCTGAGGCCGGAGACCGCGGTGTCGATCGCTTGCAGGTTCGTATCGAGATCTGCGGCCCATCCGCGCGGCTTGTGGTGATCCGGACCGCCGGGATCGGAGAGCAGGAGCCCGAGGCTGCCGGTCGTAACTGGAATCGTCATTTCGCTAGTCCTCCGTGTTTTCTATGCACGCGATCGAGACCTCGAGCGGAGTGTGGTAGATGAACGCGTCCTCTTCGAACGTGTCGAACTCCGTCGTGGTCTGCATGTTCTGCACGATCGAGCCGTCTTCGAGCTCGCCCGTGAAATTCTCGAGTACGGTCCGGACCGCTGCGGCGAGCTGCTTCGCCGCGAGATAACTTTTCGCGTAGCAGGAAAATTGATACCGCCGGAACCGGAGCGCATCCGGCCCTTCCATCGTCATCAACGTCTCGCCGCCAGGCGATTCGGAGATCACGACGTCGGGCATCGGCGTTCCCTCTTTCATCTGCCCGGCCCAGACGCCCGTGGTCTTGTCACTGCGCGTCGCCGAGGTTCCGACGATCGCGGTGATGGAGCTCGCGCCGGTGAGTAGCGCGTTGAGGCCTTCGATCAGCATCTAGCGGAGCCCGAGATCCTTGAGCTGCGCGCGAACCTCGTTGGTGTAGGCCTCGAGGACGTCCTGCTTTCGCGCCTCGTAGGAAGCGCGAATGAACGGCCGCGGCCTCGACTTCGAAGTCCCGAACTCGAGGAAGAGCGACCAGAAACCTTTTTTCACTGGACCGACCGAAGCGGATCCGGAGAGCTCGTCGGCGTTGACGCGCGATTTGATCCCGATGTGCGTCGAGATAAAACCGAATTCCCGCGTGCGGCCTTTGCCCTTCGAAAGTGCGTTGCGAAAAACGTGCCAGCCCTTCGCGACGCGGCCGCCCATTTCTTCCCGCCACGGGCGGACCGCCGTCCGGAGCGAATTCCGGATGACGCGCTTCGCGACGTTCTTCGGCTGACTCTCGAGCGCATCCTGCAAACGATCGAGGCCGCGGAGATCGACGTGGATGTCGACGAGCGGTCCCGTCACGACGTCGCTCCGCCCTCGAGCGCCGAGAGGTCGCGCTCTTTACAGAGCAAGACGAGTAGCTTGTGACGCCCGTCGGGATTGAGGACTGCCATGATCTGGTAAAAGTGCCCGTCGAAAATCACGCACATGCTCGAGAGAACGCCGGTGAGCCAGCGAATCGTAATCTTGTGCGTGACCTCTGAAACCTGTTGCTGTGCCGCGTAGAGCTCGCGGCCCGAAAGTGCCTCGACCGACGCCCAGACGGTAGCGAAGACGCTCGTCTGATCGATCGTCCATCCGCCGGCGGTATCTTGCTCCGCGTCCGGCGAAACGAGCTGGACCGAGTGCCGGAGCTTTCCCGCCTGGAGCGTCGTGTTCGGAGGCATGGCCCTTTAAGCGCCGGCGACTAGTTCGGAAGCAAAAGGACGCAAAACTTGACCGTCGGATCGCTCGCCTGCAGATAGGCGTTGCCGTCCGATTGCTGCCAGCCGTTCAGGCCGCCGCGATAGTTGAAGCATGAGACTTTGCCCGCGGCGATCGAGTACGTGGCGATGTCGTCGGTTCTGCCCTTCTCGTCCGGCGCCGTCGTCAGCGTGATCGTGTGAGCAGCCGTGTCCGTGTTGTGGGCGATGAGAATTTCCCGTCCAGTGATCGGAAATGCATTGAGGTTCGTCGTATCCGCGGCCGTCTCGGTGAGATCAAGAGCGCCCGAGCCGGCGCTCGCGATGTACGGCCCAAGCGGCGTGACCGGAGTAAGTTTCGTACGTGCCATTCGTGTTTCTCCTTTTTGAGGCGTTAGCCCCGAGTTGGTGCAAGATCCCAGACCCGCGAACCCATCAAGAGACGCTCGGCCTGTTCCGGGACTTTCTTCAGATCGAGCGGCGAGACAGACTCGCGGTTTTCGTACCAGTGCGCGACCGCCTGGAGAATCGCGACTTTGGCCTTCGCAGGAACGGCCGTCGCGTCCGATCCGTATCCCGCGGTGTAGTGGATCTGCACCGCGTTCGGAACGTAGAGGACCGACGGCCAGAAGTTGCCCGGCCCGCCAGGAAAAATTCTTGGAGGCTCTGAAATCCGATCGACATAAAAATCTCCGGCCGGCGCCGGGATTTTCTTGCAGGTCCAGGTCAGGTCCTCATCGGTCGCCGCGCCATTGAGCGCCTGACTCCAGATAGGCGCCGAAGTCCCGCTCACGGCCGAGGCCTCTTCGTCGCTCTCGTCCTCTTCGATTGTTTCGCCCTCGACCGGCGGCGTCTCCGTTTCCGCGACGGCCGTCACTTGCTGGAGGTTTCCGTTCGAGTCCTCGATCTCGTCGCCGACGAAGTATTCGACGCCCGGCTGCCAGTTTTCGAGAATCGGCCTTAGCGTCTGCAGGCTTCCGTCCTGGCTCGAGATGTAGTCGATCCGATCGACGAAGCTGAGCGGCGATCGCAGGATCTTCACCATCTGCGAATAATTCCACAGCGTCGTCGAGTAGCGCGGAAGCGAGTAGTACGCCGGCGGATACGCCAGTTGCGATTGGATCGTGTCCGTGAAATAGGGAAACGAGTCGTAGACTTCGACGTAGCCCTTGTTCACAAACGAGCGCGAAGTGAAATCCTCGGCGTCCTCGGTCGCGGCTTCGATATAGAGCCCGATGAGGTCGTCCTCGAGGTCGCTCGTGAGGCGACAGTGGAGCTTCGCGATCGCGAGCGAGACCGCGGAAGTCGCGGCCGGAATCTCGATCTGTAGTCCCGCCATTTAGCGCGCGGATCGTGCCTTCGGTTTCTTCGGCTTGGTGTCCTGCTCGGGCGCGGTCGCGCGCTGCTCGCGCGGATCGACCATCGCCTTCTCCGGAACCTTCGCCGCGGCTGCGAGCTCCGCGCGTCCGTTGCGAATGCGGTCCTCGGCGACGCCGACTGCGACGTCGATGACTTCGCCGGAATCTTTCAAACGAATCAGCATGTGAGCTCCCAAAAAATACGGGAGGCGCCCAGATCGCTCCAGGCGCCCCCGTCTATACCGACGTCGAGATCAGGCTCGAGTGCCGGGTTAGCTTGAGGCCTGTTTCAGGTAGTTCACGGGATGCGTGCCGGCGTCGAGCAAATTGCCGTCGGCGCGGCTGAACCCGAGATACCCGATCTGGCCGTAATCGATGAAGCGTTCCCTCAGCACGACGAGCGCGAATTCCTTCACTCGGCGGATGAGATATTTATTGAGCTGCCCGAACGCGACCGTCACGGCGTTGTCCGCGATCTGCGCCATGTCGTTGTTTATCGAGAACGGGTAGCCGTAGATCGTGTCCGGAGCGTTCACTGCGACGCCTGGAAGAAACAATGGCCGGCCGTACTTATCGGTAGTCGTCTTGAGAAAGCGAAGCGTTGTGTCGTGCATCATCCACTTCGCGCCCTGTTTCCGATACAGCGGATCGACCGAATGCTCGAGGTTCACGAGATCTGGCCAGCCGACTTGGCTCCCGCCATCCGGCGAAGCGTTGTTCGGGTCGCCGGCTGCGATTACCGGAATGCCCGGACCCGATCCACCGCCCCAGAGCTGCGGTGTCCCGTTGTTCGCGACGGTCGCGGTGATGATGCCGGTCGGCTCGACCGGTGACGCGCTATTTCCCTGGCCGACTGTGAACTTGTTGTTGTAGATCCGGCCCATGCGGATTGCGAACTTCTTTTGCAGGTACGATTCGATGTCGAAAGCGGAGTCCTGCAGCAACTCGAGGGAGACCTTCACTATTTTCGAATCGAACTTCTCCGCCCCGAACATGATCCGGCCGGTCGTCACGTCCTGTTCTGTGACTTGCTGGCCTTCACCGGTGATCTCGCCCATGTTCGAGACGTCGTTATCGGTCGGGTAGGGCAACGGCTGGCCGCTCGCGGTGTCGAGAATTTCCGACGTGTTGAGCATGTCGCCGTAGTACTTCATGGCTTCCTCGATCTTGTAGACGTAGCCTTGCGGCACGAAATAGCCGCCGTCCGTCGAGACCGAGATCCCCATGTCGCGGAATTCCTTCCGCGTGCCCGTGAACGCCGCGCGATCCTCGTCCGAAACTCCAGAGAGGCCGCGGAGCGACACGTTGCGGAAGGCTTGCCAGTACTGCTCGTTGTATTTTTCGACGAGCGCCCGGGTTTCCGGCCGCACGAGTTCGATTGCTTTCGCGCCGTGCCGGCGGAGCGCCGTCCGGTATTCGCCGATCGCATCGGGCTGGCCGCCTCCGACTGGATCGTTCGGCGGCCGCTGGGATCCGCGCAGTTCGGCGTCCGCCGCTTCCGCTCGTTCCATGCGGTCGATGTCGAGCTTGATCGTGTCCGCCTCGCCCATGAATCCGTCGAATGCGGTCCGATCTTCGGCCGACAGTCCTTCTTTTTTCAGGAGCTCTTGCGCCTTCGTCACTAGCCCGACGCGCTTTTCGCGGAGCTCCCTAATTTTGCTCAAACTCATTTTCTTATTTCCTCGTGTTTTAGATTCGGGCCCCTCGGCGCTCCGCGCTGAGGTCCTCGTTTGCCTCTGTGCCCGCTCGCGCTATCACGCGCAGCCGCATCCGACGCGGGGCAGAGACCGAAAATCGTTAAGCGCGCTTCGCGATTTCAACGCGGCGCTGCATCTTGTCGCGCTCGTCGTCGGTGACGATGCCGGCTCGGATCGAGTCCTCTTCCTTGACGTCGATCCCGTGTTTTTTCGCGGCGGCGACGATGCGCTTCCAGACCTTCGATTTTTCCTCGGCCGGGATTCCCTTCGTCTGCCCGAATCGGGCGATCGCGTTTCGGATGTGGGATTTGGTTTTTTCCTCGGTCGAGAACTTGATCGGGAGCTTCCAGGTCGCCGTCTTATCCTTTTCGCCGACGAATGCGAAGCAATCGGCCGTGAGATCTTCGCCATCGACGCGCTTGGTGCGCTTCGAATCGCCGCGGAGCGATCGTGCCTCTTCCTGCGCAGGGCAGTCGGTGCAGTTCGAGTCCTCGCAATCGGTGTCAGAACACTCGTCGCATTCGCCGTCCTGGCAGGCAGCGCAATCGCAAGCGCAATCTTTCGCGGCCGCGCGACGAGCCGCCTCGCGTTGGTCTTCCGTGATCCGATCGGAAGCGCGGCGCGTGAAGCGCAGATCTGGAACGTGCTCGAGCACGTCATCGGGAGGACCGTCTGGAAAAATCGATCGCACGTCGACGGACGTGCCTTCGAACGCCGGGTACGTGACCGGCGAAGTATCGAAGCAATCAGCTCTATTCACACGGCGGACGAGGATGAGCTTCGAGGAATCGGACGGGTCCGGCTCCTGAGTCCACTCGACGTCGAGCGCATACATTCCGAACGAGCATTGGTCGACGTCGCCGCGGTCGATCACGGTAACGACGTCGCGCGCCGCCTGGGTGTCTGGCGGATCCGCTTCGAAGCGGAGGCCCGTGTTGTCTTCCTTGAGGCGCAGCGTTCCGTTTTTCGTGCGGCCGAGAATGACGCTCGGGTCGTGATTGAAAAGACAGCGGACGTCCGGACTGCCCTTGAGGCATTCGGTAAACGCGCCCGGCATGATCCGCTCGCGGTACCATCCGAGGTCGACGGATAGCTGATCGAAAACACTGGCGTAACCCTCGATCGTGTTCTTCCCGTCCTTTTTCTTCGCGCGGATCTGCGCGCCGTGGATCGTGCGAAATTCTCGCTTCACGTTAGAACCTCCTCGAGCTGCGGTCTTGGTTTTGCCGTGAGCTGCGCCTTCGCTCGAGCGGCCGCCACTTCCCGGTATACTTCGATCGAGATTGCCTTCACGGCTCGGCCGAGCTCGCGCTCCGCGGCCTTGTCGGCCTCGCCATTCGCGCTCTTCCACCCGTCAAAGCGTTTTTGCATCCCCTCGATGTAGTCCGAGAGAAATCTGAGGTGCGGCGCCGCGTCGTACTCGTTTTCCTGCGATGCGAGCTCACCGAACGACTCCGCCAGGCTCAAAAAAACCGGCATGAAAGCGCGCTGAAAGACTCCCGAATCGGCGCTCGAGCGGACCAAAACTCGATTGAACGCGTCGCGAAATAGCCTCGAATACGCGCGAACGAAACGCTTGCCGAGCTTGTCCGGCTCCTCGGACGCTGGATCGGAGGGATCGGCGGGACCGGGCCCCTGTCCGGGATCCATCCAGGCCGTCTCGGCGTTCTGCATGTTGATCTGTACCCAGTAGCCGTCGGCCCAGGGTTCGTCGATCGGGTTGAGGTGCTCCATCTCGCGCGTGTCGTTCGCGGAGAGAAAAGTGTTTTGGTGCCCGGCAGAATAAAAATTTCTGCGACTGTCGGCGTCCGGCATCGTGAGCGGCCGCGTATCGAACATGGCGAAAAACTTGCCGGCTGACTGGCCCGTTTTCGGGAAGCATTTCCGCTTGAGCTCCTGCTCCCAGGCCTTGTACCAGCGGCGCATCGTGAACGTGACGAACTCGAGACCGATCTGCTCGGTGTTCGCGCGATTGGTTTTTTCGGTGTCCCCGACCATGTGCGGCGGGACGAGGAAGATCGAACAGATCTCGCCCTTCTGAAATTGCCGCGTCTGGAGCGCTTGCGCCTTATCCGGCTCGAAGCCGATGCGATCGACTTTGAGGCCTTCCTCGAGGACCATCGGGCGCCAGACGTTTTCGCCGCCGTACGCTTCGGAGATACTTTTTTTCAGATTCTCGCGAGCTTTGTCCTGGAGCTTTCCGGGATGCGAGAGTGTTAGTCCCGGGACGGCGCCGTTGCCAAAAACTTTGGCTCCGAATTTTTCCGTGGCGAGCGCGAGCCCGACAGCCTGGCGCGCGAGGTTGACGACCGATTCGCCCAGCCGGCCGTCGAGCGCGAGGCCTGGGATGTGAATCATGTCTTCCTTCAAGATCACGCGCTCCGAGCCGCCATCATTCGGAGATTCCGGATTGACAGCGACCTCGCGAGCTCCCTCGGTCGTTTTGTAGACGAGCGATCCCTTCGGCAATCTCTCGCCCTGGATCACCATATCCGTCATAAGACGGAACGGGCGCGTCCGCGACGGATTGCGCGGCCAGATCGCAAGGATGCGGTTCCCGTTGTCGCGCTGGATCTCGGCGTAGAGGTTTCCCCAGAGCAGCGCGTGGGCCTGGAGCGTCGTGCGGAAAGTGAACGAGCTCATCTCATCGTTCGGCTCGTTCTCGAGCAGATCGAATAGACTGTGCTCGTAGGCGATCCGCTTCCCTGCCCGTTTGTTCTCGGCGAAAATGCGTTCGTACACGTTGAGGTCGGGAGAGCCAACGGCGCCGGAGATGAGCTGCACACACGCGAATATCGTTGTGACCTGCAGCGCGGTTTTTTCCGAGACGCGGATCCCGGAGTCGGTCCGGCCGCCATTGAAAATATCGAGCAGCCACTCGGCCGGATAGGAGAGCGGCGTCGAGGGATTTTCAAGGGAGGTGCGGAGTTGGGCGATGAGTCCCATAATTAAGCGGCCGTCCCGCCGGAGCGGGGTCCTTGCGGCTTTGTCGTCACGTACGCCCAGACAAACAAAACGGCGCCGAGGACGATCACCGCGGAAGGCTTCGACCAGTGAGCGATCCCGCCGATGATCAACGCGAGCCCGACGATCGCGATCGCGTCACGAACTTCGAACTTCACAGGAACAGAACTCCGCGGTCGTCGTAGACCGACTTTCCCGAATCCTCGGGAATGAACATCGCGCGACCGAGCGCCATGATCGCGGCGACGATCCCGTCGATGCGCTCCGCGCTCTTCCGTTTGTTGGGCTTTTCGTTTCCGGCCTCGTCGATTTTCACGACGACGTTTGAGGCCATCCACTTGAGGACGGGGTTCGCCAGGTGGGCGAGCTTGTTGCTCAGAACGAGCGCGAGAAATTGTTTGGTCGGTTCGGACATCGAGGCGAAGCCCTGGCGGAATTCGGAAACGGTGAGGCCTTCCTTCGCGAGCTGAATCGAGACCTGCAGCGCGCCCCAGGGATCGAACGCGAGCTCGAGCATTTCGTAGCGCTTCGCGTCTTCGAGGATCGCGGCCTTGACGACGTCGTAGTCGACGACGTTGCCGTCGGTCTTGGTGACGAATCCTTCGCGGATCCAGAGGTCGTACGGGACACGATCTTCCTTCACGCGTCGATCGACGTTTTCCTCCGGCATGAAGAAACGCGGGATCAGGATCCAGCGTGGATCCTCGTCGGTCGGAGGGAAAAGTTTGACGTACGCCGTGAGATCGATCTTCGAAGACAGGTCGACAGCCGCGACACACTTTCGAGCCGCGAGGGTCGGTAGGACCTCGGCGAGCAGCGATTTGGCGTCGCGGCCGACGAGATCGTAGCCGACGCATTTGTTCCACTTGTCGATCGGGATCCAGCGAGCGAAGTCGCCGGCCGGCCGATTCAAGCGTAGACGGAGAAAGGCGTTGAGAGCCGACGGCTGATTTTTTGCTTTGTGCGCGAGCTCGCGGAGATTGTCGAGCTTGACCGAGATCCCAAGATTTGGATTCGCTTTGACCCAGGCCCGCTCGTCTTCCCAATCGTCGGCGGGATCGAGCTGCGCGACGTATGCGAAAAACGTGTCGTCCTCGATCATACGCTCGAGAACTTTCTCGGCGTACGCGTGCTGGTCCTGGTAGATCGATTCGCCCGGCTTGCCGGCCGTCGTGATCGCAAACATGATCGGCTGCCGGCGGGCTCCGAGCGCCGTTTCCATGACATCCCAGAGCTGGCGGGTTTTGTGTGCGTGCAGTTCGTCGACGATGACTCCGGAGGGATTGGTGCCGTCGAGCGTGTCTTGGTCGGATCCGAGAGGTTCGAATTTCGAGGCGGTTTTGGGGACGTTGAGATTATCGCGAAAACTCAGGATCCTCTTTTTGAGCGCCGGCGAAGCCGCCCGCATCCGTTCGGCTTCATTGAAAACGATTCGCGCCTGGTCTTTTTTCGTGGCGATCGAGTAGACCTCGGCGCCTGGCTCGCCGTCCGCGAATGCGACGTAGAGAGCGACGCCGGCGCAGAGCGTGGACTTCCCATTTTTTCGCGCGACCTCAATGTGAATAGTGCGGAACCTTCGCGTCCCGTCGGCGCGCCTCCAGCCGAACGAAACCCACAAAATGAACTGTTCCCACGGCGCGAGATCGAACGACTGGCCGGCCCATTCGCCTTTCGAATGTTTGAGGAGCTGGAAAAAGTCGAGGACACGCTGTGCAGCCGCGACGTCGAACCATAGCCCGCGCTTATGTCCCTCCACGAGATCACGGAGATGACGCTGGCAGGCGAGGCGAACTAGGCGCGAGGTGACAATGCGGCCGGCGACGACGTCGTGAGCGTACTGCTCGGCCGGATGGAGCTTTTTATTGGACACGTTTAGAGGGAGGACTCGAGCTCGTCACTGCGAAGAATTTTTCCGCCGGATCCTCTGCTTCGTCCGGCTTCTCGATGCGGATCCGCGTCCGCGAGCTCGGCGTCATACCGAACTCGACGAGATACGCGCGCATCAATCGAAGCGCGTCGTTCGAAATCGAGACCGCAGGATTGCGCTTGTACTTATAGCCGACGATCTCGCGGTCGTTGATCGGTCCGCCGAGGATCGGCTCCTCGACGATGATCCCGAGCTTCTCGAGTTCCTTCTCGGCCTCGAACCATCGCGCGAAGCAGTGGCAATAAGCGGCGAGCGCTTTTCCGTCTACCCTTGTGAGCACGCCGAGGAGCTTGAGCTCCGGAACGATCGAGCGCCACTCGGCCGCCGCGACTTTCGAAAGTCCGCGCGGCATATCGGGCTCGCTCGCGGGAGGCCTCGGCTCCGCCGGATTGAGCTTGCGTTTGCCAGGATTGCCGCGAAGTTTCTTGACGGCCGTCGGTAGCGGCCGACGGCCGCTACCCTTCGGCATGAGCCTCGGCCGGCACGAGCTCCGACGACATCGCGACATACTTGGTCGCCGGCGGGATCCGCGGGAGCTCACGAACCCACACAAAATTAAATCGCGCCTGGCTGCGAGCGCTTATGTCGACGATCCTGTACTCGTGGCCAGGTGCGGTCGCCTCGAGAGCGTCCGCCATTTTGTCGAGCAGGTCGTCGATGCTTTCCTCGGTGAAGTGACGTTCCCGCGGTGCGTGGAAAAGTCGGACGTGCGAGCCCTTGCCGAACGGGAGAAAAATTCTGCACTTGATCGACTTCGGCCCATCGACCGGCCAGACCGAGCGAAAATCTTTAAGCAACGATCGGGCTCCCAGGATTCTCCGTTGCAAGCTGCATAAGAGTCGTCGACGTCGAGACGCCGAGCTCACGCGCGACGTTCGTCGCCCAGTTCGGATCTCCGCTATATTTCATCGCGAGCTGCTCGATCGTAAACGTCCGCGGATACGTCATCGACGCGCCGTTGAGCATCCGGCGAAGTTTTCGACACAGCGCCTGCAGGCCGGCTTCGACCGACGGGTAGATCGTGATCTTCGCGCCCATCGGTCCGGATGTCTGGATCGTTCCGTAGCCGATGTCTCCGTCGTCGGTGAGGTTCCCTGGATTGTTCGCGCGCTGCGGAACGTTCGGTGTCGGGCCGTGCGCGAAAAATCCTTCGGCCGTCGCGATCGCGTTCGCGAATTTTGTAACGAAACTGTCCGAGACCATCGTTGCTCCGAAAAAATTCGGATTCCCGCCGGCGAGCTGCGCTATATCGCGCGTTTTTTATTTCGCGGGTGTGCGTTCGTTGGGAACGCGGCGGTCTGCGGCGAAGCAATCCCTGCAGAAAACAGACCCCCTACCCCCTGCGTTTCACGAACGTTTCACAAACTTCGAATCTTCCGTCGCGGTTTTCCAGTCATGACAGCGAAAACACGCGCCTTGCAGGTTGTCGAGCGCGTCAGTTCCGCCGCGCGACTTCGGCGTGATGTGATCAGCGCACTCACTCGCCGCCGGAAGGTCGACGCCTGGCACGACGCAGAGCTTCGAGATTTTGCAGAGCGGGTCGCGAGAGAGAATAAAAGCAGAGAGCCGCCTCCAGTTACGGTCGTAGCCGCGAGCATGGGCGCTTCCTCTCTCTCGATCGAAGCGCTTTCGATTCTGCGATCGAGGATCAGCCGCAACGTGAGCGTCGCAAAACCGCCTCTCGCAGAGACGACCACAACCGGCGTGCTGACAGACTCGTTTGACATGGTGAGGCACACTAGCCGGCTGCCGGCGCCGACGATGGAGCGCAGCCGTCCGGAGCTTTGCCTTGCAGGAATTTGTCCTCGGAGATCGCTCGGCCGACGACGAACGCGTATAGCGTGCCGGCGAGAGCGACGAATGAATCGGAGAGTTTTCCCATGAACGCGAGCACGACGCCGACGAGCAGAAGAGACCAGAACGCGGTCATCGATCGGCCGCCAAAAAAGTTATAGACGCGCAGCACGGATCAGAGCTTGAACTTCGCTTTGAGCGCGATGAGGAGCTGCGTCAGATCGCTCCGCAGACCGGTCTCGTCTTTCTCGAGCGCGCCTTCGATCCGGCTGATCCAGACAAGGACGTCGGTCTTGGTAGCCGCGAATTCCTTTTCGATGAATCCCCGCAAAACAAATCCGACGATGGTCGCGGCGATCACGATGCCGGCGGTGAGCAGAAAACCGGTTCCAGTCATGCTATCTCGCTTTCTCGCGGCTCGTGCCGCATCAGAATGTGGTGCAGCATTACGACGGCCCACGGTTGGCGCCGGCGGACCGCGTCGGCGTGGTACTCACCGATGCGATACGAAAGACCGGTGTTGACGATCGACCCCACGACGGCGCCGCCAGGATGCACGCGACGCTCTGAAACCGAGCGGTGCGGCAGGATCCAGACGACGCTTTTATCGCGGCGCGTGGCGCCGGTTGAAAGCCAAACGACGAGGCCTTGCTG
>QGNH01000011.1_pt1 | contig 13633 bp, 14 predicted proteins | sample 1735481 | NCBI WGS metagenome assembly QGNH01 (sample SAMN09239004, study PRJNA386568) | Viral metagenome, whole genome shotgun sequencing project. | reverse complement strand
CGGCATGGACGCAAGCGCCGCGCAGGACATCGGCGAAGCGAAACAAAAGAAGCTCGACGCTCGGGCGAAAGGCCAGAAGGCTGGACAGGCAGGCGAAGTCGGTGCTACCGACGCGAAGTATTCCGACTTCGCCTTTCAGGTGGTCTTCGAGTCGAATGAATCGAAGTCCACCTTCCTCGGAAAACTCGGATTCGCCGGGAATTCCAAAGCGGTCAAAGCAGATCTGCTCATGTCCGCCATCCGCTCCAAGATCGAGCTAGGAACGCTCTGATGGCCAGGACGAAGGGAGCGAAGGACAAGACACCTCGCAAGAACGCGAAGATCCCAAAGCCTCCCGGGAAGGCCGGGAGGCCTCGGGAAGCACCTATAAAGCCGAAGCGCCCTGAGCCGCCGATGCTAGTTGGGAAGCACAAGCCATTGCCGCCACCGAAAGGACCACCAGCACCGGGCCAGACGGTGGCATGGGCGCGAGTCGTCAAGAACATCTCATCCCAGAAGGCGGCGGAAATCAAGATCCTCCCCACCGACACTGCGAAGGAAGTCGCCGTAAAGTCTGCGATGGTCGCCGCGATGAAGGGGAATCTTCGCGCCCTGGAATGGTTGGCGAACCGGGAAGAGGGCTCGCCAGTCCAGCCGACGACAATCGGGAATCCTGACGGGTCGCCGCTCGTCCCGGACCAGATCAACATCGCTACCCTCCCTGACGAGGACCTCGCTACCCTTCGCGCCATCCGAGCGAAAGCAGCCGCAGCCGCAGCCAAATAGCGCGACCCGCCGTATATTTCCAGAATCATCAACGGAATCGAGGATCAATGAGAACGCTCATCAATGCCACCCGCCAAGACCATGTAGACGACTGGCTCCGCGCCCATCCTGACGCTGTTCGCGCTCTGGGATGCGAGGACTACCGGCGAGACGACAACCTCCGTCGCGGGGTTGTGACGGCCGACGTGGCCCTCCTGGGAGCGTGGCCTCTGCACTTCATGCGCCGAGCCGGGGCATATCTGAACCTCGAATACACCCTCCCGCCTGCCGGGCCGATTGCTTCTCTCCAAGACATGGAGGCGCACCTCCCGTCTCTCCAACGGTATATCTGCCTTCGCCCGGACGAGCTGGTGGCCGTGGTGGAGGCTTGCATGGGGCGGAACCCAGCGAGCATGACCGAGGCTGCACGGGCCGCGCTGGTGGTTGTGCAGGCGGGGGGCGAAAAGTGAGTACAATACATTTCCGCCAAATGAGCGACAGGGCGCGATGAGTGGCGACAGGGACCGACGGATGGACATTTGACCAGCTAGACCGGGAGATGGCCCGCCGCCATCTAGCCGATTTTGTCCGTCAGGCGTGGCCCTCGATTGATTCGTCTCCATTGGTGTGGAATTGGCATATCAACATCATTTGCCGAGAATTGGAAGCATGGATTCGGGGAAGTAGCGACCTCCGGAATATCATGTTCAACGTCCCGCCCGGATCAATGAAATCGACCATCATTTCCGTCTGTCTTCCCGCATGGATTTGGACGTGGTGGCCGGAATGGACGGGCCTTTTCATTTCCGGAGCCGACGACGTTTCGATCCGCGATTCCATGAAGTGCCGAACGTTGGTCACTTCGGAATGGTACCGAGGATTCAATCTCCCGTGGGGGCTCGCCAAGGACCAGGACGCCAAAGGGTGGTTCAAGAATACCAAGGGCGGCGAACGTCAGGCGACAACCATTGGAAGCCGCGGCACAGGCAAGCGCGTCCACCACGTCTTCTTTGACGATCCGAACGACACCAAGGAGATCTCGGAACCGAAACTGAATGCCGTGTGGGACGCCTTCCGGCTGACCTTTCAGAACCGCCTCAAGAACATGGTCACGGGTGGCCTGTGCCTGATTCAGCAGCGCACCCACATGATGGACCTGACGGGCCACCTTCTGGATTTGGAGCCTGAATTCTGGCAAAAGATCATCATCCGGGAAGAATTCGAGGTCGAAGACGAATTCGCGCATCCCGACGATCCGCGGACCGAGGAAGGCGAACTCATGTTCCCTGTCCGGTTCCCGCCATCAGTCATCGAAACCGAGAAGCGCCGTCTCCAAGCAGTGGGATACGCCGGCCAGCACCAGCAGCGCCCGACGCCACTGAAGGGCGTGATGTTCGATGTTGACAAGATCCTCATCGTGGACGACCTCCCGCAGCGGTGCCACGATGCACTGCGCGCGCGGGCATGGGATTTCGCGTATTCCGAAGGCCGCGGCGACTACACCGCTTCGGCAATGGGGCTCATGGATTGGGATGATCCAGCCTTTGAGGGAATGCTCTACATCTGCGATGTAACCGAGAAGCAAGTTCGGAACCCGCTCACCGAACTCAAAGAATGCCTGACAACCGATAGATTCGATGTCCATGTCCGCATTCCCCGTGACCCTGGCGGAGGCTCCAGGACGGCAGACGAGGCGATTACGATGTGCGCTGGCCGTGTGGTCGGGGACTGGCGCCCAACCCGCGAGAAGACCTCGACATGGCTTGCGTTGGCCTCCTGGGTGAATGCTGGGCGGGTCCGCTTCCTTCGTGGGGCATGGAACCAGCGACTCAAGGACCAAATGAACGCAGCACCCAAACCCAAACACGACGACATGATGGACGGCTGCACCGAGTTGCACGGCTACCTGTCCAAGATGGGGCCAGGTGAAGCATTCATCGGCTACCTTTGAGCCGTAATCACCAAACCAAGGAGACCAAGTCATGCCGAATCCAGTCTATCCCGAAGCATCCCTGCCCGTCGAACTCAGTCCGGAAAACGTGGCATTGGCCACCGAGATCATCCGCGGTCTTCGTCGGCAGCGGCCCCATGATCCGCAGGCCATGTCCATGACGGTCAACCAATTGGTCCGAATGCAGCTGGTGGATTTGCGCTCCCGGCTCCAGACGGTGGTTCCAGATTATTTCCCGGCCAAGCGGCCTATGCCTGTCGTGGACCGAGAGGAAGGCGATGAAGAGGGGGGTGAGGCACAGGATACTTCCGGCGCACCCCCTCAGAAGCGGAAATACACAAGACACACCCCCTAAATGCCGAAATGGTGGTATATTGGGTGAGGCAGCATAGCGGGAACTCCCCGTAGCCTGCCAATTCATCTCGTCATCATCACGCCATTGCAAGCGGGTGAACGTATCGAGATGGACACCGACACCGAGACGATGGATGCGATTCGTCCCTATATCCAGACGATAGGGGATATTCGCGCTGCTCTTGAGACGAAGTCGGCTCCCATGGTCCCGAACACGGACCCAATGTTCAATGCCCCTCCCCGATTTTGGGGAATGCGAGGCGGCGCCAACTACGCAGGCGTCCTGGTTTGGCGTGCCACCGATCTGATCGCCAATTACCTGAAGATCGCCAAGTCGGTCTGGGTGCGGCCTGACGACCCAAATCAAATAGCGGTGACACTCCGGCCTGAAGATCCGATCGAACGGCTGTTCCATCGCCCGAACCGGCGCATGTCCTGGGCGGAGATGCGGTACGCCTGCGAGACCTACCGGCTTCTGTGCGGCGGCTGGATTGTGGTGCGCATTGGCTCCGACGGCAAGCCCACAAACAAGTTTCCGATCTCCCTCCTGATTTTCCCGATCACGCAATGGAAGCGGGCAATCGGGAGCCAATCTGTTTCGGACCAGAACGACTATTACCGGACCGACGGCTGGCGAAACGACAATCTCGCCTACACTGTCGCCGACGACGAATGCGTAGTCTACAGCCAATTCGATCCGTCGCTCCGGGATGGGCGCATTTCCGCTGCCGGGTTCTCAGATCTTCCGGCCCGGGTCAAAAACGAGACTCTTCTCTACCAGTCGGCGCTCCTGCGCAACGACAACCGGCCCGGGCTGATCCTTTCGTCCGACAAAACGATCAAGGAGGCCAATAGAGCGCGGCTCGAAGGTGAGATGATGTCCTCCTACGGAGGCGTGGTCAACGCGGGTCGCACAATGCTCCTGACCGGCGACGGGATGTCCTGGAAGGCTCAGCCGGTCGATTCGCTGAAGCTGACCGAGATCTCCAGCGCCGAACATGATCAGATCTTGACCCGCGACGTGGGAACGGCATTCGGAATCCCTGAATCCGTCCTCACCGGGAACATGGAGCACGCCAACAGGGCGAACGGGAGTCAGGTCCGGGCAAATTTCCTTGTGGACACGGTAGAGCCTGGCTTCGAGGTATTCGAGGGCGTCTGGAACTACCAATTTTTCGAGCAGCTCGGATTGCCCGTCCGCCTGGACATTGACCAGTGGTCCATTTCGGCATTCCGGGACGTTGCCGCGGATCGGATGGGTCTGGTCAAGGCTCGCCTGGAGTGCGGAGACACACCGGAAGCGGCCTACCGGTTCGCTCGGATCCCATTCGAGGCGAACAAGTTCTCCACCAAGCCCTACATCATGAGCACGCTGGTGTCGATGGATCCGGCCGACAAGCCCGCCCCCATCGCGTTTCCGCCTGCAACACACCCGGGTACGGAACCAGGGAAAGAACCGCCCAAAACGGAACCTCCCGCCAAAGAGGAAGCACCCAAGGATCAGACCGCGGCCGCTGCTGCGGTGGAAGACCAGGCGCAAGCGCAAAGCGCAGCAGAGCACAAGCCCGCCAAGAAGGAAAAGCCGGAATCGAAAGCCGTCGCCTCTCCCTTGGATATGATTCGTGGGACGCTCAAGCAGGCCCACGCTCTGGGCAAGGACAAGCGCAAGGCCTTGGCCGTGAAGATCTGGGCAAACTGCGTGACCCCGCATGAACCCGAAATGCTGACCGCCACGACCAAGTGTGTGCGCAGGCAAAAGGGCCAAGTTATGAAGGCCCTGAATACCTTCTTGAACACCGGCAAGCATATCGACCGCGAAGCCAAGGCGTGGTCTGACCCGTCCATCTTCGTCGGGATCAACACCAAGTCGGAACCCCATATCCCGGGCGAAAGCGATCTTGACGCACTCCTACCAGATGAGGCCCATGCCAATGCGGAGATGCAGTTGGCATGGAAGATGTCGTTTGATGCCATCCGCACGTCTACGGAAAACCAGATGCTGGATGAGCTGGGCGACATCTCGGCATGGCTCGGGACGGCCCCGGAAGGGCACCGCGACATCGTACTGGATCGGCTTGGCGATGCGGTCAAGGTCAACGACACGATCCGCACGCAGATCTCAGACAGCCTGCGCCGCGCCTTGGGCGACAACGCCGGAGCACAACCGATCACAATCGCCGCCCAGCTCCGGTCCGAAGTCAGCCAGGTCTTCGACAATGCCATGACCCGGGCAAATACGATCGCCCGGACAGAGCTTGGTGCCGTCATGTCGGACTACCGTCACTCCATCATGAAGGCCAACGGCGTGAAGAAAGTTCGGTGGGTTAGCGCCCACGACGCCCATGTTCGGCCAACACACGACAAAGCGGATGCGTTCGGGCCGGTCACTTTTGGGGACAAGTTCCCGAATGGCTTGAAACAGCCACATGAGCCCGGCGCATCCGCTTCCGAGGTCATCAATTGCAGATGCATAATCGTGGCAGCGTAGGAGAAAACATGGAATTCAAGAGCGGAAATCTGATCGTCACGAAAGCCTCCGATGCCGGGCTGGATACAAACGCGATCAAGGCGTTGATGATCGCCCGCGGAATCGACCCCAAGGAGATCACCCCCGAAGAGGTGGCCGAACGGTTCGTGCGTCTGGTGGCCAGCACCGAAGACGTGGACGGAATTGGCGACGTGGTCAAGTCCAACGGATGGGATTTCACAACTTGGCTGACCAACCCAGCCATGTTCGCCGATCACCGGCAGACGCTCGATCACACGATCGCGCGCGGACTCCAGGCCTACGTGGACACCGCCACGAAGACCGCCGTCATCGATGCGTTCTTCGTCCCCGAGCGGTACGACAAATTCGGAATCGCCGAATTCTGCTACCAGCTCTACAAGTCCGGTTTGGCCAAGGGTGTCAGCGTTGGTGCCGTCCCGACCGAGATGCATTGGGCGACCAAGGCGGACGTGGATCTTTACGGCGACAAGGTGCGCCGCATTTGGGACAAGTCTCAACTCCTCGAACTTTCCTTCGTCGGGATCCCGATGAATGCGAGCGCTCTTGTCGGTGTGGTCGCCAAGTCGCTGGCAGAAAAGAAAATCGATTCCGAGATGTTCGACCGCATGGCCACTTGCGACAGCGCACCGTGGTCCATGTTCGCCAAGGCGGCGATGTACGAGCGCAAGTCGTTCGAGGTGCCCGTGGTCGCCCCTGTCGTTGATCCTTCTCCCGTGGAGCCTGTCGTCCCCGTACTGGCCCCCGAGATCAAGTCCATGATCGACGCCATGGCCAAGACGCTTTCCGAGCAAGCCACCCTCGTCCAGTCCTTGACCACATCTGCCGCCGAGCAGAAGAAGGCCAATACCGCCATCCTGAAGCGGCTGGAGATGAAGGACGACGGCGACATTCTCCACATCTCCAGCGCCGATCTCCAGTCGGCCTTGTCATACTTGGCCGCCGCTGCGGAGATCCTGGGCACGCGATTGCCGCCCCTGGGAGACGACCCAGACGACGACCCATCGCACACTGAAGCCGACGCCGTGAACCTGGGAGAGGTTGACGACTGCAACGGCACGGCGACAACGAAATCCAGCAAATCCAAGAGCGAAGACGGGAAAGGACTCGACGTGGCGGAAATGCAGCGCCTGATCGACCTTGCCCAGACATCGCAGCACACCACCACGAAGAAGGATGCATAACATGCCTACGGAACTCGAAATCAAGTCCGCGATCGACCAGCTCACCGCGGACTACAACAGGTCGGCCGAGGCCCTCAAGGGCATTCCCGAGATGGAGGCCAAGCTCGCCACCCTGGGAACCCAGATGGCCGAGATTGCAGCCAATCAGAAGAAGCAGGCCGAGCAGAAGGCCATGTTCGCGCAGGACTTCGGCGGCAAGGAAGTGGACGCCCGGCTTGCCCTGGGTGCCTACATCAAGGGTCTCGTGGCCAGATCCCTGGTCAATACCCGCGAGCCCGACATGGGCTTGGGTCGCCTCAAGCTCGACAATCCCGCCATCTGCAAGGCCTACGGGTACGTCGGTGCCGAACGCGAGATGGCTGAATTCATGCTCCAGAAGGCCGCGGTCTTCGAGTCGGCTTCGCTGGACACAGCCGGCGGCGTCTTCATCTCGAATGAGGTCCTGGGCTCCGAGTGGGTCAAGAAGCTCCGCCCGAACGAGCGGACGATCTTCAACGCAGGTGCCCGCTACTCCGAGCTTCCCGCCGGAACCGGAAATCTGACGATCCCTCGCCAGACCTCGCTCGCGACCGTCGGCAACGTCTCGGAAAACGGACAGCTCATCTGCACGGGGATCAACTGGGAATTCATCTCCGCGGTCCCCTACCGCGTCGGTGCGACCGGCTTGCTTTCCAAGCGGCTGATCTTCCAGGCCAGCGAGTACGCAGACATCTTCCAGTCCGAAATCCTGTACTCCCTCTGGCGCCAAGTCCAGAACTCCGCACTCTACGGCACTGGTTCCAGCGGCGCTCCCCGTGGTATGTTCTACGACCCGGGCGTGTCCAAGGTCTACCTCGCCAACAGCGGATCCACTACCGCCGGAACCGCAGGCAAGATCGGGACCTACCTGGACGCGAACTTGATGGAAGACATCCTCGCGCAGGCCAACGGCCGTACCGAGAACTTCTCCATCATCGCTCGCCCCGAAGTCGCTCGCAACATGAAGAACAGCGTCATCAACGGCAACGGGACGTTCTCCCTGTTGCCCGAGGGGACTCTGGCTTCGGACGAGAACCTGAAGACGGCCATGGGCTCGGACCGCCAGGTCCTGCGCTTGACCGACCTTCGGACCGCCCAGACCGTCGGATCCTCGACCGACTGCGCGGACACGTTCTTCGGCCAGTTCGACAACATCGTGGTCTACGCCTGGGGAGGCGTGCAGGTCAAGGTTTCCGACACTGCCGTGGTGCAGGGTCAGTCCGCTTTCGAGCGGAACGCCTTGGCCCTGGCCGGCGATCTGGACTACACGCCGATCATCCGCAACCCGGCCGAACTGTTCGTGGCCCTGGACCTCAGGACCACCTCGGCTTCGACCATCTGATCCAATCCAGGGGCGCGGTAAAACGCCGTGCCCCTCTCTTCCATCCGAAAAAGGAGACACAAAATGTCTGTCAACGCTAACAACTTCGCGATCGCGATCGCTCCGATCGTGACTGTGGCCCCGCAGACCGTGGCATCGGCTTCGTCCGTGAACGGCACTACCATCTTGCTCGCTGGCAACCCCAAGGACGGCGCCGAATGTGGCTTCATCGTCGCTGTCGGATCCGTCGGTGGAGGTACCGTGACTGCGAAGTTGCAGTACTCCGACGACTCCGGTTCGACCTGGACCGACTACGGGGCTAGCCTCGTGCTGTCCGCAGCCGGCGCCAAGGCCATCAGCATCGGCGACGCCATGTTCGGTCACGACACGCTCCGCATCGTGCTTACGACCACCGGGACGAATGCCACTATCGCAGCCATCTACACCCCGTTCCAGTTGATGCAGTCGCCTCCCAGCGGCTTCGTCGCCGGCACGGACTATTTGGCCCTGTCGAACTAAGGGAAAGGCGAAGGCGGCACGATGATTCTTTCGACGCTGGCTCGTTGCCTGCAAACTGTCGAGCTGAACAACAGCAATTCCGACTGGAGCGTCAACGACTACTCCATGCAGATGCGCCGTGACTACGCTCGGGAGTTGGCGGCAACATCCCAGATCGTCGAGAAGTACATCAATGTGCCGCTTCAGGTCGATACCTTCGACGAGTACATGACATCGATGGGAGGGGCTACCCTCTTCCCTCAGCATGTACTCGTCCGTTCCATCAATTCGTTTTTCTACGACCCTTTGGGTCTCTTCGGGAACAGCGGCTACACCACCCTGACCGAGGGCAACGACTACACACTGGACCCTGACCAACTCCGGATCCATCTTTGCGTTCCGTACCCCAGGATCTATCCCCCTCCAACGAAGGAGTACAAGCTCAACATCACAGCGGGGTATGTCTACGATCCGATCTCGACGGTCTACGCGCTCGCCTCGTTCACCGGAGAGCCTGTGGTTGGCACCTACGACCAGGTCAACGGGGAGCGCATCGTGATCACTGCCATCGATTTGACTGCGATGGTTGTCACGTTCCAACCAGACATCGGGAACTTCGATGTTGGCGACTTGGTTGCCTGCAATTCTGGAGCATCGATCACTTTGGGTGATTGCATCCGAGAATCGGTTGCCAACAACTACGCGAGCTTGGAGGCGGAAGTCATCCGGCAAGTCAACTACGCCTATGAACGACGCCGGTCGGCCGGGAAGCACTCGACCACCTCCGGGAGCGGTCAGACGACATACATGGGCGAGTACCAAGTTCTCCAGACCCTCAAGGACGCCTGCGACAACTTCCAGTACTACGGGGTGGGATGCTGATGGGCACACTCTCCTTCGAATTCACTCCACCCCCCTCAACTCCGCCCGGAACCATTCGGGACGGCGCGTTCAACCTCTTCCAGGCCCACGGGAACACCTTCGACGCGCGATTGAAGATCGAGCGCATGAGCGGTCGCCCTGGCGTGAATCGGCGTACCAGTAACCTTGCCACCGGTTGGAACGTCCAGACCATCAGCACAGACACAACCATCACGACGACCAACTGGCTGTCCGGACCGGCTGCCGAACAGGATGGACGCCACGGATACGGATGGGTCCAGGAGAACGGTGCGGACATCGTGCCGGTGAAGGGGAAATACCTCTGGATTCCGACCGAAGAGAACATGAACCCGACCGGTGTCGCGCGCATCTCGCCGACGGAAGCCATTGACCAAGGCGGCTTCTTCGCCAAGGGTGTGTTCTTCGGGAAGACTCAGACGAAGGGCCAGAAGGCGTCCAGCATGGCGATCAAGGGCGCCGTGGGCTACAAGGGCCACGTCTTCGCGGGTGGCGAGAAGATCGTTCCGCTGTTCATCCTCAAGATCCATGTCCGTGTCGATCCTCGCCTGGGCGCGACGGAGCTTTGGAACTCCATGATCCCGGATCTTGAATCGGGGCTTGACCAACTTGTGCAGGCTGCGGCATGACCGCCATCACATCCATTTCCCCGGCTCGGATCACTCCGATTTCCACCGGGACGCTGACGATCATCGGAACGGGGTTCACGGGCTACACCGGTGGTACCGTGGACGGACGCGCCCTGGTTGACTTCGTGGTGGCGTCAGACACGGAGATCACGGCGACATGGCCCGTTCGCGTGACCAGCGGGAAAGTCGATTTCTCCGCAGGTGCGGTGGTCGTCCAGATCACAGACGGCGTGAACACCGCCTCCGGGACCGTGACCTACGCCACACCGGTGAATCTGCGAATCGCCCAGGACCTGGAAAACACGCTGGCCGCCGCGAACACGAACAACGGATACCAGTTCAACTGGTCCCAGCCCCAGGTAGTGCGCGGCAAATTCGATATCTCCACCAGGGCGACCAATGGGCAGTTCCCCGTCGGTGTCGTCTGGCTGGAGGATGAGAAGTACATCGAATCCGAGTCCACGACGAACCTCCGCGTCTACGATCTCCCGTTCGGGATCGGGGCTTTGATCCCTTTGCGCGACAACATGGAGCCCACAGCGCACGCCACTTTGCTCATGGCGGATCTCGTCCGCGTCGCCTACCTGGACATTCCCCGCGGGAACCAAGCCCTCTACACCAACGTGCTGGAGAAGAACTACGACGTCTTCCCATGGGAAAATGGGATGCTCCTGGGCGTCCATATCCACGGGGTTTGCCGGTACCAGCACATCGCGCAGGACTCGACTCAAGAAACCGACTGGATCAACACTTAATCCTGAGAGGCCACCATGGCACTTCCGACGCTCCAATACATCGAATCGCAGGGGACCCGCTGGGCGGTGTCCGAGCTGCGCTACCTGCTCACCCTCGGAGAAACCGAACTCAAGGCGGAATTGCAGCGCTTGATCGGCGAAGCCGAAACCACCGCCGAGCCCATCGTTTCTGAACTGAAGGAGCCCTGATATGCCGAACCCCCTGATTTTCTACGCGAAGTCTGCGACCGTCTACGCCATGGCCGAAGTCATTGCGGGCACGCCCATCGCGGATGCTTCCCTGTTCGTGGCCGGGAACATCCTGGGCAACATGCAAGACGTCTCCATGGAGATCAAGCCGGAAATGGTCAAGCGGAACCCGGACGGCCCTTCTGACCAGTCCATCACGACCGTCATGGGGCAGGTCCCGGTCGGCGTGAAGTTCGGGCATCGCCTGTTCGGATCTGGTGTTGTGGGCACTGCGCCCAAGTACGGCCCGCTCTGGAAGGCCTGCTGGCTCTCGGAAACCATCGTGGCGTCCACGTCGGTGACCTACGCGAGCAACATCTACGGCGCTCCGAGCCTGACCCTCGGCTTCGAAGTCCTGTCCAATGACGGTACGGCAGCGCTGCGCTACGTCGCATCGGGCGTGAACGGGAACTTCACCTTCAAGGGCGACAAGATCCAAGCGCCTTTGATGGTCACCTACGACTTCACTGGAGCGTTCCAGCTTTCCGGCGGCGCGACCACTACGCCGGTCGGAGTGCTCACCTACCCGGCCGAAACCGCGCTGGCTGTCCGCTTCGGGACGTTCGCCGGGACCCCGACAGGCCTGTTTGTGGAGGAGTGCGATAGCATCGAATTCAACCGCGGCCAGAAGGCGGATATGGCGACGTCCATCGTCAACGCGAACGGCCTGCTCTACGCTCTGCCGAGTGGCGGTGACGCGACGTTGAAGGTCGGGTACCGCACGCGGACAAAAGCTCTCCTGGACACGCTGAACCAGTTCGGCACCGGTACGCGGTTCGCGAACTCCCTCCAGCTGGGGACCACGGCTGGGTCGATCTTCACGGTGTCCACCAATTCGAACGCGCAGTTCGAGGCGGTGTCGAACAAGAAGTTCAACGCGGCCTATGGGTACGAGGCGACCCTCGGGCTTCATCGGACCGAGACATCTTCCGCATCGGACGCCTTCGCCTTGGCGTTCACCTAAGCCGCTTCGGCGGTTGCGTGTGCGGCCTCTGCCGTACTCTGCCGGTTTCCGGTACACCGCACGCGCTTTTGCTTCCACACCTCACCGGCAAAGGAGACCGGCAATGTCTTCCGAAATCGAAAAGCCCAACATCCCACAAGCACCCGTCCTGTACGGGATCGATCCGAGCGTGACCTACAAGTGGGTACCGCCGAAGTTCCGCAAGGAATTCCGGGACAAGCTCGCGGATCGCGTGTGGGAGTCCATCAAGGACATCAAGGACGAGAAGGAACGCCAGATCGTCATCCGCCGCGACTATGTGGACTTCCTCCGGGGTCGGCAGGTGGCCATGAAGGGGTCTCCCTGGGTCGAAGTGGGGCCGCTTTCCTCCGATCTCTCCCTGCGATTGGAATTGGCGAACGCGACCTATCGGAACCGCCTCGCCTTGGCGAATGCCGAGACGGAGCGCGAGATCGAAGCTGTGCGAGCCACGAAGGCCCCAGCCAAGCGCAAGGATCAGGAGATCAAGGCGATTCAGCGTCGAGCCGAGGACGAGAATGCTGCGCGCGGATACGCGTCCTTCGACTCCGGCCTGATCCAGGAAGTTCTTTCCGAAGCCGTCCGGACGTGGAGCGGATTCGTGAAGCCTTTTGTCTCCTGGGAAGAGAGTGGACAGTACCTACCTCCTGCGGACAAATGCGATCTGTTTTGGGATCTGCGCAGCAACAACGCATGGACCGACGCGGAATTCGAGTCTTTCGAGTCTGCGCCGGACTTGCAACAGGTCTGATCCGTGCGCCTGTCTACGACGACAAGGGCAGACCGGCCCGACAGCGGTGGACCCCGCCTTGGAGCGATGAGCGCGACCGCTTCGATGATCCGACACGGTTTGTCCTTGCCGAGGTGGGATGCATCCGGGCCCTATCTCGACGGCTCAAAATGGGTCTCCCGGTTCCGGGAGCGAATTTGCTCAAAGCATCGAGCGGGATCATGATGATGGACAGCGCGATCAACGAGGCGCACGCGACCGGCATGGAAGCGCCAAGCGTGGGAGGGTTCGGGAATGGCGGTTACTGAGCAGGATTTCCTCTACCGGGCGAAGTTCCAGGACGATGTAACCCAGGCTCATGAGGACATGATTTCTCGCGCCGTCGCTTCCTCTGCTCGCATGGGTTCCGCCGAACGCGCATGGAATGACGAGATCAAGCAGGTTCGGTCCTCGATCATTGAGCAGAGGGACGCCCTGGTCCTGCGCAAGGAAGCGCTTGACGATCCAGCGATGCAGCAGGCCATCATGGAATCACGGATGTTCCAGGGAGAGATCCAGCAGCTCACCAAGGCCACGATGGTTGACACCGAGGCGGACCACCTCAACGCCCGGTCCAAGCAGGAGCTCACCAAGGCCACGATGGTTGACACCGAGGCGGACCACCTCAACGCCCGGTCCAAGCAGGAGCTGATCGTTGCGGTCCGGGAACTCTTGATGGGCCGGACGAACCGCCTTCCTGGAACGCTTGCTGTCCTGGCCGAACAGAACGGAGGTCTTGTAGGTGCCCTCAAGTCTGCCGTGACCATGATGGGCGGCCCCTACGTCGTCGCGGC
>QGNH01001677.1_pt1 | contig 13659 bp, 5 predicted proteins | sample 1735481 | NCBI WGS metagenome assembly QGNH01 (sample SAMN09239004, study PRJNA386568) | Viral metagenome, whole genome shotgun sequencing project. | reverse complement strand
CGACTCCAGCGCCCGTAGCGCCGATCACTGGGACGGGAATGGATTCTAACGTCAACACGGTTGACTACGAACCCAGCGCACCGGAAATCATCCCCACCACCGAAACCCTCGGCAAAACCCAAGCAGAACTAGAAGAAGAAGAACGCGAGAAACAGCCGTATCGGGATGTCGCTTCCGGGTTGAGCACTTTGGTGCCGACTGTGACGCAACCGTACCCGACGGGGAAAGAGGCTGTGTTGGCCGCTCATAAGGTCATTGCTGGCGCTGGGCAAATCTCTCTTCCTGTAGTGGCCGCGGCGACTATTGCAGATCCTCTGACAGCAATTCCAGCCGCTATTGCTGGCGCCGGAGCATCCTACGGTGCAAATAAATTAGGGGAGTGGCGGAAATGGTCTCCTGAAACAAAAGCGCTTGTCGATGACGTTGCTGGGGTATTAGGAGCGACTGCTGGTGGCATCGGCGGGTCCATGGGAAAGGCGGCAATAAAGAACGCCTCGGACGCCATCCCAGCGTTGACTGATTTGCTGTGGCGGCATGGCGTCGCCAAGGATGCGAACGGGCGAACCATCATCATTACCTCGCCAGAAGTCGCTGAGGCGGTCGCCTCAAAGATAGTCGCGGACAATCCACAAGGGATTCTCGACGCTATCAACACAACGCGGACGGTTTCCAAAGCCGCTTCCCAGATGCCCCATCCGACGGCAGCGGACATCGCCGACCGCGTCGCCGCGGCCGAGCGCGTCCAGCAGGGCGCCAGTGACCTCCAGAACGCCCAACCGCCTCTGGGGTTACCGCAGGGTACTCCAGCCCCGACCACCGCTCCTCCCAATGGCCCTCAGATCGTTCCTGGTATGGAAGAGGCTGCTGGAGTAATGCAGCGCGCCGACGCCGTAGAGCATGCGCAGGCCCAAGCCTCTGGCAGAGAGCCCGCGCCGCCTCCGCCTCCGACCCCTCCGCGGGCAGCGGAAATTCCGGATGCCATGATTCAGCAGGTCGGGCACGAGATTGCCGCGGTGCCTGAAGAGCAGCGGGCGCAGGCGATTCTTACTGCACATGAGCACCTGACAGAGTTCCTTTCGTCCCAGCCTGGCCCAATCGTTGTTGGAGGGAAGATCGAGCAAATCAAGAATCCGCAGGATGCCTCTCGACTCGCCCAAAAGGTCATCAACGATGAAATTGCACGTCATGACCAGGAAAAGCAAGACGCAATCGAGGCTACCCAGAAGCAGCAGGAAGCAGCGGAGAAACAGTGGAAGGTAGTCGCAGAACACGAACCCCCAAAGCCCGAAGACTGGGAAGTGGTTGCTGAACATGAGCCGTTACAAAAGGGCGACCGGGTAGAACTCGCAAACGGGAAGTCAGGCACGATTGCGTTTTCTCATCCCGAGATGAACATTGTCCGGGTAAAGACGGATGACGGGAAAACAATTTCCACAAGCGCCAAGGACCTTAAGCCAATAGAATCAGGGAATGGCGCCGAATTTATTGCAGGTAAGGAGCCAACGAGTATTGAGGATGTCCCCGACCAGCACTGGCAAGATGCAATCGAGCGCGACAGGGAAGCCTCCGATAAGCGAGGTTTCAAGCCAAATCCACGCGCCGCTGTGCTTGGGGCGATGCGCGACCTCGGCTTTGAGCCGAAAGATGCGTTTGACCGAGCCCAGGCTATTGCAGACAAAATAGCAAAGACGCGCCAGAAAGAGGAAACTAATGGCTCTACTCCGACCTCAGCCGAAGCACCTGCAGTGGCCGCCGAACCCACAAAGGTAGAGAAGAATTTCGAGAACGTGGATGCCGCCGCGTTTTCTCCGGGAGCCTTTGCCGATCACTACAAGGGTAGGTCGGTGCGGATGCCAGACGGAGAGCCGGGCGTGCTCGATGGACGCGAGCAGCGTGGGCTCGTAGGCGTAAAGACTGGCGAAGGCATCACGCGGTTTACCGATCACCGGAAACTCCAAGTTGAGTCTGAGAAACCAGTCACGCCACAGGAGCCAGTCAGTAAAAGTCGCCGCACCTCTCCCGGCACGCTCGACTACTACAGCGACAAAGAAACCGGCATGGAGTCGGTGGTCACTCGCGGTGCCGACGGGAAATACAACGTCCATCTCTATGACGTTCCGAAGCTCGAAGAGCACTCCTTACATCTAAATAATGGGGAGAACAACGAGCCACCGGTACTGATTCACGAGAACGGAAAGGCGTATGATAGAGATGAGGTTGAAAAGCACCGCGAGAAGGGAGGGTTAGACAATGGGCGAACTGGAACTGGACGATCACTTCCTGGACGTGGAGTTGCCGGCCGCTCTTCAGAGGGGCCGGGAAAAGACCGAAAAACTGAAGAAGGAAGGGAAGCTCCCGCCCCAGGGAAAGCGCAGGAAACTCAACTTCCACAAGAACCCTCTGGGGCCACTGGCCCAGAACGACGAGGACTACTAAATGAACGACCTGCAAGCGATGAGGCAGGACCCGAGGTTCGAGGTGTACAAAGCCCAAGCGGAAACGAACTGGAGGGAAAACCAGCCGAAATACGTGGCTCTCCTGGAGAAAGAAAACAGGCTGGAATCGAGCCTGAACACGACCGCGGAAACCGCAGTCCTAATCGCGCAGCAAGCGGAGAGTCAGGGGCTGAACTCGGATCAAGCGGAGGAACTGGTAGCGGAACAACTGTTCCCGCCGAGTCAGGACGACCAGGAGAGTCCGGAAGCCGACCAAGAGTAAAAGCCAGAAACTCCGACTGGTTTTCTCATCCTGACGATTTCGACATTAAGGCCGGCGAGTCTCAGCGGCTTGAGTGGAATATCAAAGCCATCAAGATCATGCGCGAAGCCCTCGAGGGTAAGCGCAAATTGTCCCCAGAAGATAAAGACGCACTCGCGCATTACGTGGGCTGGGGCGCACTGCAATGGGCCTTCGATCCTTACCGCTCTCCGTGGGACCAACAGAAAAAATGGATTGCCGCTTCCCAACAACTCCACGAACTTCTTACAGACGAAGAGCGTGACGCCGCGCGCGGCTCGACTCTCAACGCTCACTTCACTTCGCCAGAATTAGTGCGTTATGTCTGGGACGCGATGAAGCGTCTAGGCTTCCCTGGGGGATCTGTGCTTGAACCCGCCATGGGTACAGGCAACTTCTTTGGCATGATGCCGAAAGGATTGCGCGGAAAAGTCCAGGCGATTGGAAACGAACTCGATCCGACGACCTACAACATCGCCAAACTACTCTATCCCTCCGCAAACCTCTTCAATAAAGACTTCGTCAAACTGATTCTTCCCGACAACTCGATGGACGCGATCGTTGGGAACGTCCCATTTGGCAATGAGATTTACGACCCGCACTACCCCAAACTGAAAGCCCGCATCCACGATTATTTCATCGTGAAGTCGCTCGATAAACTGCGGCCCGGAGGTGTGGCGGCGCTCATAACCTCGACCGGAACTCTTGATAAACCGAATGAGCGAATCCGCGAAGTCATGGCCTCCAGTTCTGATTTAGTGTATGCACTGAGACTCCCCGCAGGAACCTTCCAAAAGACGGCCGGGACCCACGTCACCACCGATCTGCTGGTATTTCAGAAGCGCGGGAAAGGCGTCCCGCCCGGAGGGGAAGCGTTCACCAAAGTCGTGCCCATCACCGCGCCCCATGAGCAGGATGGTGGAACGGCTTCGGACTTCATTAACGAATACTTCGATAAGCACCCCGAGAATATGCTAGGGACGCCGATGATCTCGCGTCGGATGTATGGCTCGAACGATCTAGTGCTCAAGCCGGATACGTCAACACCATTCGCGGATCAGCTAAAAGATGCACTCACGCGAGTGCCTCGGAACGTGTTCGAGGAAGCCAGCGCGACGCCGTTATATGAGCCGGATGCGGGAACCAATCTTGCCCCCGATACCATCGTTGAAGGTAACTTCACGACCGGCAAAAAAGGCGAAATCCTGCAACGCAAAAACGGCGCATTAGTAAAAGCCTCTCAGGTGCTCGATAGGGACGGGAAGCCTTCCCCTCTGTTGACGGATCGAGTCACAAAACTGATTGCGATTCGAGATGCGTTCGGGGATCTGCTTTCAACCATGAAGCAAGTGCCGAACGATGACATCGGGAACGCCATGGTCCGACAAAAGCAGAAGCAGCTACTCGACACCTACGAAGCCTACCGCTCCAAGCATGGGCTGGTGAACGCACCGGCGGCGGCGAAAGTGTTTGGCGATGACCCGTTCTACCCCCGGTTGATGGCGCTTGAAACTCCGGACAAGAAGATGAAGTCCGCGAAACTGTCGGACATCTTTACCCGTAGAACTGTGTTCCCACGCGAGCGTTTGCAAAGCCTCTCCCCTGATTCCAAAGAAGCGCTCTATCAGGTCATTAACGAACGCGGAACGCCCGACTTGAAGTTTATGGCGCAGTTGTCGGGGAAGAGTGAAGACGAGCTCGCGGAGGAACTCGGCAAAGCCGGACTGGTCTACAAAGACCCCGTGGGCGGAAATTATGTGACTGCCGACGACTACCTTTCCGGCTATGTTCGCGACAAACTGAAAGACGCGAAAACTGCGCTGGAGCAGGGCAATAAGGAGTACCAGAAGAACGTCGATGCGTTAGAGAAAGTCATCCCTGCGGATGTTCCGATCGAAAAGATCGGGATTCGCCCGGGACAGACATGGATTCCGACCGACGCAATCGAGAGTTTTCTAAAGAACTTTCTCGATGCTGGGCGCAGCGTGAAAGTGTCAAATACCGCGGGCTTTTGGAAAATAGACGACGCTGTGCGTGGCGCGAAGATGTTGAGCCTTTACGGCAATGTAGAGTTCCCCGCCGACTCACTGCTCACCTCTGCGCTGAACCTTCGCCAAGCCACTGCCTATGACACGATTTACGATGACGGTAAAGAGAAGCGCATCGTCAACCAGAAGCGCACCATTGCTGCCCGTGAACTTCAAGACAAACTCTCAGAGCAGTTCGAGAAGTACTTGCGCAACCACGAAACTATTGGGCCGCAACTGCATCGCATTTATAACGATACCTACCGCAACCTGGTGAAATCGAAGCGTGACGGCTCCCACCTCACCTTTCCCGGATCTGATATGTCAGTCCTCCGTAAAGGGGACTTCATGCCCCACCAGCGCGACTCGATCATGACGCTGGTGCAGGAGGGCCGCGGGCTCCTGGCGCACGCTGTCGGAGCGGGGAAAACCTACACCATGATTGCGGCGGGCGCTGAGTCCAAGCGTTTAGGCAACACCCGTAAGCCAATGTACGCGGTTCCAAATCATTTGACCAAGCAGTGGGCGAGGGCCTGGAATAAGCTCTATCCCGGCGCCACGGTCTTAGTCGTTGGGAAAGACGACTTCACAGCCAAGAATCGGAACGCCTTCATGGCGCGCATCGCAGCTAATAACTGGGACGCCATCATCATCCCCCACTCGCAGTTCAATCTGATGGACATCAGCGCAGAGCATCAACTGCGCACTTTACGAAAGGATATGGATGAACTCGAAGAGACGATTCGAGGGATGGAGGCGAGTCAGACCCGGGGTGACCGAGCGACCCAGCGCAACGTGAAGCAGATGGAGAAGTCCAGAGAAGCCTTGAAGCAGAGAATGGCAAAACTGAAAGACCTCAAGGCCGATAGAACTATCAACTTCGACGATCTTGGGGTCGATCAACTGTTTGTCGACGAGGCCCACGAATACAAGAATTTGACGTTTTACACCAAGATGCAGCGGGTGGCTGGGTTAGCGCAGGGTGACGCCAAGCGCGCTACGCGGCTGAAGATGAAGACTGACTACCTCATTGACAAATATAACGGGCGCGGCGTGATTTTCGCGACTGGAACGCCGGTACAGAACACAATGGCGGAACTCTACAATATGACCCGCTACGTGGCGCCGGATACTCTGACCAAGGCGGGTATCAAGTACTTCGACGATTGGGCAGCTAACTTTGGCAAGGTCGCGGTAACCAACGAATTGTCGGTTGACTCCCAGACTTATAGGCCGCGGGCCAGTTTCTCGGAGTTCACCAATGTCCCTGAATTACAGATGATGTTTTCGAGTTTCGCAGATGTTAGGAACGCCGACGACATGCCGGAACTGAAGAAGCTTATCCCAGAAATGGAGGGTGGCAAGCCGATCATGGTGGAGGTGATCAACCCCGAAATGCAGGCGGTCACCAACTCCCTCGTTCGACGCGCTGCGGCTCTCAAAGGCGAACCCGCTCCCGTGTTTGGGCCGGATGGACAGCAGTTGAAAGATGAGAAAGGACCGGTGACAGAACATCTTCCTCGACCCGAGCCCGAAGAAGACAACATGCTCTCCGTGGCAAACGATGGGCGGTTGGCTTCAACCGACTTGCGGTTGCTGAACGGACCGAAGGCCAGCGGTAAATACAGCAAGATTCATTCAGTGGTAGAGAAGGTCGTGCAGGAGTATAAAGACTCCTCCCACAACAAGGGAGCGCAACTCGTCTTCCTCGACCGCTACCGCTACACCGACCGCGTAACCAGAAAAGAAGTATTCAACCTCTACCATGAGATTCGCTCGGAACTGCAGAAACAGGGAATCCCGGCCAAAGAAATCGCCATCATCCACGATATGAAAACGGGTGATGAGCGCTTGAGACTCTTTGACGACGTCAAGGAGGGCAACGTTAGGGTACTGCTGGGCTCTACGGCAAAGATGGGCGCCGGAATGAACGCGCAGACTCGGCTCATCGCAGAGCATCACGTTGATTTTCCCTGGAAGCCTGGAGAGTTGGAACAGAGAAACGGGCGCATCCTGCGGCAAGGAAACATTAATCCCAAAGTAAAAATCTACTGGTACACCACGAAGAACAGCTTCGACGCTTACATGGGCCAGAACCTGGAGCGCAAAGCCAGGTTCATCTGGCAGATTCTTTCTGGTAAAGATGTCGGGCGAACGGTGGTCGACGCTGCAGCGGACGCCACACTGTCCTATGCCGAGATGAAGGCCATTGCTTCTGGAAACCCCGATGTGAAACTCAAAATGGATCTGGAAACGAAGATTCGCAAGGTCCAGATCATGCAGGAGCGCAGCGAAGCCGCTCTTCAGGAGCGTGATGGCCTCATCGGGCGCGAGAAGTCGATTATCGGGGAACTGCGGGGCGGGTTGGACAGCGTTCAGCGCACGCTCGAAAACCACAAGGCTGCAGTTGGGCCGGACGGTAAGAACTTCTCCATCGAGATTCTGGGTAAGAAATTCACCGACCGCAAAGAAGCAGTGACATTCTTAGAGGCGGAAGAACCGCCGAAGTATGCCCTGCACTTCACTCTAAACGGGGTGCCGATCAGAACTGAACCCGTCGTGAGTAGCGACGGCAAAACGACTTTATACTACCAACTGCCCTACGGTCGTGCTGCACATGATTACCGCGGTCGAGCGATTGAGAACATTTACGGCATCAATTCAGGCAAGTTCTCGGCCCCGGAAAACAACCTGCTGTCCATGGTACGGTCCGTTGAGGCCGTCATGCGGAACATGCCAGGGGACATTGAGGATCTGAACAAAGCGATTGAGTACCGAAAAGGCGAGGTCAAGAAGCTCCAAGCCATGGATGGTGGCGAAGAGGCGGAAAAGCAGGCCAAGGCGGACCTCAAGAAACTGGAAGCGGAGCTTGAGGAAGTCAATGAGCGTTTGGGCTATAAAGAATCAGACGCAGCCCTAGAAAACCAGTCAGCCGCTGACGTCGACACCACACCCGATGAAGGCGAAACCGATCAGGACGGCGCAGCAATTGAAAAAGATGAGGATGCCCCAGAAGCGGAGTCGGTCGTAACGAAGCTCTGGAACAGCGAGACCGGCACCTTCGAACCCATGGAACTGGCTAACCAAGTTAGGGCCGCCGCGCGCGCGGTGAAATCCCTTATCTCGGATATACGGGAAACCACGAAGATCGCAAGAGACGCTCAGCGGGGATTAGAAAACCTAGATTCCATGAAGATGGCCGACGTGCTGCGCGCGAAGCAGATGATGGAGTCGGTAAAACTACCTTCCGGTGATGATGCCGCAATATACCATCATCTCGAAGACCCCAACATCGCGTTAACCCCTACCCAGGACGACATTCTTGACAAAGTCATTCTGCCGCTCATCGAGGAAATCGCCGAGCTCTACAAAGAAGCCAGCAAGGGTGGCTTACCCGTCGATAACTACGTGTCTCGCGTGGTGAAAGACAAGGGCGGGATGCTCGACAAGGTCGCGCATCAAATCAAGTCAATTGGTTCAAAAGGCAGCTTGTCGACCTCGGCGCCGGCCACCAAAGGGCGTACCATGATGGCGATTGAATCACCCTCCGGTGAGCGTAAGGTCATCTCCATCAAGGGCGGAAAAGCGACGATGTGGGACGGAGGGAAGTCCACACAATTAGGCGAAATCAAGAACGCCAAAGGCAAGACGCCAGTCGAAAACGAGACCTTCCCCGAGGGTGAGCCCAACTCGTACTTCTACGATAAAGGGAAGGTGGTCGAAGGGCCCGACGGCTACGACTGGAAAATCACTCAGGCGACTACCAAGGAAATTGAAGCGAATACCGACCTCCGGTACTACCACTCGGCCCTGGCCTCAACCGTAGTCTCTCATATCCAACTCGCGGCCGCAGTACGCGCGCAGCGATATCTCGAAGCGTTTAAGGCGAACCCGGACTTTAAGAAAGTGGCGTTACCGTTTGGCAAGGGGCTCCCACCGAAGGGATGGAAGACGACCAGCTTACCCCAATTCCACGGATACTATTTTGAGCCGCGCACCGCGGAAGTGCTCGACTGGTACTACGACCGACTTCGCGGCGGACAGTTGGGAGCCTATCAGCAAATCGGGCGCTTCATGCGCATTGCGATGCTCTTGAATCCTATTATGCACCCGATGAACATAGCGGCGTCGTGGACGGTAGAGAAGGGCGTCACTGGCTTCTTGCCGATGAACTGGATGAAGTTAGGAAAGTCAGCCAGCAGGGCCGCAAAGGCCGTCTTCACGCAAAACCAAGATCTACTGGACGCTCTCGATGCCGGCGCGCAGCTGATGTCGATGCAGGAAGCCAGCGAAGACCTAACCAAACTTTTCTTTGAGCAAATCTCGGATGGCATCAACAAGAAAGAGCCGTGGGCGCTTGCGATGGCGAAGGCGTTAGTGCCCAGCGCAGAGAGCCCTCTTGGACCCGCCACGGCGCTGCTCCACGCTCTCCACAAGCTCTCGTCAAAGGTTGCGTGGATCTCGAATGACATTTTCATGTTGCAAGCCGCCTATGAGCACCAGGCGCGCACTGGGGATTCACTGAAAGACTCGCTCAAAGAGGTTGGCCGGATCATCCCAGAGTACCGCGTCCCGACGCGAATTATGGACTCGGCGGCAATCTCTACTCTGATGCGCAGCAATTGGGCAACAATCTTCGGTTCCTACCACTACAGCCTGCTGAAGTCGTTTAGCGAGATGGCGAAGTCGGCCATGGGCGCAGAGGACACCAAGGGACGAGCCCGAGATACGGCGCGCGCGTGGGACCGCATTGCGATGGTTGGACTGGTTATGCTTGGGCTTTACCCATTACTCGACGAACTGGCGAAAAAGGCCACGCACGACCCACACGCGAGGGTGAAGCGCTTCGGACCATTTGGATTCATTGATGCCATGGGTCAAGCGGCGCAAGGGAAGCAGTCCCCTAGTCAAGTGGCGGAGCGGGTGGTGACTCCAGCGCCTCAAACCAAGGCGGCGGCGGAACTGCTTTTCAACCGACAATTCTTCAGCGGACAGCAGATTTACGACTACCACGCAGCATGGAAAAGTGAGGTGGCAGAAATCGGCCGCTACCTGCTAGGCCAGTTGGGGCAGTTGGGACAGGCATCTCACGCCCAGGAGACTAGCGAGGGGGCCCGGCGATATAAACTGGAGCAAGTCGGTATCCAGATTGCGAAGACCAAGGCGGAGAAAGTAGCGCAGGACATTGCGACCGGCAAGGTAGGAAGTGAAGTCGAAGATGCTGATGACCGCAAAAACCGCGTGGAGCGCCGCGAAATACTCGACCAGTTACGCAAAGGCAATCGTAAGCCGTTAGAAGATGCGCGAAGCAAAGGCGACATCACCGCCAAGCAGGAACATACGTTAGAAGAGCGCGCCCGCCGCACCCCTCTCGAAGATACGGTTCATGGCTTCAGCTATGCCGAAGTCTGGAAGGTGTATCAAGCGGCAAAGTCCGAGAAGAATCAGGACGAAATGAAGCAACTGGAGCCAATCCTCCGAAAAAAGCGTGGCAGGATGTGGGCAGAACATCGTGGCGCCGAGGTAGAAAAAGCGGAGAGCGAATGATGCCGAAACTGGAAGAGTTCTTCGAAGAAGTCCGGTTCTCTCTTGAAGGCTGCGCGGAAAGAAAGAATTACAAGATCGGCTCGGATAACCCCGTACTGGCTTTCAAAAGGGCCCTCGGAATCACGCAAGCGCACGGCATCGGAGAAATCGCCCATAAGTGCGCGGAGTACCTCACGGCACCCACTAAGACACGCAAGATCATTCTGGCCAAGATGTGCGGATGGGCATATTTGCTTTATTCGCAGCTTCCAGACGAATAGATAAAGAACCACGGTCGTACCCAGCAACGACGCTACCCAAGGGGTGAGCGTACATCATGCCAGCCAAAAAGAGGGGTGACCCTAAGAAGGGTAAGCCCCGCCCGAAAAAAAAACGCCCGCCAGTCTTTTCCGTCCTCGAGCACAACTTCCTGTCGGCCTACGCGCGCTCCGGCCAGGCTATTTGGGAATCTGACCGTCTGCAAATGCCTCCCTATTGGGGAAGTTCTGTGCTTAACCGTAAGGGTGCGCTCGAAATCGTTAAGCGCTACCAGGAGAAAATCTTTGAGAAAGCGGCCGCAGAACAGACTGTCATCCTCATGCGCGACCAGTCTTACGCGCAAGAAAAGCTCATGCAAATCACCGACACCCTCATTGGCGCCATCGGCAGTGACTTGAAAGGGGCAATCGGCGCGTGCTCAGCGCTTCAGAAGCATGGAGAAGTCATTGCGAAGATCTGCGGCTTCATCGTGGAGACCCCGCGAGTCGCAGTTTCGGCCAACGCACAATCGGGCCTGACCCTCGGGGCAACTGCTGAGGAAACCACTCGTCACAAATTACTGCAAGACGGAGTTTTCCGCTCAACTTGGATGGTAGAGAAACAGCAGGAACTGGTTGAAAGAGTGCTCGCGAAAGAGCCAGGAATCATCGAGGGCGAAGTGAAATGAGCGTTGAAGTCCTGCCCGACCCGGTATTAGGCTATCTGGCGCGCCTGGAAGGGCGGTGGGGAGCGCCGACCGGCAAACCTGCGTTCTGGCCTAAGACCGATGCTCAGGCCGCCGCATTGACCTCTAAAGCAGATTTCCTGCTACTTGGCGGGGCAGCCGGATCGCTCAAAACCAGTACGATTCTCGCGGATCTGATTCAGGAGCGCGATTGGTCTCGGATGAACTCGTACTTCTTCCGCAAGACCTACCCAGAACTGGAAGAGGCAATCGAGCAAGCGCGTGTTCTATTCTCTCAAACTGGAGGAACTTACAACGAGAGTGACCATCGCTGGAGGTGGCCTTCGGGCGCGAGTTTTCGGTTTCGCTATCTCGCCACAGAAAAAAATCTTTACCAGAATCAGGGTAAGGTGATGAGCGCCATCGGGATCGATGAATCGACCCATGTACCGATGAAGTGGATCCGCTATCTCTTCACTCGTAACCGGTCGACAGATCCCGACCTCAAGACCAGGGTGCGGCTGGGAACTAATCCAGGAAACATTTCTCACAAAGACCACATGAAGATATTCTTCAACTCGGTGTGTCCGCACTGTGAGCCGGATAAAGCCCCGTTCCAGAACACTCTCCGGTGGGATGCAAAGTGGCATGACGGGCAGCCCTTTGCCGACGTAGAGACAGGTGAGAAGTTTTCCGTCGCCTACATTCTCAGCTACGTCCGAGACCACCAACTGCTGGGCAATCGCTATATCGCGCGCCTGAAGTTCCAGAATCCCACCATGGCGAAAGCGCTCTTAGAGGGCTGCTGGAAGCTGTTTGAGGGCCAGTATTACGACATCTGGGATTACAAGCGCTTTGTGGTGCCGCTGCAATCCATTCCGATGGAGTACTGGCAGCCGTGGTGGACGGGAGCCGACTATGGTTACTCGGGCTCTGCGGCCGCTGGCGGATTGTGGACGATTTCAAACGACGTTCTCTATCTGGTGAAGGAATATCCCCAAGGGGAAATGATCCCTGGCCCACGGCAAAACGTCAGAGCCTTTGCCCAAGGCTTTTATGATTCTCTCTGCAAGAAAGAAACTGACGATGAGCAGCCCAAAAACATCGAGGCTATGTATTTGGGACCGGACTCATGGAACGATCGCGGCGATGAAAACCCTCTGGCTGAACAAATGAACCGGGTACTCGAACCCCACGGACTAAACTTCGAGCGGGCCAATAACGACCGCGCCGGCGGCGCCCAACTGCTTTACACCCTCATGGAGTCGGACCGGATAAAGATTGCCCACACCTGCAGGAACGCAATTGAGTGCATCGAGTCGAGAATCCACGACGAGGACGAGCCGATCAAGGTGTTCAAGGATAAAGGAGACCCGCTGGACGATGTCTTTGACGGGACGTTGCGGTATCCGGTGTACACCTACCTCGAGTCCCGCCGTCCGCCGAAGGAAGAGCGAGTGAAGCAGCGCATGAAGCAAATGCTGGAAAATAACAAGACGGACATCGGGTTAACCACGGCCATGATGAAACACCAAAAAGCTATGGCCGAGGAGGACGACGACGATGTTCCTCCGATGATGAGTCTGAGGGCAAAGCGGAAATAGGGATGTTGGCATAATGGCTCGGAAGGGATTCAAGGCCCGGGCCGTCGGATGGGCATCGTGCTACGCCCCGAAGATATAACCATTCCTGAAATCTCAGAATTTCCGAAGCGGTAAGGGGCTTCATTCTGCGGCCTTCTTTACGTTCTCCAGCTTCTTCTGCAATTCTTTCAGTTTCGCCTCATGGGATAAGGAGCAAGCCTGCCACGCTTTCTCGGCATATCGTGTAGTTTCGTTGAGATACATTTCACTTCGGGGAATTTTGTCGATCTCCCATCCCTCTGAGATTGCCCACTTCTCGAACGCTTCCCTCTCTGCGTTATGCTGTGTGGGTGCGGGGTCGGCTGGCATCTCCGGCGCTTTGTCGTTCAGGACGAGTGCTGGCGGAGCCGAAGGGTTCAACGAATGCATGATGATTAGGGAGGTGCCCGAAGCGCAGCATTCCGCAGTGACCGCACCTATCATACGGGTTATCCATTCTCATTCTCCTTCCCGCCTGCTAAGGCTTGGCGCAACTTCTCGATCAAAGCGTCCACGACTCGCTGCGCCGCTTCTCGCAACTCTTCGTCTGACTGAGAACCTTCCTCGTCTGTTCGCGTGGGCTTGTCGCCGATGGGGTCTAGGCTCCTTTTCCATTGGGGCCACGATTCAACCTCTTTGCTTGTTTCTTTGAGTACGTCTGCTAACTCTCTTGAGATTTTCATGATTCCCCGATCGGCGGCGTATCGAAGCCTTCCTTATAATTGAAACCTTCTTCGTTAGCGATCTCTCGCGCCAATTCTTCTACTGCGTCAGGCTTGACTGCGGGAGCGGGTTGCTCCGGCTC
>QGNH01001674.1_pt1 | contig 13679 bp, 11 predicted proteins | sample 1735481 | NCBI WGS metagenome assembly QGNH01 (sample SAMN09239004, study PRJNA386568) | Viral metagenome, whole genome shotgun sequencing project. | reverse complement strand
GATGCGCGGCAGAAGTGCGGCATCATAACGTCTGCCGAGCTGGATGGAGGGCATCTGAAGGTGGCGGGTTTTCTCTTCAGCAGAGACTTCCCCGAGATCGAACAACAGCTGGGGATTGATGGCTCGATGGGAATGAGCTACGAGCTTGCGGAAGCACACGTAGCGGATCTGCGAGCGCATGTGTGGACCTTGACGCGAGCGACGTTTACCGGAGCAGCGATCCTGCTGCGGGAAAAGGCGGCCTACCGGGGAACAAGCTTCCGACTGGGACACGTTCCGGTGGCGGAGCAGACCGCAGCGTCCCGTCTGGCGGGTTCACGGCATTAGCGGTGTGGTGGGAGTGGAGTAGCCAAACAAATTGGTAATCGAAAGGACAATGTGACATTTACAGGCGTTTTGGAAGCAATCGGGAAGGAATTTGAAAAGGGGCTGCAGTGGGCCGTCGCCTACGCGGTTCCGGTAGAGAAGCTGGTGGGGTTGCTGTTCCCTGCAGCAGCTCCGGAGCTAACTGTGCTGGCTGATGCGACCGGGCTGATTCAGAATGCAGTGATCGAAGTAGAGCAGAAATATGCTGCAGCAGGTGTCCAGAGCGGCACGGGGACACAGAAACTCACAACTGTGATGACTCTGGTTGGGCCTGTTGTCACATCGCTGCTTGTGAATGCAGGTATCACGCAGGCAGGCACATCGTACATTCAGAGTCTGGTCTCCGCTGTGGTGGCCATCCTCAATGTTCAGGCGATGCCAACGACGGCCGCAACATCCGGTGCGGCGGCTTGACGAAGTTGAGTGGACTGGGACGTTACCAGGATCATGTCGGTGGAACAACAAGGAGAAAGCATGGAGATGGAGATGAAGGACGAGTTAGGTTTAACGGTAGATCGGGTGGCAGCTGCCGCCAGCTTGCTTGAGCAGGCAGTGGAGCGGCTGATCCAGAGGCAGAGCGCATTTGCCGAGGATGCCGAGGCGAGCATCGGTCGCATTGTGGCGACAGTTGAAACTCGTCGCGAGGCGGAACTCGAGGAGAAGCTGGCTGCGGCTGAGTTGAAGATTGCAGAGTTGCAGGCACGAGGCGTCACCGGCGCTTCCGCGGTTGGCCGCAAGACTTTGCCCACGGCGATGACGAGTCTTCTGGCAAAACAGGGAGTGACAGTGGACTCGCTGGAAGCCGGGTCCCTGGACGCTGCGCTTGTGAGCCTGAGTCTGGAGCAAAGGATCGCTGTAAAGTCGCAACTAATACGCGCCGGACTGCTGGGCTAGAGAGCCTGGGCAAATTAATTGTTCCGCTCAATGCAACCAGATCGTCATTGGTCCAGTTGTGAGACTGGTAGTGGCATAACAAAGGTTGAGAAGACGTGGCCAAGGCTACGTCTTTTGAATTTAAAGGGGATGAGGATGAACGCGAAGTTTACTCAGATTCATGCGGCAGCAGATTACATCGGACCTGGAGCAGGAGTCATTGAAGTTCCGTTGTACCAGACGGAGATTCTGGACATTGTGCGACGGCGCGGCATTTTTGGACAGAGGATCAAGCAGGTTCCAGCGACCGGCCACCCTTCACGGTACTTTGAGGAGAGAGCGATTCCGTCTCCCTCTGCATCTTCGGGATTTGTGGACCCTCGCAATATTGTTGCGCCACTGGTCAGTCCGACCCGGGTGGAGAATAGTGTTCCGCTCAAGGCCCTGGTCGCGCAGATCAACTACAACCTGTTCGATATGGAGCTGGGCCAGCAGCAGGCCCAGTTTGCCTATCTGCAGGCGAAGGACCTCGCCGATACTGTGGACGGTGTTCTGCGGACGCATGATGTTGCCCTGTGGAACGGTACGGATACAAGCTTGAGCTCGCCGACGACCGCGGAATACTTTGGCGCCGCGGCCCAGATTGTGGGCGGCGGCAACACAGTGTCGATTGGGACGACGCAGAGCATTGTTGACGGACTCAAATCGACGATCGCACAGATGGTGTCGAACTCTTCATTCGGAGTTCGTCCGACGGCCATCTATGCGAACCCGGTCCTACTCGACTTGATCGATCGAGAGATGAAGACCGAGTTCAATGTGGTGTTACAGAGCAAGGACATCGGGGCTGGTTTCACAGTGAAGGCGCTGTCGACGCAGGCGGGCGATCTACCGCTGATTCCGGAATGGACGTTGAGCTATACAGGAACCCCGGGCAGTGGCTCGGCGGTGCTGCCAGCATACATCGTGACCGAAGACTTGATCGAGTATCACTGGCTGAGCGATCCGAATCCGCGGATATTCCAGCTTGGGGTTCCGGGTTCCCTGGCCTCGCAGTATGTGGTGGTGAAGTTCGGCGCCGTGGTGGTGAAGGGTGCGAACTATGCGCACTACCAGGTGCTGGTTGACCGCTAGACGGCGTGAACTTGCTGGCTAGTCGGTATGAGTTTGCGACTGGTCGATGGGCATCGCCCAGCCGCAATAGCGCGCGACAAGGTTCGACCTGCCCGTGAATAGCTGCTTGCCTCGCTGAGGTTACGCGAGGGAGCAGCGTTGGTCAGGGGGCTGACCAGCACCGGGCCGCGTCTTCGCTCCTTCGTCGCGCAACTGAGAGCGGGGCCGGTTGTGGTGGCCGGCCCCCTCTTTTCTTGGAGAGTTTGGAGGCGGAGAGCGATGGGTTACTTGGATCCAACGGAGTATATCGAGTATGGATTGACGGCCGAGACGACCGACGACTGGGTGGCGATGGCATCCGCGCTGATCGAGGCACACTGCCGGAGGCCGAGCCTGTTGGCGACTCAATATGTAGAGCGAATGCGTCTAACCGCTGGCTCGCAGGCGGTGCGGTTGAGCTATCTTCCGCTGATCCCTCTGGGAACGGCAACCTCTCCGCTCGTCGGGGTACAGGTCCGGTATGGGCGACCGCGACGCGGCGAACCGCAGGACCCCATGCTGGCACAGGTGGCGTGGGCGTTCAGTATCCCTGGTACTTGGAGTGCGCTCGATCTTACAAAGGTGGACTTGAATGTGGTTACGGGAGACTTGACGTTTCCCATGAACCTGCTTGGGCTGAACTACAACGAGGTCGAAGTGACCTATACGGCTGGTCTGGCAGTCGTGCCGCCAGCGCTGAAGGTGGCGTGCGCGCAGATTGTGAAGAACGCGCAAGCGACTCCAGCGATGAATGTGAAAGGCAGCAAGATGGACACCTTGCAGATGCAATACTTTGCCGGGTCGCTGATCGACGCGAATGTCCAGATGATGTTGGCGCCCTATGTGGCGCAGAGGATCGGGTGATGCGATGGGCGATCTGGTGAGTGCAACAGGTGCGGCGGCGAGGGCAACGGATGTCTTGCTGCGCGCAATGGGTGGACGGACGATGATGCTGCGGATGCCAGCGCCAGCGGTTCCCGCAGACGTAACCGAGCAGTTGGGGATTGCGATGCCGACGTTTCAGGATCTTCCGCTAGCTCCGGTCGTGTGTCGCAAGGCGCGCGCGACTGTAGACGAAGGGAAGGCGGCGAAATGGGAGCTGCTGGTATCGGCGACCGTGGTGGAAAACCTGGTGGAATCGCTGACGTACGCCTCGGCAAGTGTGCTGTTTGCGGCAGCCTACGGTGTTCTATCCGACGACGAGCTGCTGGAGGTGGAGTCAGCTACATCGGAGCAGGTCTTTGGCCAGCCTTATGTGTATCGGCTGGTGCTGCGCGCTCCGCTGACGCAGATGGTCTAGCAGAGGCGCAGGATTATCGATTCTACAGGTGGCGGGGTACGAGCTGGATATGAGAGTGAGGGTGAATGCAGAACGCGAAAGATACGTTTTACGTGACGCTACAGAGCCGGCTGGCGACATTGAATCCAGCGCGGACGATTGTAGTGCGCGGCGTGGTGCGACCGGGCACGCTGGTGGACGAGAACGAGCTGCCGTCGGCGTGGGTTCCCGTGGATGCATTCCGCATGGAATGGACGGGACTGCATGTGAATAGCGCGGGACCGATGCCTATGGTGGCGATGGAGTGCTCCATCCAGTACGCCACGGATGGGACCCCGGGCAATAGTGGAATGGATCGCGGACGATTGCTGGCAGCGATGGATGGGGAGTTGGCGTCGGCGCTTGGGGCTGAGCCGCACACGGTTACGAAGATGAATTATTCAGCAGCCGCAGGTGGCGTAATGCCCGCAGCGATGGGCACAAACGTGTTCTGGGCGGATCCGGTATTCAACGCGGCCGTCGCTTTGGACGAACGTTTGAAGCGGACAACAACGGTGCAGGTTTTTGCGTACCAGGAGGCGGGTGAGCTGTGAGTACGACGACGACAGGGGCCGGAGTTGTGGCGTCCATGGCTCCGGTGACGAGACGAGTGCGCGCTTACTTCGCTCCAGTGAACAGATCGTCTGGAGCGCCATCGTTGTTCGACTCAGCGCAGTTTGGAAGGTTCGACCTGCATGCGCCGCCAGCGCCTTGGGTAGACCTGGGTTGGGTCTCCGGCTTCGCGAGAAAGTGCGCAACGAAGGTTGATGCGCTTCGGGCTGGTGCTCCGGCGGTCACGGTGGGCCAGGTTCGGACAGAGGTAGATGCGACGGTGTCTCTTGAATTTGAAACCTGGGGAAAGCTTCAGGTGACACTGGCATCGGGATCGCAACAGACAAATCTGTTGACGACGGTTGAGGCTGCCACACCCAACGGAAGCGGTGGCGTGGCCAATGCGCCGGTCCCCTTGCTAACCGGCACGGGACCGGCGTCAACCGCAACCAGCTTGAATGTGGGAACTACCGCGGCGACCGGATTCAATATCGGCAGTCTAGTTGCGGTGGATGTCGATTACACCGGCCAACTTGGATATGTCGGCACGTGTGTGAGTTCGGCCTATGTGCAATCGGCGGGCGCGGTGGGCGGAGACGTGAACTATGTGCGGAGAGTGACGCTGAACGTAGGGGTAGTGGTCGCGATCACGGACGGCGTACTGGAGCTTGCAAGCCATTTGCCGGCGGGGGTCCCGACGGCGGGGATGCAGGTGAGCCAGCTTATCGGCTTTTGCGATCGCGAAGGCGCGAGCTTCTTTCAGGAGTGGTCAGGACTCTTTGTGATGCCGGGCGCTCAAGGGGATCGGGTTCTGTATCACTATCCGCGTCTACAGGCGATGCAGGGTTCGGCTGAGGCGGAAGATGTTGTGGCAGCCCCGCTGGAGAAAATCCGGCTGGCAGGAGCATTTCGCGCGCTGCCGGTAAAGGACGCCAACGATGGTGAGACAGTATTGTGCTTCCGGAGTTATCTGCCGGCGGCGTTGCGGGGGGTTTAGGTGCGCGATTGCGGATACGAGGAGAGTGTGATGCGTTGGAATCCTAAAAGTTGGATATTGATTGGAGTGCTGCTGACGGTGATGACAATGACCGGAGTGGCGCAGGTGGCGACCACCCAGGTGGCGGACACGGTCTATCATGCGGATGGAACGGTGGCCATGGGAACTGTACTCATCAGTTGGCCTGCATTTACCACGAGCAATGGCGATTCAATCCCAAGTGGAAGTACGTCTGCGGTCATTGCGGGGGGCGGAGCACTCAGCGTGCAACTAATTCCAAATACCGGTTCAACGCCGATCGGAAGTTACTATACGGCGGTCTTTCATTTGGACGATGGCAGTGTGAGCCGCGAGTACTGGGTTGTACCGGTGAGCATCGCGTCAGTGAAGATAAGCACGATCGAGTCAACGGTACTGCCCACTACCGTGGCAATGCAAACGGTGAGCAAGAGTTATGTGGATACTGCCATCGCAGCAGCGGTGACTGGTCATCCGCTGGACTCTACGCCTTATGTACTGAAGGCTGGAGACACGATGGCCGGACCGCTTGTGCTGCCTGCCGACCCGGTGTCTGCGACGCAAGCAGCGGACAAAAATTATGTGGACGAGAGCGTCGCATCGCTGACTGGTGGATTGGGGCAAATGGTTTCCACCCTGCCGTCGGCGACGCAAGTTGTAGCACAGCCGACGGGGACCCAATTGGAAGTCAATAGCCTGAACGGGGTTGAGTACGCCAGTCAGTTTGTAAACGGACGTGGAAATAATGGGATCGCCAATGTTTTAGCCAGCCCCGACTGCACAAATGGATGTGAAGTTGAAGCGGAACAGGACTATACCAATGAATCGTATTCTGCCGCTTCATTCAACAACCAGACCCACTTGAAGGACGCGCGCGGAGGAAGGCAGGTTGACAGTTATAAGAACCCGCTCGACGTGGTGCACAACGGGCTTTCCACGGCTCAGACGATCGATGATGTCTCGACACAAAGCGAGTTGAGCCTGCATCAGCAGACCGGAAGCCCTCTTCCCGGTTCGATGGCCGTGGTGATCACACAGGAGGGTCTTGCTGGTGGCTCCAACCTATTTCCCGAACAGATCGAAAGCTCCGGTCCATATTTTAAGATGGGATATAGCGCATTGACAGTGAATGGCACTTACAACACACAGGGTCAGCATGTTTTAGTTCCAGAGGAGAGCGATTGCTTTGGTGTAGGAGACTGCTTGATCGGCGCGCGCACTCTCTATGCATCCGGCGGTTTTCGTGATTCGGCGGACGAGGGGGCACATCTATACGATCTACAGGCCCACGAGGATCCGAGGGTCTTCGCGGGGACATGCACCAGTGGTTGTGCGACCGGCTCAACGACTGTCATGATTGCTCAAAATTCCGGAGGTGGGACGCAGGGTGACGGACGCTTCCTTATCGACACCAATCCGGCTAAGACGATCACCAGCGCAAGCACAGGTGGAGCAATCGTTGGCGGTACCAGTGGAGGGGCCCATGCGACAGCTCAATTTAGCGGAACAAATCTTCCGGTGAGTGTGTTTCTAAGTACTGGCCAAGTCATTCCATCGCAAGCCAACAACATGGCTCCGGGAGTTGTCACAATCGCGATTGCAACTAGCGGCATGCCAACCGGATATGCAGCAAACACCACAGCGATCGGTGCTTCCAGCGGCCTGGCTTGTGTGGTCGATCAGACCGCCGGCTACGCTCCACATAACTACGAGATGGCGCCCTATATCGTCGTTGATGCAACCCATCTGCAGATGACTCTGAATAAGCCGCATCAGATTATGGCTACGTTGGCATTTGGAGGACTGTGTGGCTACGGACTGGAGCAGACTGTCGATACTGCGAGTGGAATCCGGCAACTCTTTCCGGTGGTTGGGGCTTATTCAGCGACAGGCCTGTATTACGCAGGAGGAGTAACAGCTGTGGTTGGGCTCATGTACAACACCTCAGCGTTCCTTAATATGAGTGCGTCCATTGCATCCGCGACCCGGAACGGAAACGTGGTGACCGTGACCACGAACGGAAATATCATAAATATTAATGGGTTAAGCGTCACAATCGCCGGAGTCGCCGATAGCAGCTATAACGGCAACTATGTAGTGACCACTACCGGCACCAATTCATTTACCTATGCGCAGACCGGTGCAAACAGTTCCAGCACCGGTGGAACAGCTTCCATACTCACAGGCGGATTTGCGCTTTACCCGATGGCCGAGGTCCTGAGTGTGTTCGATCAGGCGACCAGTAGCGTGGACGGACAGATGACTCTTGCGCCAAACAATGTGGCATGGGCGGCCAACGACCCGGTGGAAGAGCCCCACTACTACGAGGAAAATGTTTCCGCTGACACGGAACTTGTCGGTCAATCCGTGCCACGACCGACGACTACCGAACAAGCTGGAATCCAATATCAACAAAATAATGGTCCAGGGCTGACCGGATGGATGATTGATAATTCGGCCCCAGCGCAGAACTACCTTGGGTATGGCGGTACTCATAGCGTTCCCGATGGGGCATACAAAGCGACCGGGATTTGGCGCCGCACGATGAACCTAACTGCTGGCGAGCAAGCGGTCTTTGCGATCCACTGCAATCTGCACGGATGTGGAAACTGGAACTCTGGATACAATCTCTTCGAGTTGGACAGCAGCGTGAGCGCCGATCTTGTGGCATACTCCCCGACGGCCAGTGCATTGTCACTTATCATGCGAGGCACACCCTACAGTTTCAGCCCACTGGCGTTCACTGCGGGAACAATCAATGTCGGGACCTTGAACGCTACCACAATCAATGGGACTGTAAACGGAACGAGCGTAAACGCGGGAACAGTAGCGGCAGCGTACCTACCGCTGTTTGGCCCCTCGGGAACAGCTCATGCATCTGGTATCGTTCCCGATCCCGGTGCAACCGCCGGGAGCGCGCGGTTTCTGCGTGAGGATGGGACATGGGTGGCACCGAGCGGAGGAGGAAGCGGAACTGTCACGACGGTTACGGGAACGGCCCCGGTAGTGTCGAGCGGCGGCACGACTCCGGCGATCTCGATGCCCGCTGCGACCGCGTCGGTGGATGGCTACCTAAGCAGCACTGATTGGAATACATTCAACAGCAAGCAAGCAGCACTCAGCTACACCCCGGCGCACAGTGGAACGAACTCGGATATTACTTCGCTCTCTGGGCTGACGACTGCGCTGAGTCCGGCGCAAGGCGGTACAGGCGGCGATGGTATCGGATATGCCTATGGGAACGGGGGCAGCGCATTCACGTATTCAACGACGATCCCAAATTCCGGATTGGAGAACTCTTCCACAACGGTGAATGGGCAAACCTGCACTCTCGGATCGCCTTGCACGGTGACGGCGGCGGCTACGAGTCTCGCTGTTGGCACAACCACAATCACAAGCGGAACGTCCGGTGACATTGAGTACGACAACGGAGGAGTATTGGGCGAGAAGGGAGTGACCGGAACAGGCAGCGTAGTGCTGGCCTCCTCGCCTTCGATTGCAAGCCCTACGATCACATCGAGCTTCACGGCTACCGGGTTGGTGACGAACACAGACCTCGCCAACAGCACAATTAGTGGCGTCTCGCTCGGCAGCAATCTCGACCCACTGACATTCGGAACACACTTGGTAGCTGGAGGATCATCCTACAACGGTGGGGCCAACGTGACGATCACGAGCGATGCGACCAGCGCAGACACTGTCTCGACCATCGTGGCGCGCGATTCATCCGGCAACTTCTCCGCAGGTGCAATCACGGCCAGCCTGAACGGAACGGCATCGGCAGCGACGAACATCGCTGGCGGCGCTGCCTACACGGTGCCCTACCAGTCGGCGGCGGGCACAACGGCTATGCTGACCAGCCCAACAGTTGCAGGGACATACGCTTTGGTTGAAGTGGCAACGGGGAGTGCGGTAGCTCCGACCTTTACCAATGCTCCCGCTCTGAGCGCAGCCAACATGACGAGCTTCCCAAGCAGCCTTGCTTCGCTTGCGAATCCCCAATTTTCGGGACAGATTGGACTGAATGCAACCCCCTACGGTTTTGATCTGTTTGAGATCGGAGGAACGTCCCCGCTTACAAACACTTCTCTTGCGGCTCTTGACGCAAGGTTTACGACCAATTCCTCAGAGACAAATACAGTTACCGGTATTCAAAGCATACCAACAACAGCTGCCAGCACTTCGCTATCTACCCTGGATGGATTCAACTCCACATTTACCTTAGGCGCCGGTGGATCGGTAGGCACTTATATTGGGTATCAGGACGTAAAGGCATCCACTCACACTGCAACAAACAACGCATCATTGGCGGACAATCACTCATTTTCTGGGAACTACTTCCTCAACCAGAGCGGCGCCGATCCAAGCCAGCTAGCGAATGCTATCTTTACTCACGCAGCACCCACAAGCGCAGCATCACAAGTAAGCTTTGGCGGCACAGTCGATGCGCCCGGAGCGAACAACTGCCCGGCTACGGGAGTAACAGGATGCTTAGTAATCAACGTAAGTGGAACCCTGCGCGATGTGCCGTATTACTAAGATGATTGAGGCGGCGTATGGTCTTGATGACTTACTGGCATTTGGAAAGCGTATCGATGAGCCATGGGGAGGGCCAGGCAGAGAAATAATCTCAATCGTGCTAGCGCGCCAGTTGCTCAGGATTAGAGGCCGTGCCGGGCAAGAAAGTGCGTTGATTGCGAATCCGGTGCAAGCCAGGTTCGCACGCGAGCGGGGGCGGCAAAACATCGTCGTCAAGGCGCGCCAGATGGGCATCACGACATGGGTGGCGGGACGATTTTTTCTGAAGACCATTACCGCCCGCGGCGTGCTGACCGTGCAGGTCGCCCATACGCGCGAGGCGGCGGAAGGGATATTCCGCATGGTGCAGCGGTTCTGGGAGGGTCTCCCCGAGGACATGCGCAAGGGATGTCTTCGGCGCAGCCGGGCGAACGTAGGGCAGATGGTCTTTCCTAAGCTGGACAGCGAGTTCCGTGTGCTGAGCGCATCCGATGAATGTGCCGGTCGCAGCCTGACGGTGCAGAATATGCACTGTAGCGAGGTGTCGCGCTGGCCTGGCGATGTCGCGGTAACTTTGGCTGGGTTACGGGCCGCGCTTGTACCCGGCGGGGAAATGGTGATCGAGAGCACGCCCAATGGAGCGTATGGATGCTTCTATGAAGAGTGGCAACAGGCGAGTGAGAAGGGAGTCGTGAAGCACTTTTATCCCTGGTGGATGGAGCCAGCTTATGTGTCGGCAGCAGTCACGGACATGCGCGACGATGAGCTCGTGTTGGTGCGCGAACATGGCTTGACCCCCGCCCAGATCGGTTTTCGCAGAGGCTTAGAGGCAAGCTACCGGGGGTTGCGGACACAGGAGTTCGCCGAGGATGCCGAACTGTGCTTCCGCGCCACGGGCGAGTGTTGCTTCGACATGGAGGCGGTGGAGCGGCGTTTGGCCGCTGTGCAAGAGCCAGTGGAGACGCGGCGTGGTGGGGCACTCAGGATATGGTTGCCGCCCTTGGCTGGCAGAGAGTATCTCGTTGCTGTCGACACCTCTGGAGGCGGATCAAATGGAGACTTCGCTGCAGTGCAGGTGATTGACCTTGTTACCGGAATGCAGTGCGCCGAATTACAACAGCGGCTGGGCACTCTGGAGCTGGCGCGTGTTTCCGCTTCGTTGGGCCGCGAGTACGGCGGACCTGGCCGCGGCGCCTTGATTGCCGTGGAGCGAAACAATCATGGGTCCGGCGTGCTTGCATACCTGGATGCAGTGGAGCGGTACGCTCGAGTATACGAGCAGGCGGGTTCGGCGGGATGGTTGACCTCGGCGGGCTCGAAGCCTGCAATGATCAGCCGCATGGGGGCGCTGCTGCTGGAGTCTCCGTGGTTGTTTCTAAGCAGGAGACTGCTGGAGGAGTGCCGGACGTTTGTGAGTCATCCCGGAGGGAAAACGGGTGCGGCAAATGGTGCGCACGACGACTGCTTGATGGCAATGGCATTGGGCCAGTCGGTAAGGGCGGAGACATTGCAGACCTGCTCGAATAGGATGCGGGTAGCCTAAGTGCAGTATCCTGCTGGAGCGGGAGGAAGGTTCTTTGGCGGTACTTGCGGTACAGGCGATTCGGAGAATGCGAGGCGGAGCGCAGAGTCAGTTGATGCTTGGCGCTGACGGCAAACTCTGGGTCGTCAAGTTTCAGAACAACCCGCAACACCTGCGCGTGTTGGCCAATGAACTGCTCGCCACCCGGCTGGCCCAGACTGTTGGATTGACGGTTCCGTCCAGCGATGTGGTCGAGGTAACGGAGTGGCTGATCGCGAATACCTCCGGCATGCACATCGAGATGCCCCATGGACACAGGGAGAAGTATCGCCCTGGATTGCAGTTTGGCAGCCAGTTTGTCGGTGGATTGATGCCCGGCCAGGTTGTGGACTACCTTCCCGAGCAGCAACTGGATGAGGTAAGGAACCTGCACGAGTTTGCCGGAATGCTGGCCCTCGATAAGTGGACCGGCAACTGCAATGGACGCCAGGCAATCTTCGATCGCAAGCTGCGCGAGCGGAAGTATCGAGCGACGTTCATCGACCAGGGATTTTGCTTTAACGCCGGGGAGTGGACGTTCCCCGACTCGCCGCTCCGCGGGGTCTACGCCCGCAACCGGGTGTACGCGGGCGTGACAGGCTGGACGAGCTTTGAGCCCTGGCTCAGCCGCATGGAGACGATGGAAGCGGAGACGTTATGGGGCATCGCGGAGATCGTTCCTCCCGAATGGTACGGCGGAGATACGACAGTGATGGAGCGGTTGACGGAGCAAATGTTGGTACGGCGAGGGCGGTTGCGTGAGTTGATCGGGTCATTTAGGGATTCAAATCGGGAGCCGTTCCCGTTGTGGGAGAAAAAAATGAGCATTCGCGTTCCAGCGCAGTTCACCGAAGATGCAGTAGGAAAGTTTGTGATGTAGAAGTTAGGTGGCAGATTCAAGGTCCGAGGTACAAAGGAGAAGCTGGTAGTCTTCAGGGATTCGATTGGTGCTCAGATTGCTTAAGTAGTAATAGATAGAAATACCTCGAGCCTATTAAATGGATTGGGAGTTCCTTTGAGTGACCGCGTGCCATGCGAGTTTTTCCTCATCCGCTATGTTCCGGATGCTGTGAAGGGCGAGTACACGAATATCGGCGTCCTGCTGCGAGAGGCAGGCCGGGAGGAGAGCGCGCGAGTCCGCTTCACCCGGGACTGGAGTCGGGTGAGGTGCATGGATGCCGACGCGGATATAGGACTGCTCGAGGCTTTGGAGGGTGAGATCGATACGCGCCTGCGACTGGGGTCAACGGACAACAAGCCTGTGGTCGCCGTGATCGAGGATACGTTTTCGAACTCCATCCAGATGACGGAAGGGCGCGCATGTCTCGCGGAAAACATGGTGACGGAGTTGGAGTTGTTGATGCGGTTGTATGTCGAGCCGATACGAGTGAAGCAGGAACGCAAGCGGACCGGCCGTGCGGCGATCGCGGGGGCCATGCGGACACAGTTCGAGCGTGCCGGCGTGTGGGCATTGATGCGCAAGAGAATTGCCGCTTCAATATACACACTCCCGGGTGATCCCTTGAAGATCGACTGTGGGTACCGGCCCAACGGCGTGGTCAAGATGTTTCACGCCGTGTCGCTCGATGGCGATGTGGAGGCGGCAAAAGTCCTTGCGTACTCCGCGCCCCGGATGCGCGACGGAGTGGTTCGCGTGGAGGGAGCCCGACTCGAGCTGACCGCCGTGGTTGAGCCGCTGCGCGCCGTATCGGATGAGAATGTTGAGAAGCATGAGTTTGAAGACGAGAGCGCGGAGCAGTACCGATTTGGGGTGGGGACCATGGAAGGCCAGGGGATTCGCGTTTTGACGATGAACGATCTGGCCCGCGCGGCTCAGACTGCCAGAATAGACCTACGGCTCTAGGAGACAGACTTGGCGCCGATCTACACTGATTTGTGACAAAGACGGCTACAGATTGAAGACCATCGATTCTTATCCGCCACGCATTCGTCTTTAGATCGGTCAAATCGGTGTAGATCGGTGTTAAGTCTTTAAAGTTTGATCAAAGAACACAGCGGAAGGCACAGCGAAGTTGCTGTGCCATTTTTATTGCAACAGAGATTGAAAGGGGTGAGGACGTGGGTCTTCGAACAAGAGTGACGGATGCATGGCAGAGGTTGACAGGAGTCGATGCGGCAGCGGGAGATGCGGCCAAGGGCGAGAGGAAGACGGCGATGCTGCCCTCGATCCTGATTCCGTTGGGCCAGGGCAGGGCTGGGCAGAACGCGACGCCCAAGCCGACTCCCGCGAACCTGCGGAAGTTTGCCGAGACGCCGGTGGCCCGGCGCGCGATCAATGTCGTCAAGGACAAGATCGCCAGCAT
>QGNH01000949.1_pt1 | contig 13698 bp, 26 predicted proteins | sample 1735481 | NCBI WGS metagenome assembly QGNH01 (sample SAMN09239004, study PRJNA386568) | Viral metagenome, whole genome shotgun sequencing project. | reverse complement strand
TTCATTTCCGGAGTCAGTCTCTCCCCTCGCATAAGAGTCCTCATCCCCCGCTTGTTGTGGATGAGGAAACACAGCAGTTCGCGGAACAAGCAGCAAAATCAGCTGAGGCTAGACTGAGGCTTGCGCAAGACGGGGAACAGTACCCGTTTGCAGTATCGTAGAAAGAATATGCTCTGGCTTCGGCATGAATACGTCGGTAATACACTGACACGGCGATGGACTCTGTTCGGCCGGGAGATCCCTAATCCCCGCAGACAACGCCAGATCCGTAAGCGTTTCAAGCGAGACTGCGAGCATGCTCAACAGTGGGCGATTGACCACGCAAACGATCCGCCACTAGACCCTAACGATCCTGAGGTTCGCAAGATGCTTCAAGGCTGGTTAGCCGCAAACCAGGGGATCAAATCAGGCTAATCTTCCGTCGTGGACGGCACCCGCGCACGTCGGTTATACTCATTGCATGACTACTCTTAGGGCGTCGGTTAGCCGCTACCTACGAATGATCGCTAATCGTATCGATGGACCGCTTCGGGTTGAGATCGGGTGCCTACCAGATACTCCTATCCAGCCGCGTTGTAGCAATAGCGGAGGGATTGTCTCTTATTGCCTCGTTGGGTTTGATGCTAATAGTCCGCTGACCTTGTACGCTAATCCCCCAGATCTAACGGATGAGGAACGGGAAGCATGGGGAGCATATAACGCTGCGTGAATCCGTTATACTCTCCCTTTCAACTAGAGAAAGGTAGAGAGGTGGCAACACACAAGAACGGTCCTGACAACGATCGTTGCGATGATAGGGACGATTCGGGTTCGGAGCCCGTTCCCGTCAAAATCGCTACTACGCTGACTAACGCTGCACGAGTAGAGATTAGGACTTGCTCTGATGGTGCTGATCTTCTTGTAGTAACGGACGCATTTGGGGACGAGGTAGCACGTATTCGTCCAACTAAGGGGAAATGTATCGCTGTGGAATTGGGCGAGGTTGGCCAGAAGTCTAGTAAGGTTAATCTTGGAGTGTTGACTTATCTCTCCCGACTTTTTGAGATCAAGGTTCGCGAGGTTGGGAAATGAACTCGCTTGAGCAAGTTACCTCGGGCGATTGGCGTGGATTTAGGTCTAACGCGCTTCCGGGGAACTCGGACGATTCGGGTGATCACGTTACGGTTATGGAGTGGTTGGAGACATGGCAGCAAGAACATCCCGAGAAAGGTCGAGAGAATGCCGACGCAGGTTGCAGAGAATCAGATCCCCATGGGTGAAGCCCTAGAGCGTAGTTTTCGCGCTGGTGGGTTCTCTCCCGGTCAGACGCAGGCTATTCGTGCCGAGTGGGATCGTATCCAGGCTTGGAACGATGAGGGCTGTAAGCAGGGCGGGACGTACGATGGGGCGAAGGGACCGTTGGGATGACGGACGAAGAGTGGAGTCCCGAAAAGATACGTGGGGCTATACCGAAACTAGGCGATTGGGTGCTTTACCGTCGCAAGTCAGGTGCCGTGTGTCCCGCAATCGTTACAGCAGCCCGAGAGGGACCTCCCCAGTGGTGGAATGGCGATTACCTTGTCAATCTAACTGGGTTTGTGTCCGATAACGAGAATCTGTCTGCGGGCGAAGAGACTACCGAGTGCGGTTGCGGGTGTTTTCAGGCGTGGAATGTGCGCCAGTATGTTCCGGCGCGTCTCTATGTACGGAACGGCCCTACACGTCTAGAGATCCCGTGGGAACAGCAGCCGGGGACGTGGATGTGGCCTGACGCTACGCCTTACGGTCCGGAGTTGCCCGTTGGGGAGGCGTCGCGTGCAGCGGCTACTTCAGCAACAGTCTGAGGCTATCGGGGAAGCACTAACTTATCTGCCCGACTGCTTGCTCCCGTTTGCGGAGTTCGACTTGTTCTGTGCCGACCCGATCTTTGCGGGAGTTTACACTTCGGATTGGGATAAGGTCACGTCGCTAACGACTGGACGTAGTTACCGCTCCACGATACACGTCCGATTCCCGTACCATATTCGGGACCGCAGGACGACGATCTGTGCCCCCGCGCAACTTGATCTCGCTACGGCGTTGCATGAGATAGGGCACGTCATTGAGTGGCGCGTGAGAGTACGTTCTAACGAACTGCCCGCACTGACGCCAGTTAGCGAGTATGCGGGGACGAATTGGTCTGAGACGTTCGCTGAGGCGTTCACACAGTGGTTCTACCCGCAGCGCCAGGTTGAGGCTAGTTCTTACTGGACGCATTGGGATCGCGGGAACTGCGAGTTCTTTGATAGGCTAGGCATCGCGTGATTAGACGTTACTTGCGTCGGCGTCGCTTTCGTTCGGGGGTTGTTGAGCCATGCCGCTAGGCAAGTATCGCTTCCGTACATGGCTCCGCGGAAACCTTCCGTACGCTCTCTCCGATCGAATCCCGAAGGGAGCCGAGGACTGCGGGGACCACGATTGGTACCTGCGTGACGCGCGTACCGAGGCGTGTTATCACTGCGTCGTGGGCGTTCGAATGCACGAGGCAGAGCATGCCTAACCCTTACGGATGGGTAGCTTGTGGTTGTGAGAACCGCTGTGGGGATCTAGCTGAGGACGCTGATGACCCAAATGCGGTTTGCCAGCATCTTCCCCCGTGGCCCAAGTTCCTTACGGATCTTGTGGAGCGGGCGGATGATATGGTTGATCGCGCCTACAAAGAACTTTCGTGACGGTCCTTGAACTCGATAGTGCCGACTATGCGGCATTCCTCGAAGATGAGGTCCGGGCACGCACAGGCATGTCCATGCACGAGTTCGTAAAGGCCTATATCGCCGGTGACCTAGACGACTCCGACCCGGACGTCCCGTTGCTCGCCGGCCTGCTCTGGATCGGGCAGAACGGTCGCAGACCCGCGTAGCACCGCGCAAGCGTTCGCGGACTCGCTGAACCGGGTTCTTAACCAGACGGTTTCGGACGCGCGTCTGACGCTGCTTCCAGATCCGGAGCACGAGGACCGATTCACGATCACGCGCCTCGGCGGCGGCCGTCGCGTGGTACCGATTGAGTTGGACGGCAGTCCGCTGCGGTTGCTCGTGCATCACAACGTCGTGATCGTGGAAGACCAGCCGCAGACCGCTTCCTACACGTACCGGCTCTCGAGTGGCGATGACAAGCGGGACTGGGTGCTGCGCTGGGAGTATCAGCGCAGTCCCGCTACTGACTACGACTACCCGTCTGCCCATCTCCACGCAAACGCGAGCTTCCTGGACGCCGGCACGGAGATGACGAATCCGCTCGAGCGCCTTCACGTGGCTACGGCTCGCGTCGCATTCGAACTCGTCTTATGGCACTCCATTGCCGACTGGGGTGTTGAACCCAGGACCCCCGACTGGCGCGACATCCTTTTGGCGTCCATCGCGGAATTTGAAGAGCGACGCACCGCTCCCTAGCGCATCGGTGACGACGGCTAGGCGACCGCTATGCGCCCGAGAGTCTTGAGACGCAAGGCGCGGGCCGACGCGCGCCTCTGCGCGCGCGGAGCGTCTTAGCAGACCCCTGCAAACCGCGTTCGAGGCGGATCAGCCACCGCGTGGAGTTCGGGTCAGCCGTCCGCGTGTTTCGGGAGCTACTGGCTGAAACATACAAGTATAACCGTGTGAACAATAACTCACACGCTCTTTGATTTGCTCCGTGCCAACTGCACCTATACTTTGAGGGGTGACTAACGGTAACGGTAACGACACAGGTTCGGCGCTGCGCGCGGCGCGGAATGCAGTCGGACTGACGCGGGCACAGCTCGCAGGTCTAACGGGCTGCTCTATCTCCTCGCTCGGCTTAATCGAACAGGGGGCAGTGCCGAAGCGCTCCGCAGTGCTCGAGCGCGCGTGGACAGTCATCGATCAAGCTAAAAACGAGATCGACCCGGCGGGGAACCGGGTCGATCAAAAGCTGAGCGATCATAGGTACGCTCAAAGTGAACTCTACACCGTCGAGTGAATTCCCGTTCACTCCCTGCCTGCGGTTGCTGCTCGCGGCTGTCGCTGGAAGTGAAACATCGGGCTTTATCGAGCTACGAACGCTCGCTCCAGCGGTTCGCCAAGAATTCGTCGCTGTAACCACGCCTAGCGTCGCGGCAAGCCGCCTCGAGGTCTTGCGGGACAGCGGCGCGGATGTCGCCTATGGCGCGGCGTTGCGCAAGTGCAAGTCTGGCCGCAACGCCGACGTCGCGACCGTCAACATTCTCTGGCTGGATCTAGACGAGCCTGACGCGCTCGAGCGACTCGCAGAGTTCGAACCGCAGCCGAGCATCATCGCCGCCACTAAGACGCTCGGACATGGCCACGCCGTCTGGCAGCTCCGAGAGCCCCTCTCAGGAGCTCTCGCGCGACGCGCCAATGCGCGGCTAGCTCATGCTCTCGGCGGAGATCCGGCGGCTTGTGACGCTGCCCGGGTGCTACGTGTCCCACGCGAATTCGTCCACCTTGAGTGCTCTGCGTTCGGCGTCGGCGACGTTGTCGGGCGCCTCGATGATCCGCCGACGCGAGCACCGCTCGTGGCCAGGGCTCCCCGTCGGACGGGCGCGGGCTCGGCAACGATCGACGGCTTAGTGCGCGTCGTCCGCGACGCACCGATCGGCGAGCGCAACGCGCGACTTAACTGGGCCGCGTATCGCGGTGGTGAGCACGTCTCTGCCGGCGAACTCGATCCAGAGCGGGTGCAGGCAGCGCTGCTTGACGCGGCTGCCGATGCCCAACTCTCCGAGACCGAGGCGATGAGGACCATTCGCTCGGGGCTCGACGCAGGGAAGGCGGCCCGATGAGCTTGACGTTGACCCAGGAGGAGGAGATCGAGTGGCGCATGCGGGTTGACGGCGCATCGCGCTCCCAGGCTGAGGCAACGGCTGCGACCGAGAACGACACGGCCCGACTGCTCAGCATCAGCGACCTCGCAGCGCTCCCTGAGCCGAGCTGGCTGCTCGACGAAATGTTGCCTACAGGCTTCGCCGTCCTATTCGGCCCCAGCAACGCGGGCAAGAGCTTTTTGGCGCTCGACTGGTCGCTGTGCGTCGCGAGCGGTGTTGCGTGGTACGGCCAAGAAACGCAAGCCGGCTGGGTCGTCTACGTCGCCGGTGAAGGCGTTGCCGGGCTCTACCGCCGCGTACAGGCGTGGACGCACGCCCGCGACCTCGATCCGCCCGAGCGCATCAGGTTCATCCCCTACGCCGCAAACCTGCTCGACACGGCCGAAGTTGATCGCGTCAAGCGCGCGATCGAGGCGCTACCCGATCCGCCAGTGCTCGTCGTCATCGACACGATGGCTCGAAGCATGGTCGGCGGGGACGAGAACGCCGCCAAAGACGTCGGCCGCTACATCGCCGCCGTTGACCAGCTCCGCCACGAGTACGACGACGGCGCGAGCCTCACCGTCCACCACACCGGCAAAGACGGCGAAGACGAACGCGGCTCATCAGCACTTCGCGGCGCGTCAGATGCCGTCGTCGCGCTCAAACCCGACGGTGCCGGTCTCAAGCTCGAATGCGTCAAACAGAAGGACGCCGCGCCGTTCGAGCCGTGGCGACTGCACCTCTCAGAGACGCTCGAATCATGCGTTTTGCGCTGTGGGACTTCGCCCGGCCAACTCGCCCCAGCAGAACGCCGAATCCTCGAAGAAGTCTCAGCCGCGTTTGGGACTAAACCCGCGGCACGGACCGCGATCCGCGAAGCCGCGAACGTGCCCAAGAGCACCTGGCATCGCAGCGTGAAAAGCCTTATCGACCGGGGATATCTCGCCCCGGAAGGCATCGGGCGCAACGCGCCGCTTTACCTCACCGAAGACGGCCACTCACAAGTTGTCCCAGACAGTCCCACGAAGTCCCATGGGACCGGCCAACGAAGTCCCACCGAAACCGTCCCTATAGGGGACGGTGGGACTTGGGAGAACTCCGAGACTCCGCAGCAGCGCGAGGAGGCGACGTGACTGCGCGGGTGTCTCACCCGGTTGACGGTCGTCGTCCGCCGATCGCGGAGCGCTCGAGCGGTGCGTTTGACCTACTCGATGAACGCGGCCAGCTGCTCGTTGAGGCGCTCGCGGATCGAATCGCCGAACGTCAAGCGCCGGCTCCGCTGCTGGACGCTGCTGCCGCTGGCGCCTTGCTCAACGTCCCTGCGAGCTGGGTTCTCGCGGAGGCTCGAGCCGGCCGGATGCCCGCGGTCCGCATGGGCAAATATGTCCGCTTCAGGTCCGACGACATCGCGGCATGGCTCGATCGACGGGTGTCGCGTTGAGCGCTGCGCTAGCCGTCGTCGCCGAAGCGGGCCACCTTGGCCCAATTACCGCTCACGACGACTGGGAGTGCGCGTATCCGAACGTCCGCACTGCGTTGCGGCTGATGGATCTCGACACGGCGTTCGCCTACCTTGCCGATAAGCACCCGCACGAGTTGTCGGAGTGTAATCGCAGACTGCCCGAGATCTTCTTTGCGGGTGTGCCGTACTGAAACGTCAGCCGCTCACGCGAGCGCAACGCGAAGCTGGCGAGCGTCGCCTGCTCCGTGAACACGACCCACGGTTGCTGCGGCTCGTCAACGGCGCCGACATTGAGTCGCGACCGTCTCGCAGCGACGAACAAGCACTAACCGACGCCGTCAGGGCGAGCGAAGCCGAAGCCCTCCACCAAGCCGAGACCGACTACGCAGCGGAGATACACAAACTACAGCAACAACTCGATGTCGTGATAGCACTCGCTCGCAAGCATCATTTCGCTAACTACAAGCAGTGCGATACAGCACGAAGATCTTTGCGACAGCTTTTATCGACTCACCCAATTTCGCGTTAGAATTACGACAGTAACTCACGCTCACAGTTGGCACCGCGGAGCACGAAGCGGGATAACGGCCAAGAGCGAACCACCTACACGGTGGGTAACAGACCATGCCCACAGAGGGCAGACAACAGGAGACCGTATGGCCGAGACAGAGGTCATGGCGACACGCATCCCGCACGAGCACGCAGAGAGCATCAGACAGATAGCGCAACTCCGTAGGACAACGGTTAGCGACGTCGTCTCACGGATCATCGTCGAGAGCGTCGCTCCCGGACCAACAGGACCGGCGACCGATGACCATTGACGACGCGCTGCCAGCGCCGACGTGCGAATGCGATCGGCCGGCAAGCAACGCGCACGCTCACTGTGTCGCGTGCGGACGTCGCATCGCGAGCATCAAGTGCGGGATTTGCAGCGGACACGTCGACCTAGAAATCGAGTGTAGAGACGGCGTCTCGACAGTTCGTTGCGACACCTGCCGCATCGCCGGAAAGCGACCAACCTCAGCTCGCCATCGGCGGATCCTGAGCATCGCACCGATGCCCGACCTACCCGCTACGGCAAGCGAGGGTGAGCGATGAGCGCCCGTGCGACTCATACCCCAGCCGGGGGGATGACCGCCCTGGGGATGGAAGTGATTCCTATTGATTCGCAAAGCGCAAAGCGCGTCGGCGCGCTCTCGTCGCAGCCAAGGCAGTCGTCGCCGTCTCGTTGGAGATCGGCAACGTCGTTCCCGGTCGTTGCCAACGGTTCATCGCGGTCCGACAGCGCCCGCGCGCCTAAGCATCCCGGTAGGCGAGGCGTTGACGGTAGAGCGGCAACGTGTGCGGCTGCGTCTCGCGTCCTCGGGTCCCCCCAAATCAAGACCCGCTCAATGCTCGCGAGGCAAGCGACACATACCCCCCGCCAGGGTCAAAAGCCTAGCGACGCGATTCGCCGGACCCATTCCCAGCGCCCTGTAAAGAAAACCGCCGCGAAATCGGGGGGTACGGCGCTATGAGTGCGCGGGTTCGCTTGACGCCGCAGCTGCAAATGGAGCTTGTGGCCCTCCTCGAGTTGGGACTGCCGGTGGAGCGTGCGTGCGATGCCGCGGGTATCGCAGCCGTGACCTATCGCGCGTGGCGTTCGCGCAGCGGCGCGCAGTACAACGAGTTTCGACGCGAGACTGACGCGGCGAGAGCGCGTGGTGAAGCGCAGTTGGTGGGCAGGATCGTCGCGCAAACTTCTAAGTCGTGGCGAGCCGCGGCGTGGCTCTTGCAGAACGCCTACGGCTGGTCAGCGAAGGTGCAGGAGCCGGCGCCAACGGAGCGTGACGCGGACCCGCTCGCCGACGTGATCGACATGAACCGGAGGCGACGTGAGCGACCGGCTTGATGCGTTTGTGGGCTTCGCTGGCTTGTTGGTCTGCGAGGACGGTTCTCGGTTCGTCTTGGAGGATTGGCAACGGGAGGTCGTCGGAGACCTGCTCGAGGCCGCAGAGGCGTTGGTGCTCATCGGGAAGGGCGACGGCAAGACGACGCTGCTCGCGGCTTTTGCGACCTATCACCTACTCGCCACGCCGAACGCGGCGGCTTACTGCGCCGCGGCATCGCGTGACCAAGCGTCGCTCTTGTTCGCGCAGGCGAGCGGATTTGTCCGCCGGTCCCCCGAACTCTCGCGCCATCTCGAGGTCAAGCCCGGCTATCGGAGCATCCGCGCGCTTCGGGACGACGGTTTCCTCAAGGTGCTGGCAGCCGACGCAGACACGGCGGATGGCGTCGCGCCGACCTTGGCCTGCATCGATGAACTGCATCGGCACAAGGATGACTCGCTCTACAGCGTCCTGCGCGATGGGCTCGGTAAGCGCGGCGGCTCATTGGTGACGATCTCGACGGCCGGTGCGCTCGAGGACTCGGCACTCGGTCGGCTCCGCGCAGCCGCGCTCGCACTCCCTGATATCCACCGCGAGGGAGCCCATACCGTCGCGCGCTCAGCAGATGGCCGGTTCGTCGCGCACGAGTGGGCAGTCCCAAGCGATGGTGACGTCCATGACATAGCCACGGTCAAGCAGGCGCACCCCTCGAGTTTCGTGACAGTCGAAGGTCTTACTGCCAGGCACGACAGCCCTAGTATGCGCGAGACGGTCTGGCGACGGCTGACCTGCAACCAGTGGGTGCGGACAGAGGGCGAGGCTTGGATCACTGCCGCCGTCTGGGATCGCTGCGCTGCCCCGGACCGTGAGATCCGGCGTGGTGAACAGTGCGTACTCGCGCTGGACGGCTCCTATGCCGGCGATTCGACGGCGCTTGTCGGCTGCACGCTGCCGCGCTCTGGTGAGCTGCCGCACTTGTTTGTTGGTGAGTGCTGGGAGCTTGGCGAGGAGTCGGGCGAGGACACCGTCCCGATCCTCGAGGTTGAGGACATGATCGTCGAAATCTGCCGAGTGTTGAAGGTTCGCGAGATCGCCGCGGATCCGTTCCGCTGGCAGCGGAGCCTCGAAGTGCTGGCGGGAAAGCGGCTCCCCATCGTGGTCTATCCGCAAAGCCCGTCGCGAATGGTGCCGGCGACGCAACGGCTTTATGAGGCAATCACGAACGGCGAGGTCACGCACGACGGCGATGAGCGCCTGCGTCGCCACGTGACCAACGCCATAGCCCGAGACCGAGGCCACGGCGTGCAGATCGCCAAGGAGTCGCGACGGGCCGCTCGCAAGATTGACCTCGCGGCGGCTGCGGTGATGGCGTTCGACCGAGCGCACCATTACAGCAAGTCTGCAGCGGCGACCTGCTACGCCGGCAGCGACATTCTCTACGGCGTCAGTGATTTGCCGCTGGATGAGTTGCGAGCGACCGAAGAGCGCGAGCGCGCCGCGGAGGATTTCGAGCTCGACGAAGCGCGCCGAGTTGTCGAGGAGTTGCGGGCTTTGGTTGGGGAGGGGGCTTCGTGAGCATCTTGCGCCGGCTCGCGACCGAAGTGCTAGCCAAGCCCGACCTACCGGAACCCGAAGCGTCAAGCAGCCTTGAGGCGTACGCAATGGCGCTCGCCTGGAGCGGCGTCGGGGAGCTCGAGGGAGCTCGGTTGCTCGCAACTGCCGCAGACCGCCTCGAGACCCAACGCCAAGCCGAGTGGGCCAAGCGCGAAGAGATCCGCCGAGCTACGGAAGCCCGCGAGCGGCGAGCCGCGGGCGCCGAAGCACTGGTGAGCCGGTGGTGGGCGGTGCTGAACTGGAATGAGTCGGGAGCCCCAGACGGATCGGGGCCGGTGTTTTCGACCCAGGGAACACCGATTCGCTTTGAACGGCAGCGAACCCATCTCGACATCGACTAATTGGAGAACGCATGACAACTAGGCCCACCTCAGACAGCGAACGACTTGCCCGGCTGGAGCGGATTTGCGCATCGTTGGCCCTCCAGACCTACGGAGCGGCGAGTCTCGCGAACGGCATCGGGCTCGACCCCCACAGACTGCGGCAGCAAGCACGGTTCGACGCGGCGGCAATCGTGAGCGAGCAGAACGAGCAGCTTGAAACGAGGGTGGCGTGAGCTTGGCGGAACAGGGCCGGGACGTCGTAGTCCCGAGGGCGCCCCACAATCCTGACCAGCTGCCCGTTACCCAGGCGGAGGGCCACATGTTTGCGCGTTCGGACACTGAATTGGGCGACCGAGTCGAGATGTTGGAGTCCCAGGTGCGCGCGCTCGCAAACACCTGGGGCGCGGCTGAACTTCTCGGCGACGAGCCCATCGACGGCCCAGGGTTGCTCTACGTCCGCTCCCGTGTTGAGCAGGTCGATCGCGGCACTTGGGGTGGCCACGGGGTCGACAGGTATCTAGAGCGGATGGCGGAGGCGCGACGCCCGCCCGTGTTCGACCCGGCAGAGATGGAGGAGGCGCTACTCCGCCGGTTCGTCTACGAAGAAACGGCGAAGTTGCGCGGTCGCATCTCGGCCGCTACGCACGGACCAGACGCACGCCCTGGCGGCGCGGTGTGGTGGCCCCCACGCCATGACGACCCAGAGGGGCGCAAGCGAGCGGCACTCGCACGAGAGCGAGCGGAGGCACGGCTCGCGGAACACAAGCAGCAGCAAAACGGAGCAAAAAATGATTGAGATCCGAAGCAGTGCAGACGACACGGCATGGACGCTGACCGGCCTCGCCACGACGTGGGGCGGGAGCGGGTACCGGGTGAACGATCAGCTTGGCGAGTACGTCGAGGTAATCGGCCGTGGGGCGTTCCCCGGCGCAACCTCCGGGCGCGACGTGGTGGAACTGAGGGTGGAGCACCGGCACGATGGGCCACCTATCGCGGCGACGGGGCGCTCGGGGACGATGCGCCTTAGCGACGTTCCGGAGGGACTGCTTCTCACCGCAACGTTGCCGAAATCCGATCCCGACTGCATGGCAGCGGTATCCAAGGCTCAGCGACAACTACTCGATCGCCTCAGCATCGGCTTTCGCAACGCCACGTCAACGTGGAACGCGGAGCGCTCTCGCAGAACGGTGACGTCAGCGACCCTGGCGGAGGTATCGCTTGTGCATCGCCCAGCCAACCCGGCGGCGATCGTGACGACGGTCCGAGGGGAGATCCCCGACGGCGAGCTTGAGGTTCGCTTCGGCCCGGCGGTCACGGTCATCGAGGGACGCCGCGACTACACGGACGCGCAGAAAGCGGCGCTCGGCAAGGACGGGAAAGCGATTTGGCTCGATGGGCATTGGGCTTTCCCTGTCAACGGAAAGGCCGACTTCGATGACGCAGTGACGAGCGTCGGGCGCACCCCTGGCAAGAACCGCCTGAAGGTCCGGATCTTCCTAATCGGGCTCGCGAAAAAGAACGGCTGGGATTACCCCGCGTCGTGGGCCACGGACGGCACAACCAACGCGACGCCGCGCTCACTCCCGAGCTTCGAAGAGAATGAATTGGTGCTTCGGTCCTTGCAGTACGCGAGTGGGCAAAGGGCTGCCGACCTCCGGTTATCGACGGAGCTTGCATCACCAGATGCCCGGCTGGCTCGAGCGGTTGCGGCGAGTCGCAAGACCGAGCTCGCGCTCGAGCTGCTGCTCGCGAAGGGAAAGCGGCGATGAGCGCTAACCCACTCAGTGGCTGGACCCAAGGTCCCGCGGACATGTTCCCGGTCCAGTGGAGCCCGCACAGCGTCGAGCGGTGGAGCGAGCGGGTTCGTGAGATGGAGCCTGACGTCGCCGCACGGGAGCTATCGCGAATGCTTGCGGGCGCGATCGTGACGAAGAGTAGGCCTGATTGGGTGAAGGCGCGGTACGCAGACGCATACCTGCTGTTGGGCAGCGAGATCGCCCTACCCCTCCACGCCAACCGTCTCGGCGAGCTAGTCGCGAGTACGACTCTGACGAAGGCTATGCCAGCGTCAGACGAGGACCGCGAGCGAGAGAACGCCTGGCGGCGCACTTCGCGAGCCGGGAAGCGGGCAAGCCGACTCGCTCAGAAACACAGCGGACGACGGCCGGACCATCTTCCAAGCTTCGTCATCGAGGACGCATGACGGCGTGCCCGGACCCCTTACATGGGTTCGCGCGATGATGCGCGCGTGGAGAAACGCGGGCCTTGGTTCATACGGGCGCTCGACAGTCGGTTTGTCGCGCGGCTCCAAGCCGCGTTCTTTGTCGGGACCGTGCTCGTACCCGCGGGGGTCCTCGTCGTTGACGGTGTCGTGCTCGTCCTGATTCGGTCCGAGACGGCCGCGGGTTGGGTTCCCCTGCTCTTCATAGGGCTTGGCCTTTTCCTCGCCTTGTGGTGGGTGATCTCGCGACTCATAACGCACCACACCCTCGCGACCGCACTGCCACGCACTCCTACGACCACAATGGCAGCGCAGTTGGAACCACAAGGCGAGCCCCCGCCATCGGCCTTGCAGCCTATCTTCGATGACGCGCCGCCCGAATTAGCCGACATATCGCCAGCGTGGCTGCAGGAGTTTTTTGCTGGTCGGACGGAAGCCCAGGCGGAGACGCTTTTGAGGCAGCACGTTGGCACGCCCGTCCGCGTGTCTGGCGAGGTCGAGAGCGTCGATCTAGGGAGTAGTGGAACCGTTCCACAGGTTCATCTGAGATCGGGCTCCGCTCTGCTACTCCTGTTCTGTGACGACCGCGACGCTGAGGCGCGGCTCCTTGCACTGAACACAAGCGACAGGATCGTCGCCTCGGGGAAGATTCTCAGGATCTTGAAGAACGTCGTTTCTCTAGGTGATTGCAAACTCATCGACGTGCGGGGTCCCGTCTCGTGATCGTCACGACTTGCGAACACATGTTCGCCTCGTGTAGGATCGCGCCGTGCCCCGCTGGCTCGTTCGCGTCGGTCACCAGCTGTAGGGGCGCGGCCCGGACGAAAAACGGCGCGACGCCGGTCTCGGGACACGTTTCTAAACTGAAGGCAAGATCGTGCTCTCGGCGCGCGCCTTGGCAAACAGGGCGTCGAAATCCCTTTGTGGGATCAGCGGCGAGTATTGGCCCCACGTCCAGCGTCCGGCTGCTCGTCCGATTCGGCCGACTATGTAGTAGCCAAGCCGATACTCGATGTCGCCTACGCTCGCGCCGCCTGCGTAGGCGGTCTCGCCGACTCGCTCAGTGAGTCGCAGCCGTTCGATGAGCAGCACTTTCTCGGCGTAGTTGGTCTGGACGTGCCAAGTCCACGCTTCGCGTGTCCACAACGCCCAGCCGCGCCGCCCGATGTCCTTGGCTTTGATCGCGCGCCGCTCCGTCTCCCATTGGCGGGACTTGCGAGCGATGAAGGCTTCTGCCGACTCTCCGTCCATTGTGAGACGTCTTATCCTCGCACGCGCCGCTCGAGAACCGCCAGTTACCCTGTAGGTATAATGTAGACATGGCTACTACATCCGATACGACGGTACGCCTGCCGCGAGAACTCATCGAGCAGGTGCGGCAACTCGCGATTGAGCACGACCGCTCG
>QGNH01000948.1_pt1 | contig 13704 bp, 26 predicted proteins | sample 1735481 | NCBI WGS metagenome assembly QGNH01 (sample SAMN09239004, study PRJNA386568) | Viral metagenome, whole genome shotgun sequencing project. | reverse complement strand
CGCAGCCAGTAGAGGCGCGCCTTGGCCACCAGCGTGGTCCGGGTCTGCGCGTCGAGGTCCGCGGAAGTCCACTGCCGGCCGGGAACCAGCCAGCCGCGGTCGTCGAGTGCGAGCTCGATGTCGGCGCGCGTGAAAGCTTCGCGCAGCTCCGGCACATTCTCGGTGACGAAGTCCGCCATCTCGCGCACGCTGTAGCTGCGCTCTTTGACGTTGACGCTGGGCTTTTTCGTTTTCTTCACTCGAGCTCTTTCGGCGTGTGGTGGAACTGCGCTTCGTGAAGGTCCTGCGCCTCGACGGTGTGAAAGCCGATCTGCGCTGGGCGGTCTTCCTTCAATTTGGCGACAACTTTGTCAGCCGCTTTGTCCGCGATTTTGTCCAGCAGTTTGTCGAGAAATTTCACAGGTAATCCACCGACCTATCGAAGTCGTCTAGCTCGGGAGAGATCACCACCGACTCGTCGTGGACTACGGTCTCTTCGATCGCTTCCGGCTCGCTCAGTGCCGTGATTGCCCAGACGGCGGCATCCATACGGTCGGGTGACAGCTTTGCGGTCAGCGGGACGTAGTCACACATCTGATCCTCGAGCACGGCGAAGCAGCCGACGTGGTGCACGCGGTGCTGTTCGTAAAGCGCGGCGATCGGTTCGGCGCGGGTGAGTTTGCCGCGCGAGGCATGCACCGGCATATACGCCAGGTCCATGCATTTGGTGCGCAGAATGGCTTCGACCAGGTCGCCGCCGTTGTTGACTTCCGCGACGATGCGGTCGCATTTGTGGGCTTTGTAGCCGCCAACTACGACCAGGGCCCAGCCCTCAGGACTGGCTTTGAGCGACAGATCGTCCAAAACGTAGTAGTGCGGCGGCCAGTCCACTCCCGCAGGAGACGGCCCCTGGCCCGCTGCGACTATGCCGCATTCCGCCGAATCTTCGCCGGAGCTCACAGACGGATCGACTCCAAGCACAATGCGGGTCAGGTGCGGGCAAACTTTTACGCGATCGACGTCGATGCCAGCCTGGGTCCACAGCGCGCCCGGCCGGTCCTCGAGCAGCTCCGCCATCAGCTCCTGGCGGCCGAGGCGCGTGCCTTCATACTTGCGGATGATGTTTCGGAAAAAGCCGGGCGCCAGGTTGGTTCGGTTTTCGTAGGTGGATCCGGTTGTCATGAAGGTGTCGGCGGCTTTACTCAGCTCTTTGATCAGCTTGGTCGGTTTCGGTGTGGTCGTGACCACCACCTGCGGGTTGCTTCCTAAACGCAATCCGAACATCGCCTGGTCCCAGGTTTCTTCCTGATAGCGCCAGGCCCCGAGCTCGTCGGCCCAGAGCTTGTAATGCTGCGGGCCGCGGAGGCGGTCCGGCTCATCGGCCGAAAAGACAAGGGTCTTCGCTCCATTCTTCCAAGTCAGCACTCCAGGACGTTTCGAGAGCCTGCAGCGTGGCCGCTCGTGTTTGGGACAGACAGCTAAAATGCCGCTCGGCCCTTCGACCATCACTTCCCGCGCGTCGCCCGCGGTCGGTCCGATGATGTTCACAATGGCATTGTCCCTGGCCCATATCCTCACCGTCTCCGCGCCTACGCGCGTCTTGCCGAAGCCGCGGCCGGCACGCACCAGCCAGGTGCTCCAATCGCCTGCAGGAAGTCTCTGCGCCGGCCGCGACCACCAGCCGACCCAGTCGTAGAGCAACCCCGTGGCTTCCTCTTGCGAGAACCGCTCCAGCAGCTTCTTGCGCTTTTCGAGTGGAAGCTCGAGAAATTGTTCAGCGGGCGAGCGCAGCAAGCAGGCGTTCTCTGGCATCGATAAACTCGAGCGGTCCGCCATCATCGCCGCCCAGCTCCACCTTCAGCACCAGGAACCCGAACAGCTTCGCGGCCAGCTCCGCGTAGCGCCGGCGTTCGCCCCACGACACCAGAGTCCGCGCGTCGGTGTATGTGCCCTCGAACTGCGATAGCTTGGTCTCGTTCGCATTCAGCCCTTGCGAGATCCGCTGCACCAGCTTCGAGATCGGAATCGCCTTGGCCAGGGCCGCTTTGAACTCCTCGCGCGCGCCCGGCAGGATTTTCTGCCCCGCCTTGTCCGCCATCGCCTGGGTGTAGCCGGCGTCGATCGCGGCCTTCCGCATCGATTTCCCCTCGACCAGGCCGGCAACGAAACGCCGGCGTTTCGGGGCCTTGGCTTCGGACGTTTTCGGCTTTTTGGCTGATTTCCGCTTGGCCGGTTTCTTCTTGGCCTTCACCCTTCCACCAGTGCTTCGTCCAAAAGAAGGATCGATCGGCAGCGGGGGCAGCGCAGGTGCGCGCGGGCATCTTCCTCTTTGGTGCTGGGGATGAACAGGAACTTCGGCCGCGGCTTAGGTTCCGGAACTGCGTGCGGCGTCGGTGCGAACCTGAGCGCCTGACTTTGTTGGAGCGGGGTCAGGTCCCGGAGCACTTCGCTTTGGAGGAGCGGGGTTGCAACGATGTCCAGCTCCTTCAATTTGCGGTAGAGGGTGGTCTTGCCGATGCCCAGCCGCCGCGCTGCCTCGAGCTTGTCGGGAATGCACGCCACGGCGGTCGCGATGACTTCCCGCTCGATCTCCGCCAGCGGGCGGATCCGCGCCAGGGCGATCACTGGTAGGCCTCGGGAAAGAGGTCAGCGAGCGGGCGAGCGGGATCTGATACCGGAACACTCATACGTTCCCCAGGGAACAGCTCCAGCTGCAGGCCCTGCAGCTTCCCGCTGCGCTTTTTGCATTGGCCGGCTGCAATTCCAGGACGCACGCGCTTCGCCGGCCGATAGAACTGCGAGTCGTCCCGGTCGAGGCCTGCCCCGACTCGGCCGAGGGCCTGGCGCGCCGCTCTCCGGTGATATTCGCGGTTAACTACCATGTTTACTTCATTATCTGCGGACCAGCGCCAGGAGCGAGGTCGCGAGCGCTACGAGGACCAGGGCGACCAGGATGTGCGACTTGGTCCGCTCCCAGCGCAGTTTCTTCAGTATTGCGGACATCTCCCGGTCAAAACGCTTCTTGTCGTCTCGCCGGAGGTCGTGCAAGGCGGTCAGATCCTTGGCCAGCTCCTCCGGGGTCCGGACCGCGTAGTTCTGGAAGTGCATCACCTCATTCACCATGTCCATGGCCCAATTGATGAAGCCACTCCCGGGCGGGTCGGGCTCGGTCACTGCGAGCAGCAGGGGATCACGCATCTGCGGCCGGCCAGCGCGTGCTGACGGCAAGCTCATCGAAGATCCCGGGATAGGCGCGGACCTTCTGCTGCGCGAGAAACACCTGGCCCGGGGTGCCCACGCCGACGTTGGCTGAACACTCGCCATCACTGATGGCGCCCTTGGTCGCCAGATCCGCCAGCGAGCCGATCAGGGCCAGGGCTGGAAGCTGGCACGCCTGCGGGGGCTGGAGCTGGGCGCTGCGTTCGTCCAGCATGATGGCTTCGCCCTTTTCGAGCAGCAGGGCGATGTAGGTTTTGGATTTGTGGCAAAGCGCGGCGTCTACGCGAGGATTCGCGTTGTGGCTGAACAAGGATATGCGCATGGGGAAAGTCACCGCTTTGGGGCGCGGGAGGCCGAAGAACTGAACAGCAACAACCTTTTTTGTCCGACAAAGGCAGGGTCGAACCAGCGGTGGGAACGGGCGTCTTAAAGGTCGCGCGACCTATTGTTGCCCGTTGGGCAGATTATCGCACGGTTACTAAAGGCTGCGTTCCCGGAATTTCAGCTCGAAAAAGCCGTGAAACTAGAGCGAGTCGCAGTCCCTTCCGGTACTCTGCGGCTCGGGGTAGCTACTCGGTGGCCACGAGCTCAGGCAACAATTTTCGAGCAACCATCAAGTATTGCGGCCATTCTGGCCCGGATCGGCCGTCGGTGTCTGGTCAAATCTGCACTTTGAGGGATAATCAGGGCCATGAGCCCTCGACGCCAGCCGGATCCCCTCAAACCCAAACTCGTCCGCAAGCGCAAGCCCAAGCTCCAGCTGGTGCCGAAGCCGGCCCGGTCCTACACCGACGAGGATGTGGAGCGCTGGAAACGCGGGGAAGCTGTGGGTGGGAAACTGAAGGATCCGGGCTAGAGTTCGGACTTTTTCGGACCTTTCTTCTTGGCTTTGGCCCACCTGGCCCGGGCCGCTTTGCTCGCCGACTTGCGTAACTGTTCTGCGCTCAGCTTCTTGGCGCGACCTTCGCCTCCAGCCCGAGCTACCCGTTGCCGATATTCCTCAGCCGTTTCTGTCGCCACGAATTGAACCTTAACACGTCTATGCGTGCTAAGCAAGAATTCGATTGACATGCGTGCTAAGCACGTATAGGGTAGGTGACATGAAGAACGTCTTATTAGCGGTTTTGGTGGGTGGTCTGCTGGCGAGTGTCGGCTGCGCTTCGCCGGTCAATATCTCTGTCGCCTTCGCAGCAGAAGGCTCCTATGTCGCCTCGACGGGTGATTCGAGAGTGGGAAGCTGGGACGTTGGAGAAGTTAAAAGTTGTGACGTTGTCACTGATGCGGACTTCGCCAAGACTGGCGTGAAACGGGATCTACTCCTCTGCGGCACAGACGCACGGCTCACCTGGAACATGCTGAAGTACAAAGAAGCCTCGGAAGCCCAAGACGCCCGAGATGAGATGATTGCCCAGGCCAAACGCTTTGCCGTGACTTTCCATGACGGCGGGCACAGTCTTCCGAAGATCTGGAGCTGCCAGAGGGCGGCAGACGGCATCGACTGTCACTAAGTAGCAAGCGGGCCGACCGAGAGCCACTAACTCTCGACCGACCCTGACCACAAGGAAACGGAGCTTCCCAATGGCTGACGCAGACTATACCGCAACCTGTCCGCACTTCACGCTCGGCCGTTTCCTCGGCCTGGCTCAGATCGCCAACCAACCCGAACTCTGGCGCGTGCCCGCCGAGCAGATCGTCGCCCGACTGGTCGCCATTGCCGCGCAGTACGAAGCCGCTAGGGAGGAAACTCCCCACCCGCCTGAGGGTTTTTCGCTCTTCGTCGAGCAGCAGCTGGCTGGCGGCGAATGACTCCCCTCTTTCTCTTTCACTTGCTGGCGATGGCCGCGGTTTGCGTGGTCGCGCTCGAGCTCGCCCCTGGTATCCACACTGCTGTCAACCCGCGGCCTGGCCGCAAAGGAGCACGACCATGATGTTTCGACCAGCAACAAAGGAAGTAGCGTTTGTGAAAGGCAGCATGTACGGACCGCCGGGATCGGGGAAGACCACGCTCCTGTCCATGCTGTTGATCTATCTCTCGAAGACCTACCACAACTCCGCCCCCGTCGCCTGGCTGGCGTCCGAGAAGGGCGTGGACTTTGTGATGGATATCTTCAAAGCCGAGGGCGTGCCGCTGCTGGTCAGCCGCTCGCGCTCATTCCTCGATTTGAAGAATGCTCACCAGGAAGCGATCCAGGCAGGATGCTGCGGCCTGGGCATCGATTCCACCACGCACTTCTGGCGGGAACTGTTGACCACCGGCATGAAGCGGAACGGCCGCCAGCTGGAAAAGATTCAGCGGGTCAAGGAAGAGTGGGAGCCGTTCGCCGCGGACTTCCAGGACATGCCCATTCACTCGCTGGCCACCGGACGCCTGGGCTACACCTGGGAGGACGTTGAAGTTGAGAACACGGCCGGGGAAATCGTCAAGGAGCTGTCGAAGGGCGGCACCAAGATGAAAGCCGAAGCGGATTTTGGCCATGAAGCTGACCTGGAAATCGTTATGTCGGCGGTCGAAGATCCCGACTTCATCAAGTTCGACAAGGTGCGCGGGAAGGCGCGGCGGAACTTCCGCAGCGTGATGCTCCACGCGGCCACGGTGAAAAAGGCACGAGTGTGGGAGCTGAACGGAGCCGGGTTCACCTGGAAAGATCAGAAGGGCTACAAACTCGGCTACTACAAAACCGTGGCGGAGTGCTTCAAGCCGCACTTTGACACCATCAACATCGGTGGCATTCATCACGTCACCGATTTCACTCCCGGCTCCAATGTGCTCTTCCAGTCGAAGAGCGAGCAGAGCTGGCACGAGCAGGCCATCAAGAAAGACGAGTGCCTGGAGAACTGGTACGCCGGCATGGACGCGGTGTTGCCGGGCCGCACCGACGAAGGCAAGCGCCAGAGGATGCTCGTCACCGAAGCCATCACCGGAGTGCGCTCTAAAACCCGCTTCGAGTCTTACGACGTTTCGCAGCTTCTCCCGTGCGTGGGCTGGCTGATGGTGTTCGAGGACCGGGTGAAGCGGGAAGGCTGGTCGCTGCCGATCAAGGACGTGAAGGACTCCGACCTGCTCGCCATGGTGGAACTCGCCAAAGAGGAGTTCCGCGTGGGCAGCAAGAACACGACGCTGCTCGAGGTGATGCTGAAGAAAAGCGTGGCGAAGGTGAACGGCAAACCACAGCCCATCGTGGCGGCCATGGACCAGCCGAACGAGGCCGAGCTCCTAGGGTAGGGATTATCTGATGATGAGCCCACGGCAGAAACAGGGACAGCAGCTCTACCGCGAGAAAAACAGGGAGAAGATTCGGGCTTATGCGCGCAAGTGGTACCTGGAGCACAAAGACAGAAACCGGGAATGGGGAAAGCGCAAGTTCGCGAAAAACAAAGAAGGGCATCGCGCAGCGGTCAGAGGGGACTATCTCAACCGCGCGTTCGGGCCTGGCGGCGCCGACTACTACGATCGCCAATTCGCGAAACAAAAAGGCAGGTGTCAGATTTGCGGAAAGCCTGCAGGGAAGGGGACGTGGGGACGCCTGCATCAGGATCACAGCACGGCTTGCTGTCCCTACGAATACGCCACGGAGGGCAGCCAACGGAAACGAAAAATGTTGCGATCGTGCGGCAAGTGTCGGCGCGGTCTGCTCTGCAACTGGTGCAACACGTCACTCGCCGGCGTCGAGAATCCGGCATGGAGAAGAAAGGCTTTGGCCTATTTGAGGCGCTGGAAAGGCGTCGGCGTCGCTTCCACACTGAACGACAAACAGTTGAAGCTGTTCTAGGAGACTGAACCCCATGACCTACACACTCACCTTCAATCACTTCGGACTCTGGGAACTTCAGGTCGTCGGAACGCCATTTCGCCGGCGGTTCTACAGAACCCGGGATGCAGCCATGAAGACCGTCACCCGCTATCGCCGGATGCTGCAATCAGAGGCGGATCGCTACGAGGCCATGGAAGATTTTCGGGATTACGAGTGCCGGTACTGCTGCAGACCGACCGGGGAAAAGAACTCTTACTGCAACTCTCGTTGCGCCCTGGCGGCGCAAATGTACTGAGGGGACTGAAGATGAGACTCGACAAGCGCAAGAGCCGGCTCAGCTTCACCACCGCCGGCGTCGCCAGGTACCGCGGCAAGGAGCGGGAGATCGTGGTCGAAGTCTTCCCGCACCATGCCGCGGTGCGTCTGCTGGGCACCAGGACGCGCTACGAGGTCAGCTGGAGAGGCGTCTTCGATCTGGCGGCGGAGATCTATGCCAGGCAGGAGCGAGAGCGCAGGAAGGCCTCCAGGAGCGCTAGGAATCATCGGAGCGGATGAGATGGAGTTCTGAAAATGGGCGATTCCGAATCGGGAGAAGGGCTGACTTCGGCGCTCTTTTCGTCAAGGAGCGGGGCCACCAGGAGCAAGCACTCCACCTGCCGGCGCACCATAGCGAGCTCGGCTTCTTTCTGCCGCAGGACCTGGAGCACGTCTTTCACGCGACGGGCTCCTCTTCGAACTGGCCGACTCGGGCGCGGATCTGTTCGCGGCGGGCGATTTCTTCGCGGATCAGGGGGATGAGTTTGGCGCGGCGGTCGCGGTCGTTTCCAAGGTTAAAGAATTCTGTTTCTGCCTTGTATGCTCCGCTCAATTTACGTCCCGCGTCGAGATGCGTGCCCCTCAAAACTCCCTCGCCCAATTCCCCGTTTAGAGCATGCCTTGCTGTCGGTATCCCGACGAAACAGCAGCAGGACCACATACTCAGCTTTCCATCTTCCGCATGGGCCAGGAGTGCGGCCAGTTTCTCGTCCGAGTAGTGGTTCTGGAGAAAGTTCACGATGGCTTGCATGGGTATCCTCCGAAACAAAAAACGGAGCGGGCCAGTCCATGTGAACCCGCTCCTCAAGTCCAGTCAGGCCGCCGAGTCTAGGCCGCGACTTTGGCTCGGTCGGCGAAGCTTTTGGTGATCTCCGTCTGCACGATTCCGAGCGGCGGCAAGGCGGGGTTGGTGTTGCCAGCGACCACCCCGGCGCAGCTGCTGAAGCCCGCGTACCAGATGCCCACGTCTCGGTGAATTTCTTCCTCTGAGGCGTCTTTTCGCTGGACCAGGTGCAGGTTGGGATGATCGTGGATGGAGTTGAAATAGAGTGTCGCGATGGTCTGCGCGGTGTGTGGCTGCATATGCTTCCCTTTCCACTGCTGAGAGATTGGCCCGGGACTGCCGTCAGCAGCCCGAACTTGCCCAATATTGACGGCAATCGATGTAATTGTCACGCGGGATCTATGCTGTCCGGTCGGTCGCGCGGACCGAGGCTTCGATGGATTCATAGTGGGCGATGAACTCGCTCACCTTTGCCAGGATGGGTTTTTGCCGTGAGGCTTCCGCCTCCAGCCGCTGGACGATGCCTTTGTACATGTCGATCTGGCGCTCCTGGATTTGATGTCGCGCTTCCATCAACTCGACTTCTTTCTTCAGGTGGCCGATCTCGTCCGTCATTCGTTTCGAGGAAGCTTGGCAGTCTTCCAGCTCGTGCTTGAGCCGCTCGATCTCGGGTTTCTGGATCTGGCGGCCGTTGGTGGGATCGTTCATGGGGTCTCCTTTGGAGCTGAGGCTCGGATTGTCTCAGCGATTCGCATTTTCTTGGCGAGGCTGATTCCGCCGAAAGTGGGATGTTCTTCCGCGATCTGCGCGCAGCGTTCTCTTTCTTGGGCTATGACAGAGCGGACACGTTCAGTTTCCCCCAGCGCCCAGTCTTGTAGGCGGCCGATCGCGCTGGCGAAGTCGGCGAACTCTTGTGAAATCGGAACACCGAACAGACGCAGCCAGACGTTTCGCGCGTGTTGGACTTCTTGAACCAACTGCTCCGCGTTCATCGGGCCCTCCTTGTGCTGGGAAAGTTGTGCTCGGTCACTTCGGTCGTGCCGGCGAGGTTGTACTTCTTGATCAGGACCAGCGAGACCGGCCGCAGGGTGTAGAAGTTGGCGTGGTCGGCGGCCAGGACGGCGCGGGCGTAGAGGGAGAGGAAGTCGCCGTCGCTGCAGGCGACTTCGGCGAAGGCGGAGCGGATCTGGGCGTCGGTGAGGATCACATTCTCAATCCCGCAGCCATCACTGCCTGCTCCACTGGGCTGAGATTCCAACTCGAGAGCACAACGAAGAACGGTCCGCTCAGTCGGCGCAGTAGCATCGGATCCTCGGCCACAACCGGCTCCCACTTCTGGACCTCCCAGAGCAGGTGTAGGCCTTCGAGCTTGGCGTCAGGCGGCACGTGTGACGGGGGAAAGATTGGGAGCGGGGCCTTGATTCGCAGCCATTTGCCGGGCCACGCCGCCGGTCCCTGGAACTTCAAGACCGGATACTGTCCGCGCTCGTGGTAGTAGTTGCTTTCCTGCGAGTAGCGGGTGTACTGGACTTCTTTCCGATGAGCCTCCGCGATTGCCAACTTGGGATGGCCTTCCGCGTTTACCCCGGCAGCAGAGATCGCGGAAATCGCATCGATGACTTTCCGTCCTCGCGCCAGCTGCCAATAGATTGTCGCCAGATAGGCGATCTGTTTGTTGCGCTCCACCTTCAGGGCCGCGCGGTACTCGCGGTACTTCTCTTGCGCAACTTGGCGGTCTTCCTCGAGCATTTGAATGTTCATTACGACCTCCTGCTGGTTTTCATGCCGTTTTCTTCGCTAGTGCTGCCGCTTGTTGCCGCAACATCTCACGCCGGTCGCCCAGTTCCACGTCTGTCAGTGGTTCGGGAATGCGCTCTGCCACGGACGTCGCGTCAGATTGCTTGACGGCGTCAGGATTTTTTACGGGCACCATGGGTTTGACGAGCAACAGCTTCTTGGATTCGGGGAGCTGCAGCACCTTCGACAGATCGGGCAGAATTCGCTCAACCGCCGTCCATGCCTGATACTCCTCGTAAAAGCGCTTCTGCTGGAAGGTGGCGTCCCTGGCTCTGGTTTCGTCTGTGTAGCTGAGGATTAGATAGGCGCCCCAGCCGCCGGTTCGCCGCACGCTGTCCACGATGCGGGCGGTCAACGCCGGCGCGCCCTGCTCCACGTAGGCGTGAGCGTAATCCTCGCCCCACCTGCACCACTTCCCTACGAACTTCACCAGCACATCCCAGGCGGCCCGCATCTCGGCGTCGAGTTTTCCGGATTCGTCCGCCAGGGCGAGGCGGCGCAGTTCCGAGACCATGGGCACGTAGTCGAGTTCCCTCCGGGCTTTGCCGAAGGCCAGTGCTAGGGCTTCTTGCGGGATGTCGATTAGATCCTCGGCATTGATCCGCACTCGCTCGGGGCTGTGCGCCTGCCCTTTGGCAATCGCGGCGAGCGTCAACTGGTCAATGATCCAACCCAACCGCTCGGCGCGCTGCGGTTCGAGCATCGAGGGCGTCTTTGAGGTTTTGCTCAGCTCGGCTTGGTTTTCCATTTCCACTCCTTTCCCAAAACTCTGGATCTTTCCGGTACTGCGACTCGTGAAAGTAGCGCTGTGGTGAGGGAAGAAACCGCAACTCTGACCGGGGCCAGTGCGCCACTTTCTCGGCCATGCTCTTGGTGCCGGCCCACACAGCGTCGCGGCCGTCGCGACGAATCGCGGTGGAGATCGCTTCACTGACCTCAAGAGTCAGCCGGAACGCGTCGTCGATTTTCGGGTAGAGCGCAGCGATTTCGTGAACCTGGCCGTGAAAGGGTTGGGCTTGCTCTAGTACTTTCCCTTGCTTTAGATCTTTCCCTTCTTCCTTATTGCGCCCCTCGTTTTGTCTCACGGTGACCCCCCGTTTTGTCTCACGGTGACCCCCTTTTTTGTCTCCCGGTTTTGCGGCCGGGAGTTCGAACAGGAAGACATACTGCCGAGATCCAAAGTGCCCAGTCGAAACGCCTCTGGGTTGCTGTTTTTTGATGGCGCCCCACTCGATCAGTTTGACTATGGCGCGATCGACGGTGCGCTCGCTTACGTGACAGTAGGCCGCAATCGCTTTCCGCGCAGGCCAGCAGTGGCCAGTTTGTCGATTGCAGTGAGCGAGCAGGCAGCTAATCACGGCAGTGTGGATCATCTTCCATTCCGCGCCACGCTGCGCCGCCCAGCGAGTGACCCGTTTCACTTCGAGCGCTCCCAGCATCAGGCCGCTAGCCTCCGTCTCTGGCGCTCAAGCTCAAGCAACTCTTCCTGCTGCCCCTGCGAAATGAAACGTCGCACCTGATCCGGAGGGATCAGCGAGATCGGCCGGCCGGCCCTGCGATCGAGCACTCCATACTCCCGTAAGAGTTCTTCCGCCCAGTGCTGGATGAAGGCGCGGGCTTTCTGGGGCGGGCTCCAGCTGTCCACCACTACGGGGTGGATTCTCCGGGAGCGCGGCATCCCCAGCGCGAAGTTCAGGACGTCGGCCAGCTGGGAGGGGGTGAGGGCTGGTTGGCGATGTTTCATGCGGCCGCCTCTGCCTCGATGACCTCAGCGAGCGGCCAGGCGTCCTGGTAGGCCTTTGCTACGCATGCCGGCGCCGAGCAAACGTCGTCGAGCAACCAGGCACAAGGCCACAGATCGAATGGTGGCGTCAGTTGGCCCGGCGCGCGGAATATGCACGGTTTCTGATCCGTGCAGCCGCAGTAGCGGCAGCTTCGCAGTCTCTTCAGGGAGCGGTTGCTCATGCGGCGACCTCGGCTTTCAATGTGGGCAACAACCCGTCGACCAAGATGATCTTGCGGTAATTGTTCGAGACCATGCCCGGGTCGTCGCAGCGGCCGTACCAGCAGAGCATCCACACCGGCCTCCCGCCACGGGCGAGGAATTGTTGGTCAAAGGAACCGTCGTGGCGCTTCCACATCTTGCCCTCGTAGGCTCCGGTTGGATTCGTCGCGGAGTACTCTTTCAGCTCGTTGAAGGTTTTGCGCGTCATCAGCGCGTGCGTCTCGTCAATCAGGATCTCGGACCGGTCCGGCTGATCCCAGTGTTTGCCATAGGGATGCGTCATCCGGGGGACGGGCTCCTGGGCTTCCAGCTTCTCAAGCACGATTTCGATTGACGTCTTCAGCATGGGGAATTTAAGGGGCCACAAACTCGTGGCCCCCAGCTCTGGCGATTCTTCGCGACCTCCTTTCCTCACCGAACATCGCGGCTAGGTAACCGCGAATCTCTAAGAAGCCGGGTGGCAGTCGGGACAGTCCTCGCATCCCAGGCAATAGCCGTGCGGACAGATATCGGTGCAGCGAATCTCGGCCGGCGTCATGCCGCACTCTCCTCCGAAACTTCCCCTTCAATGGTGACCGGCACGCCCAGCGCCGCCGCAATCAGTTCGCTCTCCGCTTCCTTGAGCGCGTTGGTCGAGTCCCAGTAGCTCACCGGCCGCGGCCGTCCTGGCCGTAACGCGTTCCACTCCTTCTGCCAGGCCAGGGTCAGCTCGCGATAGCGCCGTGCGGCACGTAGGAGCTCGACGGCCGAGTGGCCGGTTTCTGCGTCGATGGTGATGGCTGAGGGTTGCATCGAAATCTTTTCGTCTGTGGAAGAGGGCTGTTTTCAAAGAAAAGAAAACCAGGGCCGCGCCAGACTCTTGCAGCCCTGGTTGACGGGGGGAACAACCAAACTTAGGGACCACGCTTTGGCCAGTAGAGGGCCGCCACGATCACGATCACCACGACACCGACCACCAGCAGCCAGTCGCGCAGCGAATCCCTGTCAGTGCGCAGGGTCATCACCAACCGACCTTCAGCAGGCCAGCGCACCCACACGTCGCCCATGTCGCCAAAACTTTTCGCAAAGCGCGCCACGTTCGGGCCGAGATAGACCGCTGCTGACGGGAACGGGGCGCTGTTCTCGTGCCCGCTGAACTTCAAGCGGCCGTCAACAAAGCACACCACGAAATCGCGGAAGGTTCGGAACCAGTCGGTGTCCACCCTGGCAGGCACCAGCGCGATGGCTTCTTTCGTTCGGCCGGCTTTGTGCTCGGCCACCAGTTTTTCCACCCACGCGCCGATCTCGCGCCCATACGGAGGATTCATGTAGACCCGGCCGCACCAGTCGAAGCTCAGCCCGTCATCCGCTTTCGAAAAACTGCGGGTTGCGGGCACGGTGTTTTCAGGACCGGAGCAGGGATCGAGGTCGATCTTGCCCAGCGTCTTTTGCGTGCGCGTGATGATTTCTGGCGGCGTGTACCACTCGGGAGTCTCGCTGGAGTAGTGCACGTCCATGCCGCCGCGAGCGGCCGTAAGCGCTTGATTCTTGGTGAAATTTTGTCCACGGTCGTGGACAAATTCAGGCAGCGACGCGACGTACTCCTCTGCCTCCATGTAGGCGTAAGCCGCGCTTCGTCCCATTCCCCATCGCCGCTGGCAGTACTCCTCAAAGGTGGAATAGTTTTTCTTGTACAGCCGGCCGTCGCGGATCTCGCGCAGCGCTCTCCCCACTTCGAGGAAGGTTTTCTGGCCGCGCTCCACAATGGCTTCAAGTTCGGCCAGGCGGCCTCGCTGAGGAACGCCGAGCTGCAGGAGTGTGCTCACGCCTTCCGCCTGTCCTTCAGCTCCTGCGCCCGCGCCAGCACTTCCTCG
>QGNH01001672.1_pt1 | contig 13716 bp, 17 predicted proteins | sample 1735481 | NCBI WGS metagenome assembly QGNH01 (sample SAMN09239004, study PRJNA386568) | Viral metagenome, whole genome shotgun sequencing project. | reverse complement strand
CTTCGAGAGCCGTGTTGCGGTTATAAGAAGAAACGGAATAAGAGAAAGAAAAAGGTAAAATGTCTGACCTAAAATCATCTAAATTAACAGAGTTAAGTCATAAATTAGCCCATTTGGGCTTAGAGCTAATGGAATTATTGACTACAAAAGATATCAAATTGATTGAAGAACAAGAAGACGAAATTCGCGATGCTATTGTTATGAACGTCCTAGAATTCACAAATGAAATGATGATTCTATCATCGATATCAGATGATATTGTCAACCAAAAGAAGAAGAAAAAGGATTTGAATTAATGAAATTACAAGAATTCATAGATACGCTTCCAAAAGATTTTGTGGTTCATGAAATCGTTTATAATTCTCCATTTACCTGCAAAGCCTTGGTTTCATTTAATCTCCCAGGTTCCCCAGTTGAAGACGTTCTATTAGATTGCAGTCAAGGGATGGCTGCCAAAACCCTTAATCTGCCATTGGATAATTTCTGGGAAAGGTTTTTAAGGGTTTCAGGTCTTTTAAAAATTAGACTTAAATATTATGCATTTAAAGCTAAGCGAAATTACAATAAGAAAACAAACAAAGAAAATGGTTTTAAAAAGCCATCGGTGGATTAAATAATGCCAAACAAACTCAAAACCATAGAAGAATTAAAGGCCGAATATAGAGAATTTCTAGCTAAGGAAAAGGCCGAAAATGCCAAGAATGACCCCAAGGCCGTCGCAGCCGCATGGGATGCCGTAAAACAACAGCAGATTAAAGCCGCAGAAAACTACAACGAATACATGCATAATATTAAAAATGCCCCAGTAGGGTCAAATTTCCCAGTAGTCCATAGTGCGGCTGCAGCAATAACAGAAAGTAAAAAGAAAGAAGATTTGAATTAATATGAAAAAGACGCTTACCCCTGAACAGCTTCAAAGACTTTCACAGATGTCCGAGCCAACCACAATGCCCCTAGAAGCTCCAAAATTGACCCCAGTGAATATAAAAGCCGTTGAACCACTACCAACCCAGGTAGTAATGGATTTAAATGTTATATGGGAAGCAAATCTAACCATGCATAACATGAAGCCTGTTAATTACCTTTTTAAGGGTTCATTTAAAGAATGTATGGATATTATTGAATTATTCGAGCAAATCAAACCAAAGCCCCCAATTGGAGCCATTATTATGGACCGTGTAGTATCACCATTCACAATGACATTAAAGGGTCCCTCAATTCAGTTCAATATTTCTAATAAAAGCGGAATTAGAAGTACAGAAATCGTATTTTTATAAAGGGTTATGACCACTGTAATCGAACCCCATAAACGTCTTGCAGCTGATTTAAATGGTCCTGTAGGTTCCATAGACGACCAATTAAACAAAGTTTTAGCTATCCTTCAGGCTGAATTAGATTATCTCTATGACAAACCCCCAGTAATAGAAGGGGTAGATACATTAAATCGTATATCTAAAATCGGGTCTATTTTAATAGATTTGAAAAGGTTTGAAGAAACAACCGTTGATTCTATTTTAGCCCTTAAAACACCTGAATTAAAATCCCTTTTTGAAACAATACAAAAAGAACTAGATGAAAGACTAAATGGACAAAAATAAGCTAATCAAACAATGGGACAAAATCCTTAAAGACGAAGGTTTAGCCCCTTTGTACACGGAAATAAGTTTAGACAGTGGACATAAGGCCCTATATCCTAATTTTAATGATAAAGATATAAATAGAATTTATAAGAATAGCTCCCATGAATATGTAGAAGAACACGTCCAATATTTTGAAAGAGCCGGTATCCTGGCTGTCTATTACCCCCGTTGTCGCACCCCTAGACAATCGTTTGAAAAGAAAGTCTTTAAATATCACGTTCAAGGCCTGACTAGTCCAGAAATACTAATTGAATTAAAGAAATTTAAATTTAAAAAGGCTATTTTCCTCCACCCCACAAAACGTACCAAAAAGATACCTACTATAGATTCTATAAATGTCATTATTAGACGCCATGCGTCATTTTTAGGAAAATTGAATTTTGCTTCTATTCCTAGTTGGGGTCCAGATACCCCCATACCTAATCCAGTAAGATTTTTAATGAAGCGTGACAATTTAAAATTGTTTTTGAAAGAACGTAAATAATGATTCCCATATTGCCCCTAGAATTAATAGAACAAGGTCTAAACTGGCGTTGGGCTACCCAAGATGATTTAAAATTCATTGTATTTAGCTGGCTCTCAAGCCTAGAGGCAGCTTGGCTTAATGATGAAGCCACTACAGACCTTCCCATATCCTCTAAATTAACAGACACGGTAAATGACGCTTTAGACGACACTTGTAGCCCAGACCCTAAAGTCTCTCAAAAGGCCATTAGGTTATTAAATCGTATATTCCAAGCTGAATTATCCGTTTATATAAAAAACGCCTTATTACAGACTAAGCCATTAGTCCTATATTCTGAGGATTCCCCTGATTTTCTAGTAGGATGGGCTTTAAAGAACGAATATTGCTATATAAAAGAAACATTCAGACATACAGGCTTTGCCTCATTGCTATTAAAAACCCTTAATTCATCTAAAAATGAAATAGATTACAAATGCAGAACGTCTAAAGGTATCAAATTATTAAAGAAAGTCTAAATGTCTAAATCTAAGCTTCAACAGCAATTAGCTGTACCTAAAGCACAAGCACAAAATCCTCAAGTATTTCAAGGGCTTACTAAATCACAGACCGATTTTATTTTAGACCAAGCCAAGTTCAAAGCAGCCCTTTGTAGTCGCCAGGCAGGTAAGACCGAATCAGCATTAGCCTATTTAACAGCCGTTTGCCTTTCCTCCCCATCATCTAATTGTCTTTACATAAACCGTACATTAAAACAAGCTAAAGCCACTATTTGGCAACGTTTTGCAGATTTCTTTAGGAAATTCAATTTAAATACAAAATTCAATCTTGTAGACCAAACAATTACATTTGAGAATAAATCAATTATTTATATTTCAGGTGCCCAAGACCAAGAGGATGCAGACCGATTCCGTGGTTCTATTTGTAAATTAGCTATTATTGACGAATCACAGGGTTTCAGACCAGAAATCCTATTTTACTTACTATCCAAGGTTATACCAGCCTGCCTGCTTAAACACCAAGGTACGACCGTATTGCTCGGAACCCCTGACACCTACTGCACGGGGTATTTCTATGAAGTAACCGAACAAATTAAAAAAGGCTATTCCGTTCATAAATGGACCTATAGAGATAATCCTGGTATTGTCAATCCAGATACCTTTATCAATCAAATCAAAGCTGTTCACGGTTGGATAGGGACAGAACCAGAATATCTTTCAGAGTGGGAAGGTATTTGGTCCAAAGATACCCGTACACTATTATTCAATGAATTTCTACTTAATAGAAATGAATATGTTGACTTACCCCAAGGTATTAAATGGAATTATGCCATGGGTACAGACGTAGGTGTAAGAGATTCATGCGCGTTCGTCGTTTTGGCTTGGTCAACACAAACCCCTAATATATACGTAATAGAGACTTATTCTGAAAAGAATATGATACCGACTACCTATGGTCAAAAGGTTCTACAGTTCATTAAACAATATCCAGGCCTAAGGGTAGTCCAAGACGCTGGGGCACTAGGTCTAGGCTATGCAGAAGAACTAAGGCGTACCTTCCAAATTCCCATTGAAGCTGCTGATAAACGTCCCGGTAGAAAAGCCACGGGTATCAGGTTCATTAATGACCAATTTAGATTAGGCAACCTGAAAATCCAAATTTATAAATCAGCTAATTTAAAAAAACAGCTTCAAACAGTTAGATTTGACGATAAAACCCAAATTGAAAACAAATCAGATGTATGTGACGAATTAGACGCTCTCATATACGCCTATGGGTTCGTTTATTCTTTCCTGTACCAAGCCCCTCCACCCCCTCCAACCCCTGAACAACTGGAACAACAGCTTAAAGACCGTATGTATCAAGAGACTGTGCACCAGTTCCGTTCCCCTGAAGAACGCTTAGAAGATGAAAATTTTGAGATTTTAAATGATTTAAGTGATTTTGGCTCTTATTTATAATTTTTAGGTAATTTAATAAGTCCAGATATATGGACGAAAAACTTAAAACAAAGCATAAAGTATCGCAAAATCTCATTTACGGCTATTCCGACCCAGAAACCAACGAAGTTAAATACATAGGGAAGTCCAGTTCAGGCCTGCTTAGAGCTAGAAACTTCAAAGGGCATTTACATGGTAAAGTAGGTATTTGGATTAAAGGCCTTAAAGCTAAAGGCCTTAAACCCCATGTAGTCATTTTAGAAGAGCTTACCTCTGAGGCTTCCTATGAAGATTTGGTTAAAGCTGAATTAAATCAAGTCAGTCTATATCCTAATTTGTTAAATGCCGTTTCTTCTGAAGTCCCTAAAGAAGACCCTAAAATCGTTTATTTAAAGCGTTTAATCAAGTTAGCCAGAAAATACAATTTACAGCACTTAAAAATAGGGGATACCGAAATGGTATTAAACCCTGAACTTCCAGTTATGCCTGATTTAGACCAGTTCGTTAATCCTTTTAACGTCGAAACCCCTGAGGAATTCGAACAAGCCAAAAAGGCACCCCAGCCTGACCCCCAGACCCAGTTTGAACAATATGTTTTCCCAGATATCCCGGATTTCAATGAAGACCCACTTGGAATTTATAATAAGAAAAAGAATTAAGGTATTTTAATGACTAAAAATCCTAAAAAAACAGGTTTTGGAACAAAATTTAATAGTAAACCAACCAATCAAGCTTCTGATTCCCTTCTATGGTGGGCCCAAAAAAACTCTGAAGAAAGGGGTTTAGCTATGGTAGCCGCTGCTAAAGGTATACAGGTAAATCAAAATAGTATCATAACCGACAATTACCGTTGTTCCCAAATGTATGGCATGAACGGACTATTTTCAGGTGGTCGTTTTGCCCCCAGTGTCATGGGTGGGGTAGCCGCTGCATCCCTAGCCAGTGTGACAAATAGAGGGTCTTCATATGGTCGTATGGCCCCTAGGACCAACATAGTAAATAGCTGTATTGAAACCGTCAAGGCTATGCTGTTGTCTTCAGCCCCCCCAGATGTCACCTTTTTACCTAGTAGGGGTAATTATAAATTAGCTAACCGTGCAAAAAAGCTAAATACCTATATTGAAGGTCTATTTTACCAATGCGATGTTGACCAAGAAGCCTCTAAAGCTCTCAGAGATTCCCTTATATTCGGTACAGGCTTTCTTAAAGTAGATTCGGATTCACAAGACAATATAACCGTTAAACGCGTATGGCCCGGTACCGTTTGGACTGAAATGCTAGACGGTAGGGACATGGCTCCTAGATGCCTTTATTATATCGATTATTCCGATAAAGATTATTTAAAACAGCGTTATTCCGATTATTCCGATGAAATAGAAGCTTCAGCTGCCCTAAATACAGGTGGATTCCAGAATGACTTGTATGCCTCCCGTACCATCCCATTTTATGAAGCTTGGCGTTTACCCTCCTTCAAAGGAGCCACAGATGGACGCCACGTTTGCGCTGTAGATAATGTAACTCTAGTAGATGAACAATGGGATGAATCCGAATATCCCTTTGCTGTAATCCGTTACCAGGACCCTACAACAGGCTATTTGGGTACAGGTATGGCCGCTCTATTGTCCAACCACCAAGCCACCTTGACCCGAGTAGAAGCCGCAGAAGCTTATGCATGGTCACAGGTAGCTCTACCAAGGCTTTGGGTAGATATTACTTCTAAAATCAATCGTAACCATGCTAATTCGTCTAAATCCGGATTAATCATTGAAGGTATAGGTACCCCTCCAACCGTCCTTAATTGGTCTGCTACCCATCCAGATTTCGTCCAATACAAGCAATATATAATCCAGTCTGCTTATCAATTCGTAGGTGTATCGACCTTCGTTAGTTCTGGTAATAAGCCAGCTGGTCTAAATTCAGGTGCTGCCCAAAGGGAATATGCTGATATAGCCCAAAACCGTATGGCAGAATTAACCATTAAATGGGGTCAATTACACGTTGATTTAGCTAAAAGGCTTATTACCAAGGCCCGTCAAATCTATTCAAAAACAAATAAATTGACTGTAAATGTAATTGGTAAGGGTTTTATTGAAAAAATAGATTGGAAGGACGTACGCCTAGAAAATGACGAATTCATAATCCAGTGCTTCCCCATTTCCTCTTTACCACGTACCCCAGCCGGACGTTTACAGGCTGTAACCGAATATATGCAAGCTAATCTAATGTCTCCAGAAGAAGGGCGAGACGCACTACAGTTCCCTGATTTAGATGAAACAATGGATTTAGAAAACGCTGAATATGAAAATGCCAAGAAAACAGCTTATGACTTGTTAGTAGAAGGTACCTATAACCCCCCGGATTCATTACAGAATTTACCTCTTTGTGTAGATGTATTAATGAAAGAAGCTCTTATAGCCAAAGATGCTGGTTGTCCAGAGGAAAATCTAGATTTAGCTCGCAATTGGCTTACCCAAGCAAGGGAAGAAATTCAAAAGTCCCAACCAATCCCCCCTGTAGCTGCGTCGGCCGCCGCACCCAATAATGGCTTAGCCCAAGGTGCCCCAGCCCCTGTTTCTCCTACCTTGCCATTTAAACCCGTAAAGTAATTAAAAGGAATTTAAAATAATGACGGACATTAAAACCCCAGTAAATACAACCACTTCGGCTCCTATTAAGACCCAAATGCCCAGCATGACCCCTAGTTATGTTGAAGCTCCAGTTGAAGCTCCAATTGTTCAATCAAATCAAGCGGTTAGCGGAAATGAAAGCGAAAGCAAAGCTGTAAACGTTGAACCTAAAGTAGAAGAAAATAAACTTAAATCCCTTTCTAAGTCCAAAGCTTCAGAAACAGCCCGAAAATTGCGTGAAGGTAAAGCGGCTTTCAAAAAGGAACAAGAATTTAAATTACAACAAGAAAATTGGAAAAAGGAACAAGCTCAGGCTCTACAAGCTCAACAGACCCTAGCTGAAGCCAACCGTTTAGTTAAAACTGACCCCATGAAATTCCTAGAATTTGCTGGGATTAAATTCGAGGATTTAGCTAAGACTGTATTAAAGGGCGATGTCCGTACCCCTCAGGAAATAGCTAAACAGGAATCAGAAAGACTATTTAATCAATATAAAGCAGAAGAACAGCGTAAACAGGCGGAATTACTAAGGAAAAGGGAAATAGAGCAAAATCAAGCCTTTATAGACCAGTCCAACCAAAAGCTTAAGGCCCTAGCTGCCCAAGACCCAGATAAATTCGAATTTATTAATTCTACCAATAATTCAATAAGTCTAGTGTGGGAAACAATTGAAGATGCTTTCGAAGCTTCTGTTGACCCTGAAACAGGACAATTATCTCCAGAAAGCAAAGAGATATTTAATCCTCTAAATCAAGAAAAGTTATTCTTGGATGCTTTAGAGCTTGTTGAAGGGAAATTAGAAGAAGAAAACTTTAAATTGCTGTCCCAATCTAAGAAAATCAAGGCCCGTTTGGCTAAAGAAAAAGCCGAAGCCCTTGAGAAGGAAAAGCAGGAACAGGAAGCGCAACGCGCCGTCCAAGGTAACACTAAGATTCGAAACACCCGAATTAATAACCCCATTCCTTCCACCGAAACACCAAGGCCAGTTTGGCCCCGCAACCGACTTGATATATCCCGAAAAATCATAAGCGAGAGAATCAAGAAAAACGATAATTAAGGTAAAAATTAAATGGCTACTTATACTTCAGGCTCACCAGCCTCCCTACAGAGTTTAACCGCAGAACTAAAACAGCACTACATGGAAGCCTCCAAGATGGAAAACGTCATGTTGGAAGGTGGACCACTACTAAATCAGCTTCTAGAAAGAGCCGATGAAACCTTTGGTGGTGCAAATATGCCCATCCCAATCGTGTATTCAGGTGGTGGCGGCGTATCGAGCAACTTTTCAGTAGCGGCCGCAGGTGCTAACCCAGCTTCCCTAATTGGCTTCCAGCTAACCCGTGCTTCACTGTTCGGGGTTGGTCTAATTAACGGTGAAGCAATGGAGACCACCGAAGGCTCAGAAGATGCCATGATTGACGCCCTAGCACTTGAGCTAGACGTCCGCAAACGTCGTGTTGCTCAGGCTTTAGGTTCATATATCTTCGGGGACGGCACAGGCGTTATGGGTCAAGTATCTTCAACCCAGACCATTACCAATACAACCCTTATCCTAGAAGACCCAGCTACAGCTGTTAACTTCTTCAAGGGCGATTGGGTTCAGATTTCAGCTACTCCAGGTTCAGCGGCACATACCACTGGAACAAATGCAACTCTAGGTACTACAGCTGGTTGTGCACAGATTATTAACGTTACCTATACTGGTCCAAACGCCGGTCAGATTACTTTGACTGGTGTTGCTGGTTCAACTACTCCAGTGGCTCTAAACACCATTTGGTCTCAGATTTCAAACTCTGAAGGTCCAGGCGGTGCTGGTTCCGTTATTTACCTAGCTGGTGATAACGTTTCAACGGGTCAGGGTTCTTCAGTTATTCCTTATAACGGGGCAAATTCAGCCGTTGTCCAGGGACTACTAGCTTGGTGTCCAATTGGTGGTCCAGCTTCTTCTGGAGACAACTTCTTTGGTGTTAACCGTTACCAGAACAGCTTTGCTTATGGAAACGTAATTGACGCTACAGCGGCCGGTCTAAACCTTGGTTCAATTCGTGAAGCACTGACCCTAGCTGTATCCCAGCTACACCAGGTATCAGCTAAACCGGACCTTATTGTATTAAATCCAGTAGCTTTTTATAATTTAAGCCTTAGTTTGCAGTCCCAAAATACCTTCCCTGCCACTGGTTCAACAGGTGGAGATGATGGTATGTTTGGCTTTGCAACTTTGAAAATGCCTACTCCTCACGGTACCTTAGAAGTGGTTTCAGACCCACGTTGCGCACCGTATATTAACGTAACTAGCCTAGCTGGTGCCGCTAACACTTATTCAGGTGCAATGACCGCATTTATTCTAGAAACCGATACACTAGGTCTCTTTAGTAAGGGCCCAATTCCACATGTATTCGAAAAGGACATTGGTAACTGGTTTATTCGTCTCCAGACTGCGGACCAAGTACAGTTCCAGCTTAAGGCTTACCCCGCCCTTGCGAGCCGTGCTCCCAATCACATGGCAGTTGTATTACTTCCAAATGGTTAATAATTAATAAATCAATAAAATAAAGAATATGAGGGGCTGTAGGTTCTAAAAGACTTACAGCCCTTTTTATTTACAAGGATATAATAAATGTCAAATCAAGTTTTCCCCTCTACTCTCCAGTCTCTAATTCGTGAAGGACGCCAATTAGGCATTTCCTTTGCTCCCCAAGGTTCAGGCACCCCGTTACTGGTCTCCGGTCAAGGTGCTTCCAAAGTAGTCCGTAATAGTGCTGGTAACTTTACTGTTACTTTGCAGAACCAATATCGCTCACTAGTAAATGTCCAAAGCTCGGTTCAACTAGCTTCAGCTCCAAGCGCTGTTTCAGCTTCATTGACAGAAGGTTCAGGGGTATCGGGTATCGTTTTCACAGCTGGTTCCGCTGCTAAAGGTCTATTTGGTAATGAAATTACCGTGGCCTTGGTAGCTGATACCACCCTAGCCACCACCTACACCCTTACTTCTACTGGGGTAGCCATTGTAGTAAACCTAGCTACCGGTGGAAATACCGTTAACCAAGTAATAGCCAATTTCAATGCGGCTATCCCAACTAACTGGGTTGTGGCCAGCGCTTTGTCAGGTGGTACTGGTACCGTAGCGGCTTTTGCAGCTACAGCTTTATCAGGTGGTACTTCAGGTGGTGCCGAGGCAATCGTGGTATCGGCCAACGTCACTGGAGTAGTTCAAAATGGTGTCACAGCCCAGACCATTACCGTCCAGGTTATAGACCCAGCTACTGGCACACCAATCGATATAGCGGCCAATGCAGGTAATCTAATTAATCTTAGTGTATTTGCTAAAAATTCAGGTGGCAACCAGGCACCAGGGGCAGTTTAATGGCTAATCCTAACATTTATGCCGGTATTCGTTTATGGCTGCCTATTTTAGGCAATGAAAATCAAATCAAGGTATTAGGGGGCTATTTTACACCCAATGGCACTTCAGCCCCTACGGCTAATTCAGCTGGTAAAGAAAGGTGGATAGTGACCCGTATTGCGGTAGGACGCTTTTTAGTGAAGCTTTCAGGCACTTTACAAGGTAATACCACCCAATCAAACCTGGCTAAAATACAGTCTATTATACCTACCCTCCAAGTAGACCCAGCCCAGGCCGTCCAGACTTTAAATATAACGGTTGGACCAGTAACAGGCGCTTCCTTTGAATTAGATGTAACCAATTCGACTACAGGCGCTTTAACCGATATTACCCAGCCTGGTTCACCTACAGCCCAAGGGACTTTGATTCATTGGGTAGTCCAGATTTCTAACGATAATACTTCACAATATAATGTTCAGTCTTTGGCTGAATAGTTTAAAGGATATTTATGGCAGTTGAACCAAAAGGATTAGGTCTATTACTTCTAGCTAAGCACGGCATTAAACACATGGATAAAGAATCCGATGCACCTGAAAGCCCTAGCCAGGATTTACCCTCCGGCCTTACAGATGCAGCTAATGACCTTCTAGACGCTATTAATGCTAAGGACGTGGATGGAGTAGCCCAAGCTCTAAGTGACGCTTTTGAGATTTGTGGGTCTACCCCAGATACAGCCAGTTCTGATTCTAAAGAAGACACCGAACCAAGCTCAGATGAAGATGGGGAATAGTCTAAATGGCCCGTACCCAATCTTTAGCCGAGATGGCTCTTAGTGTACGTCAACGTATTGACCTAGATGGTCAACAATTGGCGTTTGGTAGTAATGGTCAAGGGTATATAACTGACCAAGAAATGACCCAATATCTAAATGCTTCTGTGGCTGAGGCATTTGGTATTTTGGTGTCTAATTTTGGGGATAATTATTATTTTGCCCCAGATTATTTTATTCCTATTGCCAATGGGGTCAGCACGTATCCTCTACCCCAAGATTTACACAAGCTTTTAAATGTAGATATATGTTTGGGTCCAAATGGAACCCAGCCTTATAGGGCTGTACGTCCATTCAATAATCACCAAAGAAATTGGGCTTCCTATAATTACAATCAATTGAATATAGCTACGGGTTGGTATAATATTAAATATCAATTACAAGGCCAAAATATAGTTTTTCTACCAACAATAAACAATTTACCCCCAATTAGATTACAATATATACCCGAACCCCCTTTACTAGTCCAGACCTTACCCACCCTATATGCAGCCAATACCGCTTATACCCAAGGGTCTTATGTCTATGTGCCTTTAATGATACCCAATGGGTCAATGACTAATCAAGTCTTTGTCGCTTTGAATTCGGGTACGTCTTCTAGTTTAGGCATTGGGCAAGGTATTATAGGGTCAGGAACTTCAGCTATTACCTATACAGCTCTACAAGGCAACCAATCAATCACTATAAATCAAACTAGTGGTGGTCTAGTAGGTATCAGTATTTCTATTAATGGTTCTAATATTACAATTAATATAGGTACTGGAACTGAAACGGGTGCCCAGATAGCGTCCTTAGTCAATTCTAATACCGTGGCTAATCAATACATTTCAGCCTTAGGCAATGTAGGGACAGCGGCTTCAGGTTCAGTCACGTTGACCAATTGGGCTACCCCAGGGACAACCCAAGATAATAGTATTTTATGGAGCTATAAATGTGATTTGACAATTTGTCAAACTTATTTCGATGGTATTGCAGGATGGGAAGATTTGGTTATTTTGGATACAGCCATTAAATGCGGTATTAAGCAGGAAATGGACCAAGGTGCTTTACAAGCATTAATGCAACAGAAACAAGCCATGGTCCTAAGAATCCAGGTAGAAGCCTCCAATAGGAACGCTGGGGACCCTATGGTTTTGGCTGGAGGATATGGTTCTGAAGAAGGTGGGGACGATAATTGTGGTGGTTGGGGTGGAGGCTTTATTTAAGTATAGTATATGTCCAAGAAATTTAATGTATTTAAAACCCCCGATAAAACTTCAACCCTTATTCAACAAGCTATTAAATCAACTTTAGACCCTATTTCTAATAATCAATTAATCAGTGGAACCCATGTACCCAATGTAAGTATTACCGGAAATGATATTGACATAGCTTTTAATCATAATTTAGGGACTAACCAAATAGGGTACCATTTGGGGGAATCAGATACCCCAGTCTCGGTTTATACCTCGCCTAATAACAATAATACTAAATACAACCCTACCCCACATCAAACAACCCTATTGCGCTTCAGTTCCAGTCAGACTTTAAGTTCCTCAAATCCAGCTACAACCACCGTTTATTTCTACGCAAAGAATCAGAGTTAAATAATGGGAACCCCAAATTACAATTTACAAATCGCTGTAGGTGGAACAACCCCCGGGGCCTTGAATAACACCACGTCTGGGTCATATCCATATATGAATAATAGCAATTTGACTATTATTGACAATTTGTATGGTCCTAATACACCCGTACCTACTTCAGGCATTAATATAAATAACAATTTAAGCTTTAATGGTTATTCTCTAACAGACGCCTTAAACGGTACCTTTACGGGTGTCCTGACTGTAGGGACCTTAGCTGTTAGCAACTTTTCAGTTGCCACCCTTTTGACCAATACGATAGAAAACCTAGCTAGCAATTCAGGTATTTCTATAGACCCTAGCCCTACTAGCACCGGAATAGCCTTGGTAGTTAACACCCAAAATGCTCTAACAGCTGGGGGTAAGATAATTGAATTCCAAAACCATAGTTCAGTAATTGGATTTATGGATTATGCCGGTAATTTGAGTTTAGGTCAAAATACCAATGGATTTGCCAACGTAGCGCCTTATTTGTATTTCAACGCTGGTAACGGTTCAACTGCCTACCAATCTTCTATTCAAGGTATAGCTGCAGGGGGAATGGGTTTTAACGTACCTAGCTCTAGTTCTTATCAATGGAATATAGGTGGAACGGATACATTAGCTTTACTAGGTGGGACATTACAATTACAGAACGTTTCAGTTATCAGGCAATATGGTTCTAACTCAAGTGTAACCCTTCAAGGCAATGGTTCAGCTTCCAGTACAGGTGTTATTCTAGACAATACTGTCCAGGCTACTTCAGGTAATTCGACTATTAGCTTTAGAAGTGGTGGGAATCAATTAGCTTCATTTGACTATCAAGGCAATTTAAACCTAGGTGTACCAGGTCAAACGTCCTCCTTTGCTACTACTTTGTACTTGAATGCCGGTAACGGTTCAACTGCCTACCAGTCTTCTATTGAAGCTCTATCCAACGGCAATTTAGACATCATTACTTCGGGGATCTTTGGCTTTACTATCCAAGGGACAGAAGTCCTAGGCCTAACCACAACCCAATTGCAATTGTACAATATCCCCTTGGTACAGTCTTACCCTACTACTGCTTTGACTTTGGTAGGTAATAGTGGGGCTTCTGGGCCTGGTATAGTAATGAACACCGGCACTACTACTTTGACTTCAGGCTATACCGTTGAAATTGAGAATAACGGGGTAGTTAAAAATGCATTTGATTATCAAGGTAATTTAAATTTAGGTCAAATCGTAGGCGGTACCCTTAGCTCCACCCCCGCCTTGAACTTCAATGCTG
>QGNH01000251.1_pt3 | contig 13719 bp, 10 predicted proteins | sample 1735481 | NCBI WGS metagenome assembly QGNH01 (sample SAMN09239004, study PRJNA386568) | Viral metagenome, whole genome shotgun sequencing project. | reverse complement strand
GTAAACAACGGTCGACTTTCTTACAACTAATTCTTTTCATAGCATAAAATATGCAAACTAAGAACTCTTACCTGTATTGTACTTACTCAGTGCAAAGATATTGCGCACAACATCGAAACCTGTTGTCAATAATTTTTTCTTTGGAACATTCTTTAACAGGAACAACAGCTTACGCGGGCGCAGAAAGTACTTCAAATACTCCCACTCATGGATCCTCCGTAATTGATGAATATTGATATCCATTAATTCCAGAGGACCACCCCTTTGCTTCCTGTAATCTCTCCAATCATCGGAAATAAGACGATAATTACCCTCTCCCTTTTCGGCCAATTCACGGACGTGCGTGCCTGGATAGGGAATCATTATTCCTACTGCAATGAAATCGGGATCCAACTTCCTGGCAAACAGGTAAGTCCTTTTTATTGCCTTCTTTGTCTCGCCGGGCAGACAGATGACAAATGTACAAGTCGTTATCAGGCCATGTTTCTTTGCCAGAGCAACGGCTTTCTCAGCCATCTCCAGAGTGATATCCTTCTTTATTACCTTTAACATTTCCTGATCGCCGGATTCAACACCAAAGAACACCTGAACACAGCCGGCAGTCTTGAGCTTCGCCATAAAACGGTCATTAATTACGTTGACACGGGTCTCTACTTCAAAAGCAATTTTTGTATTCAGTCCTCTTTTGATTATCTCATCACAGATTGCTTCTCCTTTCTTTCGATCCACACCAAAAGTACCATCGACAAAGAAGAAGTCTGTTGCTCCGTAAGTCTTTATGTTGAATTCCAGTTCATCGACCACTTCCACGGCCTCTCTGGCTCGAAAACCAGGCAGCGTCTTGTAACAGAAAATGCATTGATATGGGCATCCCCGTGACGAAATGATCGGCAGCTGGAGAATCGGTGGACCGGACCGTTCACTGAAGTTACGGTTTAGAATCCCTCTATAGGCATCAAGGGGAAACATATCCCATGCGGGATAAGGCAAATCATCAATAATTCCAAAACGCTCCCTTGGATCGGTAGTAATAACAGCGTCTCCCGCCCTGAAGACAATCCCCTTGACACCCTCTAGGGAAGATGATTGGATAATTTCCATGAGCGTGATCTCACCTTCTCCACAGACAACCACGTCGAGAGATGGGCACTCCCGCAACGTTCGCTCTGGAATAGCAGACGCATGCGGCCCTCCCATGACTGTCAGTATATGGGGATTAATCTGTTTTGTGATTTTACATACTTCATATGCCGCTAATATTTCCTCGGTAAACGGCCCCATACCAATTGCATCTGGAGCAAATTCCCGAATCTTCGCAGCAACACCATCAAGGGTAAGATGAAGTACCTCTGAATCGAGAATCACAACGTTAGCCCCTTTGCTCCTCAAATAACCCGCTACATAAGCAACACCTATACGAGGAAACGCTGAACCCGTCTGCAACCCATCTTTTGCATAAAGATCCGGTGGCATTATCAGCATGATTTTATTCATCATGGAATTTTCCTTTCAATACCGTATCGATAGCGGCCCCTTCAGCCGTCACTTTTTTTGCACAGGCAAGCACTAAACCTGTCAAACGTTATTAATGGTAGGCAAAGACGATCGAACTTGCATGCAAAGGATGCCACGCTTCTCCGCGTTATGAGACTAAATGCATATCGAATAATATAACCAACAGAGAAATTTACTGCCATTTGTCTCCATGACACCACATCAAACCCATATATCTCGCAAAACCTTGAAAATGTTTTTTTTGAGAAATATGAAAGATGGTACTTATGGAAAAAATGCCAATGCCGACCAAGAATCTTAGCAGTAATAGAGCCTACATCCGGCGTCACAATAAATATATAACCATCATCAGCTAATACCTTCCTCAACGCCATAATAAAGCTGTTTGGGTCCTCAACATGTTCTAATACATCGAGAACCGTAATAACTGTCCACCGCATACTTACTTCTGCAGATAAACTCTCAACTGTCTTGTTCTGAAAAATATTCTCTCCGGACAAGTAACTATCATACAAAGCCTGTGATGGTTCTATTCCTGTGGCATTAATTGATTTACCGCGCAGATATCGGACAAACTTTCCGCTGCCACAACCAACATCCAACACCTTCATCTGGGTGACATCCACATGCTTACCAATCCATTTTAACACGGACTGAAAGTTTTTTTCATCGGCAACATTGTCCTTAATATACTGCATATAAACTTCATCATAATCTTCAAGCGAATTTTGCAGATTCGCATTGCTCGTGACCTTTGCAAACTCAAATCCACACATTGAGCAGCGCATGAAAGAAGCAGTATCCTTAACAAAAAGACATCTTGTTTCTGCGGCTTTACACAAAGGGCACGTCATTTCTTTTCCTCCGTAAACATGACAAGCCCGCCCTGCTTATTGCACATATGAATCCCGCCTTGAAGATTTACTATCTACAGCCGTCGCTCCCTTACTACGTAGACTGGTCTTTTCTTTGATTCAACAAATACCTTTCCTAAATACTCACCAAGTATGCCCAACATGAGCAGTTGCAGACCACCGATGAATAGTATGCTGATTATGACGGATGCCCATCCTGATACTTCCTTGCCTAAAATAAATCGGGCGAATATGGCGATCAATCCATAAATGAACGCCGAAAAAGATACAATAGTGCCAATAACAGTACTTAATTGTAGCGGCCTGATGCTAAACGATGTAATACCATCTATACCTAACACCACCATTCGTGCCGTAGAATATTTAGATTCTCCAGACAATCTTTCTGCCGGCATGTATCTGACCGAACACTCACGAAACCCCAGCCAGGGAATCATGCCCCTCATAAAGATGTGACTCTCCTTCATTTCCTTTAGGACATCCACCACTGATCGATCCAGCAATCTGAAATCTGACGCGCTGGGTCTGATCTCGATATCCGATAGAATGTTCATGAGTTTATAGAACAAGGCAGAAGTTTTTCTCTTATAAAAAGACAAGCTTTTTGCATCTTCTCTGATTGTGGTTACTACCTCACATCCTTGCTGCCACTGCTCAATCATTTCGTCCAGAAGCTCTGGCGGATGCTGCATATCCGCATCCATTGAAATCACACAATCACCAGTCGCATGGTCAAGTCCGGCTTTGAGAGCCTTCTGGTGCCCGAAGTTTCTTGAAAGGGACAAATATTTGATTCTGTTATTCTTCTCGGATAGCTGGCGGAGATTTAACAATGTATTATCTTTACTGCCGTCGTCAACGAACAGAATCTGCCAATCACCATACTTTGAAAGGATTGTTGTCAATCTCTCGGCCAGCACAACAACATTTTCACCTTCATTATACGCAGGTACGACAACAGATATCTTAACATTATTAGAATGTTGAGTAACTTTGTCCATGGTCCCTCCTTTCCATTTAATATGCACTCGTATTATGCCATAGATGCCCTGTTCCGGCAGATGGCCTTTAATCTCCTCGCCAAGAACGCCATGCATGGAAGGCGTGGCGTATTTCTCGACCTTTTTGCTCGACTAACGATCGTATCCCACGGACGTTAGACCCCATTCGTGACAGCATGGAAATCAATTTCCTGTCCCAGTGCTGGTCGATGGGTTTTCAAAAAAACCAGACATGATTGACTCAGCCAGGGTTACGTGAGAAAACTTTGAGAAGTGCTCGTTTGCAACGAGATAGCGATTTTAAAAAAACGCCCTCAAACGGCAGCAATCGCGGGTAAAGACTGAAGATGTTCGATTTGAGATTGGCAAGGATACGCGTTTTATTGTCTGTTGCCCGTAAATTTTTAAGAATAAAAAGACAATAATGAGCAATGGCCGAAAGCGAGCGTGTGCCTCCGCGTCGCATAACAGTAAAATAATCCCTGATAAACCAATCAAGCAGCAATGCGCGATACGTTCCTCTGCGGCTACTATGTGCGGGCTGGTGGAAAACGTTTTCCGCCAGGTTCAGAAAGTCTCGCTGTGCAGTGAAATACACGCCGTAATCGGTGGAAACATATGATATGGACTCATTATGCAAGCGATAGAACATTAGTGGATCTGGGCAATAAGCTACCTTGTTCTTAAGGCTGGCCTGTACGGCCAAAAGGTTGTCGCAGTAAGGAGAAAAGGAGGAAGAGCCCAGTTTCTGCGTCCCTCCCAAGGATCGCATGAATTCTCTTTCAAAGACACCATAGCAACCGACTGCGGGGAATGTCTTTGAAAGATATCCCTGAAGCCAATCCGGCCCTGAATATGTTTGAATTGAATCTTCAACGGGCGGAATGTCCAAAGGGGGCTGTTTGCCTTGCATGAACCCGCAAAAGGCGACCTTCAAAGAACCGTATTCGGTCACAGCCCGGTGCATGATTTCCAGATAGCGGGGAAAGTAAACGTCGTCGTCGGCTAGCCAGGTAAAGTAGAATCCACGGCTGGTATTGAGCAACATGTTCATATTGTCGATTTCACCAAGATTCTCGGTATTATTGATCACGGTGATTCTGGAATCGTGAATTCCCAGTTCTTCCATTGATAGCCGATGCTCGACAAAGTCGTTGCCCACAATGATCTCGAAATCGCCGAACGTCTGCCCCAGAATAGAATCGAGACATTCTCGAAGCATATCAATCCGGACACCCTTTGGACTGCCGGTTGTAACTCCTATGGAAAAGAAAGGACTCAAGACTCTTTGTGGGCCTACTTTTTTCTGGCAACACATCCCAGGGTCTGTTCGAATTGTCCGCGGTAATAGTCTGTTCTCATCTCGGTCAACTCGAAACCCAGCTTCTCCATCAATGCATGAACCTTGCCGCTAGTGTAAGCGTTCTTATGATACTGCCCGTCCGATCCTTGGTTCCCGAAAAGCGTAGTTGTCAGGTAGCCCCACCGCGACCCCATGTTCCGATTGCCCTGGCCAAAATAGTATTCACCTCTGTCGGTGTAGTAAAAGTCCTTCCATTCATCCCTGGCATCCAACCACTTCCTGACAATCCACTCAAAGTCAGGCACCTCGAACCTTAAAATACCGCCCTGTTTGAGAACCCTCTTTACTTCAAAAAAGAACTTCCGTTCTTCAACAAAATTCAGATGCTCAAGAAAGGCACTGCTTGCAATTTCGTCTACAGTTCCATCCGCATACGGAAGGTTGAAGATATCATAGCGACATATCTCTATGTTCTTATCCTTGAACGTCTTGTAGGCCACGTTATTACTTCCTTCATAACGCTTCATGATGTCTTCCTTGGACTCCATATCAATATTGATATAGCCCTCTTTCAAATCTAAACCGCATCCGATATGCAACTTAATCATCACCATCTCCCTTGCTTTTTCCTGGCTTACGGGCCTTCCTGAGGCCAGTTTATTGCATACAGATGATCGAACTCACCTTTGAATTCACTCAGGAATCGCCGCCAGAGCTTGTAAGTACTTTCTTCCGCGAGTATTTTCTTCCTGTAAACCTCTGCATTAATAAACAACTGATTTGTCCACGCCGGTTGAGAGGCATCTCCGACCTTATCAAGTATCTCCTGGACACCATGTCGAATATCCATTTTCGGGGTGAACCCCAACATCTTGCGCGCCTTCTCACCATTCAGCCTGTAACTGCGTGGATCAGGCAGATCTTGGAGTTCCAGTTCACACGTGATGTTGTTCTCAAGTAGCGCCTGCCGTACTTCCTTGCCGATCTGCAGAATCGTGTAGTTATTAGACAAAACATTAAAAGTCCCGGCAATATCATCCGGCATTTTCAATAATTGCAGATACAAATCAACAAGATCCCTTATGTGCACCAGCGGTCGCCACAGGTGTGGGCTGTTTATGGTTATCTTTCCACCGCAGACACCGTATTTCGTCATGGTATTCACAACCAGGTCAAAACGCATTCTGGGAGCCCAGCCATAAACAGTTGCCTGCCTCAGAATGATTGGCCTGAAATTATCATCTGCCGCCATATTTATTGCATATTCGCACTGAACTTTCGATATGCCATAAGGGAAGGTTGGAGATACATGTGTATTCTCATCATCCTCAATATTGGATGACACCCCGTAAATCGAGCATGTACTGCCAAAAATCAGCCGTTTGATCCCCTTCTGTTTGCAATGGTAGACTACCAATCCCGTCATTGCCGTGTTATGAATATAGTTATCCTTTGGCCGGAAATTGGCCATTGGATCATTTGACAATCCTGCCAGGTGAATGACAACACTGACTCCGTCAAGAATGTCAGGATCCATATCCAGAACATCCCTCTCGATAAGCGTATACCCTTTCAAACCTTTTAAGTTATTCTCAAAGGTCAGGTTATCAATTACCGTCACCTGATAGCCCGCATTGATGAGAGCGGGTACCAGGAGTGACCCGATGTATCCAGCTCCGCCTGTCACAAGTATATGCATATTGATTGCTCCTTCTATAATTGCTTCAATGATTCAGAAAAGCTTGCCGGCTGCACGCATGTCAAAACGCTGACAACTACCATCCAGAAGTTATGACGTCACATACAAAACTGACCATTTCTTCCGACATCCACCATCCGACCGGAATGTTCATCATGCTATTATAATATCCTTCAAGATGCGGCAGATCATCCTGGAATGGCTTAAACAGTGTGAACTTATCAACGCGCATATGAATTATCGAACAGCCAATTTTGTTTTCCTGTAGTTTTTTTACAAAGCCTTCCCTGTTCTCCACCAGAACGGTAAATACCCACGGGTTAGACCTGGCCTTCGGATATTCATCCAGAACCATCAACCCCGGCACATTCCGAAGCCTGCGCATATAGATATCATTATTTCTTCTGTGGATATCACGATTGGCGGCAAAATCAATTAATTGCACCAGTCCAATTGTCGCAGCAACATCATTCATCTGAAACTTCCAGCCGGCTTCGAAAACATCAAATCCAAGCGTCAGCGGTGATCGCTTTGAATGCCTGTCATTGCCGTGATTCCTCAACAAATATGCGCGTTGCCGCTCTTCGTTGGTTTTTACCGCAAGTATACCTCCATCACCTGTTGTGATATGTTTTACAGCCTGAAATGAGAACGCCGTGAAGTCCGAATGAGTTCCCACCATTCTCCCGTCATATTCCCCGCCAAATGCACTCGCCGCATCCTCAATCGTTACAAGGCCATGCCGTCTGGCCACACTGTTGATGGCGCCAATATCTGACAATCGCCCCAGGCAATGGGAATAAACAATAGCCTTTGTTTTCTTTGAAATCTTCCCCTCAATACTCTTCGCGGAAATATTGCCGTTCCACGGATCAATGTCGGCCCAAACTATGGTGGCTCCCGTCTGAAAAACCGGCTCAATGGCTGCTACGCACGTTAGAGGCATACAAATCACTTCGTCACCCTGACCAATGCTGGCCATATGCAGAGCCATGATAATGGCAGCGCTTCCACAATTTGTTGCCACCACATTAGGATTTCCTATGGCTTTCCCGAATATTTCCTCAAACTCGTCAGTTTTGGTACCGGTTGTGACAAATCCACTGTACAAAACGTCTGCGACTGCCTTGGCGGCAGAGCCAGGCATGTACACCTTCAATACCGGCATCGGTTTGTCGGGAATCATCCTATCCCTTCCGAATAGTTGAAACAACACGCTCGGCATCATCTTCAGAAAGCCATTCACCAACAGGAATGCAAAGCATTTGCTCATCAAACTTTGCTGTATTAAGCAGATGATCCCGTCCGAGCGTTGCCTTAACAAATGCCGTGTATGTGTCGTTCCTGCAGTGCAGAGGAGATGCATCTATGCCGTTCTTGTCCATCGCCGCAATCACGCTTTTACGATCCTCAAACTTCATTGTGAACAGCCAGTAGGCCGACTTTGCCTTGTAACGGACTTTCTGAAAATCAAAATCCTTCAACTCCGACTCGTAATACTTCGCAATCTCTCTCCTTCTCTTGATTAATCCCGGCAAGACCTCCAACTGTGCCAACCCGATCGAAGCGGCAACATCGTTCATGTGAAACTTGAATCCGGCTTCCGTAAGATCATCATCAAATGCTCTGCCGGGTCGTCCCCTGTCGATACCGAACCAGCGCAATCTCTGTGCACGGCGGCATATGTTTTTGTTCAAAACAGTAAGAAGCCCGCCATCACCTGTCGTAATGTGCTTAACTGCCTGGAAGGAAAAACATGTGAAATCCGCATAGGATCCCGCGAGTCTGCCCTTGTATTCGGCGCAAAGCGCATGAGCCGCATCTTCAATCAGGTACGCCCGACCGGCTATCGCACCCCTCAGGGCATCAAAATCACATGGCATGCCGCCCCAGTCAACGGCAATGACCGCAACCACTTGGTCCCCATATTTATCCAAAAGTTTTTTTACGCTCTTGGGGCATATATTACCGGACGCAGCATCCACATCCGCCCAAAGAATGCTCCCCTGCAACCGTGGAATGGAAATATTGGTGGCTGGGGATGTCATCGGCGTAGTTATCACGGCTTTACCTTCGCGCACGCCTGCCATGTACAAGGCCAGGTACAGGGCCGCGGTGCCCGAATTGACGGCAACAGCAAATTCATTGCCGACAAATGGCGTCAACTGCTTCTCAAACTCTAACACTTTGGGGCCTTCTGCATAGAAACCACTCTTCAATGTATCTTCAAGAAACCGTGTGTGAGGAACCTGATGGACCTGCAACAATTTGATTCTATTCATCTATCTTTCCTTTCGTCAGAACAATACCGGCCTAATACCTGAGCTTCATACTGCTTTGAATCTGATCAAATATTTCGACGCCCTTCCCCTTCAGTCGATCAACAACACATTCGTAGTATTTGTTCATCGAAAGTGCAGCGGATGTCGCATTGTCCAGTTCCATGTCGAGCATGGGTCTCATCCATCGCTCACTGATGTTGTATTTGACAAAAAACGTCGCCAGCTTGCATATGTTTCTGAGCCGCTTCACATCCAACTCCGGAAACTCGATACTCGGTATCCCGGCGTTTGTATCCAGCGTACACAGGTCATTCAGTTTCAGCTTCTTTTCCCTGCACAGTTTGTCGATCGCTGTACCCGGAAACACCATCAGCGGATAAACCGAGCAGATACTTCCCGGCCCGATGCGCTGAAGTCCCTTGATCGTGTCCATCGCATCTTCTACCGGATCATCCACCGGAAGCCCCACGATGGCCTGTAGGTTCACATTGTATCCAAAAGAAACCAGCCGGTCGTAGGCCTTCTTCATCTTCTCTTCGCTGTCCCAACCCCGGTTGAAAAGCTTCAGCGATGCAGGCCGGATCGCCTGGATTCCCATCCCAATGCAATTCACGATTCGCTTCAGGGAGGACATGAGCTTGTCGGAAGCCTTCAATGCATACGTCGAGGTAACCTGGCAGTAGAGAGGCAGTCCCACCTCCGATTCCCATGCATCCACGAAGGCCGGCAACCATGTGTTCACTTCGGCCCCGCTGAAAATGTCATCGTCTCCCCATTCGATTTCTGCCGTTTTGCCCAGCCGGAGAATCTCCTTCCCCTCCTCAATGATCGCCGGGATGGGGCGCCGGGACAGGAAGTATTTCTTGTGCACATCCATGCCATAGATCTCCTGCAAGTGGCTTGTTGACGAACTGCAGTACGAGCAGTTCCAAGGGCATCCCATGATCGAAATCATCACCTTACGGTATCGATTGGCCATGCGGGGAATGTCCCGGTAGTAGGCTGGCCGCGCCGGTCTTGGCAAGTCCGCCGGCGCGGCCGGCGTGCTCTGAATGATTCCTCTCTCTCCCGAAAGCAGTCTCTTTATCGTACCCCGGACCGGGCCCACCACCACAGCGTCCACACCCTCATCTTCCGCGATCCCGGGAAAAGACGTCGCATGATGGCCGCCAAACACAGACACCACATGGCTGTCCGCCGCCTTTATTTTCTGTGCCAGCTGTCGAGCGGTCCGATAGAAAGTGGTCATCGGAGAGATGCAGATGAAGTCCGGCTTCCAGCCAGCCACCTTCTCCGCCACATCCGATTCCTCCGCATCAAAGAAACGGATCTCCTGCCCCAGTTCCAGGAGCTCTCCTGCAACAAACAAGAGGCCGTAGCTCTCTTCATTCCCGAACGCGATTAGGCCGAATTTCATAACGATCCCCGCTCCTTCCACTGCTGAGCTTCCCCACACCGGGCTACAGACACCGCTTCTCTATGAAGTATTCGATGATTTTCTCTGTCCGCCCATTGGCGGCTTTGAGTTGTGCCCGAAACGGGCATGGGGTTAGTTTCAAGATCCATAAGTGCTTCAAAATAGGTAATACTGACATGCTCCCGACCGAACAATGTCGGTAGGTTCAAAACATCGCAGTCGCGCCAAAAGATCTTGCGCCACTCAGGTTTTACGGGATAGTCCTCCTCCGATATGATGACATTGTCATACGGGATCTTCGTCTTCTTCCAGCACTTGAAATAGAAATACTTTCTTGTCACAGCTTCGATACGGCTGAAGTAGTTTCGGATTTGCTCCAGTTGCATCTCATGCAGGGAATCAATGGCCATAAACAAGTCTATCGACTTCTTCGGAAGAAGGTCTATCTGAGCTGGCAGCAGAAACGCAATCTGGCACATGTTGAATTCATCTGCCACGTCCTCGAAGCGGGTGAACGACCTGAACTTGAAGATCTTGCGTTCGGGAAATATTGATGAGAGATATCGCTGACTGATATACAAGGCGGGAGGAATGTCCACGACGACGTATCGAGTGGCTGGGAGTAGCCGCATGAATACTTGTGCGGTTCGTCCATATCCCGCACCAAGCTCCGCCACAGTGCCCAATGTCCTCAATTCGGGAACTCCGCTGGAAACCGACCGGTATTCCAAGACCGAGTGCGCCAGGTCTTGCGAAATCTCCCTTCCTTTCACTCGAACAGATGGAGGATTCCCGAGGACAGGCTCCCAAACCTTATCCATCCATTCCGCGCACCCTTGTTGCCTTATGTACGCCCACAACAGGTAGGTGGCAAAATTGAACACCTTGGATTGCCGGCTCGAAAAAGCCCGATGCTTTCGAGAAAGAAGAGCCCTCCATAAGGCTCCCGCCACTTCTATTGCTGGAAGGCTCTGGATAAGGAACTGCATATAAGGATCCCGCACCTTGACCAGGAACGTGAAGTAATTCATGGCCACCGTCTGCTTGAAGTTCTCGAAGCCTTCCGTATCGAGTTGTTCCACATTCTTCCGGCTCAACACTTCCCAATAGCGCGAGGACGCGAAGGTCGGATCACTGACCCGATACGCTTCCAGCATCGCATTCAGTTCAGGATCGAGCGATATCACAGGATTCGACGTCATTCCCTTCTCCCCCTTCAGCAACCGGCTGGTTGCAGGTTCCTGTACCTTGACAATCAGACCCTGTCCCGTCGGGCAATAGCAGATCTCCACACCCTGCTCCCGCGCAAATGCATCGTACCCGGCCTTGATCTCTTTCCAGTTTCTGACAGGATACGCGTAGTAGCTCAATACCACGATGGCCCCTTTCGACAAACGGCTCCAGAAGAATCTCAGGGCTGCCACTTCCGCCTCCGCCACTCCCATGTCGATGTGCAGCAACGAAACAGGTCCGAAGGTCCGGGTGTTTAGCACGTCCGGAACGAACCCCTTGACCAACTTCACTCGCGGATGGTCGACAAAGAGCGACCGCACTCGATCAAAGTAGTCTCCCTCCTTGTAGTCATGTAGGTGACGATGCTCCTCGGAAAGCCCCTGGAAGGAATCCACGAGAAAGAAATCCTTTCCAAGCCGGTTGAAATCAACGTAGTCCACGATCGCCCGGGCCGATCCACCCAGGTAGGTTCCGCATTCAACAAAATCGCCTTCCACGTGTTGGCTTACGGAGGCGGCCCACAACAGTGTGTGCAGCCTCCAGCGCATATCCCATCCCTGTGAAGAACCCGTATCAATGAACCGCGCGTACGCTTCTTGGAACCGCGCATCCTTCAGGAAATCACAGTTATGATTCGTGTACAGACCGTCTTCATTGTAGGAAGGTTTGTAATCCGGCAGATTCATGGCCCGCAGCACATCCTTCGGCAGCGGAGAAAAAACCAGGACAAACAAACGCTTCATCACCCTCTTGATCCAATCCTTCATCATTGCCCTTTCAACTTCCCTTTTTTACTCCGGAGTGTAACTTAACACACCATCAAAAATTCGGAGTCTATTGTGGGCCTTGTCATGCCGCTATCTCCAGAAAATTCCGACGAAAATTATATTCCCCTGACTTCACAAATCGCTCAAGCGAAGAGAGAATCTGTCGATGTCTCTGTTCGCTAAAATTGACTATGAATTCTTTATAACTCAAAGGCCCGAATTGATTTAAATATCCACCAATTTTGCGCATGAAACCTTCATAGTCCGGGAACAACCAGTTGTTTGTGTTGTTGATGAAGGCCATGAAATAGTATTCATACACTTCCTCAATGTCAATATCCAGCTTCTGATCTGGCAGGTTCAATAGAATGATTCTGTATTCATCGATGGTTCGCGGATGGATGTTGAAGTGATAGCGGATGCGGGGGTTGCACAGCGACGCATTAATTACAGGAATACCAAGCGCTGCATATTCAAAACCAATAGTGCCGTATACTGTCAACCCGAAGTTAATTCCTTCCTCCTTTAACTGCAGGTGAGACGTCTCGGACGGGATCAAATTGAATTTCGGATATTTTTGGATGAATTCCTCGATAATCTGAATATTTCCGGGCAAAAAATCCGGGTGCGTTTTGATATACCAATCATAATCGGTTAGCGTAGATATTTCACCGAGGAAATAGAGCCATTCATAAAAATCAGGAAAGAGGTTAACCCCGTATGGATGAGGGCTATCGAAGAAGCAGTGGGTGGCCACCAAGATCTTGATCCGGGGGCTTTCATTTAAGACACGTCCTTGCCGGATCCCACCATAGGCGGATTTTTTGGAATAATGCATGTCCACACCCACTTCTCCTGAAAACCGCTTCTGCAATCTTTCTTTGGCTGCCTGCAATCCCTTTCGTCTTTCCTCTTCCGGTATTTCGCGGAACTGTTCCGGGTAGTAGAAAAAATCATTATATGCCCAAAGGTTTTTTTCATTCATGAAATACAGGTGGGTCGCATTGATCTGATAAACGGGAATTCCCTTTTGAATGGCCAACCTCGTCAAAACCCCGGACTGAACGTAAACAGTATGGCTGACGATGACGGACCGGACACAATGCATGTTGAGATAGTCCCGCCAAAATACGTATGAGCCCAAGGCAGCTCTCAGAGAGTCTTGGAAGCGAGAATCTGCCAAGGAAATAGTCGGCACCTTGTAATTCATGCAATGGGAATCATAAAGAAGATCACCAATCCATACGCTCTCCACTCGCAGATCCTCAACGTCTTTTTTGGTTTGTAAACTGGGGATGATTTTGCGGAGTAGCTCTTCCGCATCCTGCAATTGTGATGGAGAAAGATGACAATAAACATGGTCTCTGACGTTGAAGGACCGGTATATTTTGTTGACCTTCCGGTTCGAAATCCTGGTTTTCAGATTCCTGCGGCCGGCCAGATAAGCCACAATTCTCGACTGATTCATCTTGGCAAGCAAATTTGCCAGATAGCTGTATGTAATGATACCGCTTGACATGCTGTTGGATTCCAACAGGATCTCACCGCTATCCTGTTTTGGCAGGAAACTTCTCCAGACCTTCTTATTGTGTTTTATAAAAGCCTTCTCCTTTTCATCCAACCGGTC
>QGNH01000447.1_pt1 | contig 13728 bp, 15 predicted proteins | sample 1735481 | NCBI WGS metagenome assembly QGNH01 (sample SAMN09239004, study PRJNA386568) | Viral metagenome, whole genome shotgun sequencing project. | reverse complement strand
CATCGACGCCGAGAACAACGCCGAGGTCCGCCGGGTCATGCTCGAACGGTACGGCGAAGCTCGCTATCTGCAAGACAGTGGCGCGAAGCCAATTCACCGCGACAAGAGCGGCGTGCTGTTTCGCAAGGAAATCCCAGGCGACGAAGCTCTCGTCATGGTGCGAGTCGTGAACTCGACGGCCGAGCCAGACGGGCATTTCAAGAGCTACTACCTCAGGGTACCGCCGACAATCGAGACCGCGCGCGCCGCCGTGGCATGGACTTTCGGCATAGAAGCGAAGAACTACAAACCCGCAGTGGAAACCTAGGAGGAACGACCCATGACCAAGAAACTGAAGATGTATCGACAGGGAGACGTTGCAATCATCGAGTGTGACCGTGTGGAGGTCACGAAAGAGGTGAAGCGTGAAGGCGGGCGCATTGTGCTCGCTCACGGCGAAGTCACGGGGCACGCCCACGCCATCGCGTCGATGGACGCGACTCTGTTCATGGACGCGAAGACGCTCGACCGATACCTCGATGTGCGCGCGCCTGTCACGCTGGACCACGAAGAGCATGGGCGCATCGAGCTTCCCAGCGGGTTCTTCCGCGTGATTCAGCAACACGAGTACCGTCCAGAAGGCATCCGCAACGTCGCGGACTAGCCTCGCGCCCCGCTCGCGCTCGTCTCACCGGAGACGGGCGCCATGGGGGAGCACGAGCCCACCCGAGAGGAGACCGACCATGCCAACGAAGACAATCTACAAATACCCGATCGAAATCACGGACGAGCAGCTAGTCACCGCACCGGCAGGATGGCAACCGCTGTCCGTGCAGATGCAGCGAAACACTCCGTGCATCTGGGCGCTTGTTGACCCGGAGGCACCGCCGGTGCAGCAGAAAGTCTTCGTCAACGGCACTGGCCATCCGGTGGAGCGCGACGCCCCGTTCCTGGGGACCATCCAGGTCGGGCCACTCGTCTTTCACGTCTTCGCATTCACAACAGCTTAGGAAAGGCTTGACCATGCCAACCAGCAAGTACGACGAGTACCCAGCGCGATACCGACTTCACCACACCTTCCGCGACCATGACGTCCTGCCGGCGCAGCCAGACCCGCTATCAGTGGCCATCGCCCGAGAGATCGTTGGCTGCCAGACCCTGAACTACGTCGGACCGCCCACCGAGTCCGATAGGCAGCACCTCGACGAAGAGATGCGCCTCACCGCGGCTGGACTTACGGAAGAGGAGCGCGCCATCATCGCCGCTTTCGACGAGTCCGTAAGATGTCCACGGCTCCCAAGCAACGCGCGCAATTGCGAAGCGTGTGAACGAAGACGTAGTTTCACGTGGAACCCAAGGAGAAGGATGATGGGAAAGAACAGTAAGAAAGAGAAGATGCAGGAGCGTCTGCGGGCATTCTGGGAGCAACCTGAGAACCGTGGGCGCCTGAGCAACGAGGATGGAACGCTTGCCTTCGCCGAAGCGGAAGTCCGCCTCGCCCTGGCGCCGAAGGAACGGGAAAGCGAAGGGCTGACATCGGAAGGTGCAAGCGCTCGACTTGTCCAAGGCTTTGAGCAATTCGAGCACGCGAAACAGCAGGCCGAGGCGGCCCGTCAGGACAACGACCGTCTTCGCGCCTCTGTGGCCAGGCTCGAAACGGAGAACGCGCGGCTCAAGGACTTCGCCAGGAAGGTCAAAGGCGCAAGTCTGAATTGCGGGATGCTCGACGAGCTTGACACCTGCGTCGGCGAGGCAATCCGTGAACTGGAAGAAGCGGAGAAAGTAACATGACCAACCCCAAGACCACGCCCCTGCTCATCACGCAGGAGCTTTACGAGGCGGCGAAGAAGCTATTGCCTGGGCTGCAAGCTGCACGGTCACGGGCGAAGGAAGTTGGAGTCGGAAACGTTCTCCATGATTTCGAGATGGCCAACTGCCAGTCCATCGTCAGCGCCTGGGAAGGGCGGGAAGAGTCGGTTGCTCCCGAGGAGCTGTACGACGTTGCCGGCCTGCGCGCCCAGCTCGCCGAAGCGAAGGCGAACAACGATGCGCTGGTTGCGGACTTGGAAAACATCACGGCAAAGCTGGACAAAGCCCAGGCCACGCTCGCACGGCGGACGGCGATGCTGCGAGATAGGGTATCGGGTCTGCACCCCATGGATGCTCGTAGAAAGGCCATTGAGGAAGAACTCGCCAAGGGTGACGCCCCAGCCGCACATCCGGGCAAGGCGGAGCTGCCGCGGGTGGGGAACCGCTCGTGCCAGAGCTGCGGTAGCCGGATGGGCGAACCTAGGCAAGAGAAAGATAGGATGGTTCCCGGTTGGGCGACGGTTTGGGAGTGCCAAAAATGCCATTGGTATATAGCGGAATCATGGGCGCCGGTAAGCGCCGCCCAGCCAGCACCCGCAGCACCGGAGAGCGGTAAATCAAAATGATACTCACATACAAATACTGGCCGAGATCAAGGGTGGCTGACCCGACAGGAATCCTTCGATAATTGGGAGTTGCATGTTGACACGCGTAAGCCGACGGGTTTACACCTGTCAAATAGCCGATGAAGAGCATCAGGTTGCTTCGGGCAATTTTGGGGATCAGCCAGCAGACGCTCGTGGAAGAGAGCGGAATCAGCCGGGCGTCCATATCGGCCTTCGAGAGTGGCCGCGCCTTCCCGTCAGTCGAGACGGCCAAGCTACTCGACAGCTCAATCGACGGGATCATCGACAAAAGGGTCATGGCAGCCGTCGAGCAGGAGCGCAGGCGACGTGCAGAAGAGGAGTCGCCGGCCGCGGAATCCCATGCTGGACACGGGGAGATGCCCGCCACATGATGGCAGGCGACACACTGTTGACAACGCTCGCAAACCGGAATAATGTTTACAAATGGCCAACACGAAAGGAGGACTGGACACCGAGCGTTTACGGGCGGCTCTGATTGAGGAGGCTGCACTTGCCGGGGTAACCCCGGTTCAGCTGGCCAAGCAACTCACGACCGAACCGCCGCAGAAGACCATCTCATTCCGACCGTCAGCCGGGCTACGCGCTGCCATTGACCAAGAAGCAGAGCGGACCCAAACCTCGGCTGGGCAGGTATGCAAGGCGTGGCTCGAAGAACGAGTCTCGCCACCAAAAGAAGAAACCGAAGGGAAGGGTAGACCAAATGGTTCAGATGAGCTTTAGTGACGACACGACAGGAAAGACCACCTCTGCATCCGGACATCGTCCAGCGCAGGACACTCCGCCCTCAGCGGGGAAACGCGGGTTCGACGCCAGCTGTCCGGACATCATTTACACCTCGCGCTACTCGAACAAGGCCATTGCGACGAGTGGCCTGGTAGCGGTCCGAGTGACCCGCATGCCACCGCGCTGGAAGCTGCCGTACACGACGGTCGGATGCCTGGACCTGGCACCCACCTTCGAGATGCTCAAGGCTGCGAAGCTCCCAGGCGGCGCCAAGGTGTTCGATGACGCGTTCGAGGACATCCTCGGGCGCTTGGATCCCAAGGCAATCGCCAAGAAACTGAAGGACATCCAGATGACGAAGCCAGATGCGCGCGGCGTTGTGCTGCTGTGCTACGAAGACGTCCGAGTCCCGGGAACGCGCTGTCACCGATTACAGGTGGCACGCTGGCTCGGTGAGAAGCTCGGCATTACGGTTGCCGAGCTCGAGGAATGAGGGGGGCACTCTCACTCCCATCGCTGTTTCTCGGCATCACGCCGGCGCAGGCAAGACAGCACCTGCTGCCCCTGATGAAGGCAGCCCGGTCAAAGTACCCCCGTGTGGTGGTGCCTTGTGCCGGGCGCTTCACGGGCCCGCTCATCGCTCTGAAGGCTGGCTACCCACCGGACGCCATCCACGCAAGCGACGTAAGTCTCTTTTCGAGTCTCATCGGCTACCTGGCTGCCGGCACCGACGTCCGGCAGTTGGGGGCCGTTGTTGCGTTGCCGGACGTCCCGGAGCTGGAAACGTGCGCCAACGAGACCGCCGACCAGCTCGAGCACGCGGCGGCCGTCCTCCTTGCGATGAAGGTCGCCACCACGCCGGGCAAGAACGCCTACGCGCGCATGCTCCGCCAAGACCTAGTCTCGGACTGGCGCCGCCACCTCGAGAAGCTGAAGAGCCACCTCAAGCTGCTGTCCGAGCAGCTGAAGGGAATCCACTACGAGCCCCGCGACCTGTACGCCGTCGTGGAGCAGGACAGCGCAGACCCCAAGGCGCTGCTCTACGTGGATCCGCCAGGCTTTGGTGGAGGCTACGAGAAGATCTTCGATACCGGTGGAGTCGTCTCGTACAACGCGACCGAGTTCACGTCATTCGACCCAAAGACCGGCTTCGAGCAGCTGGGCGAGATGGTGAAGGACGCGCCGGCGCTCGTGATAACCATGCGGGCGACCAAGGACGACTCGGCGTCCCCCAGCGCGGTGTGGGGCATGCTGGCAGGCGACCGTGTCAAGATGCTGGCGGCGAACCGCAAGGACGAGGCGGCGGCGCTGTCTGGGGTCCGGATCAGCATGAAAGCCGAGAAGGCCGTCAACCCGAGGTGGCCGGTCTGGGGCAGCAGAACAGACAAAATTAGGGAAGACAGCGACATCCGAGTCGAAAAGACGACCCGGGAGCTGTCGCTCTACTACCGAGACCTGTTCGCCCACGCCCTAGGCGCCACCAGCTCGGAGCGGTTCTACTTGATCTGGCTCGACGGCAAGGTGTTCGGAACCTTCGGCATGCACCTGTCGTTTGCGACCACCGGCAGGTTCTACGACCCCGCGGACAAGCGCCTGTTCGCATGGGAATCGTACGGCTTCAGCGCCCGGCACCCAGCGTACAAGAAGTACCTAAACCGCCTGCTTATGATGTGCGTCACATGCGAAGAGTTCTTCGGGATGCTGAAAAGGCACAGCTCGTTCCCGATGGGGGACCCGGTCGGGATCAGGACGGCGTGTATCACCAAGGGCATGGAGTCGAAAGGCAACCGCGGCATTTTGAAGCTGCTCAGTCGAGAGCCGCTGCCCGACGGTAGGCATCACATCGTTTACGCCGCTGAATGGCGCAAGGGCACCTTCAAGGACCAGGTAGCCCAGTGGTACCGCAAGTACGGCACCAAGGAGGAGTAACGTGGAAACGCTGAACGCAAGCAAGGACAAGCCAGAGAAGCTGCTCGACCTACCGGAGGGCTTCGAGATATGGCGGATCTCCCCGCTGCTGCTCAAGGAGCAGGACAAGAACGCCCAGGTCCAGTCGAGCTCCACGTTCAAGGCGCTGGTCAGGAACGTGAAGAAGCGAGGCGCCCTCGAGGGACTGCCTTTCTGCGCACGCGATGGTGAGACATTCTGGATCATAAGCGGACATCACCGCACACGGGCCGCGATTGCCGCTCAGCTTCCGACGATTATCGTCTTGGTTGACCCCAAGGCGAGGACGCGCGGCGAGATAGTGGCCAAGCAGGTAGCTCATAACGCCATCAATGGCAGTTCCGATCCGTCGGTGTTGCTCCAGCTGCTCGACGAGATCGACGACGTTGACGCACTGTTGGAATCGGCAGTGGACCGGCATGCGCTGGCCAAGCTGGCTGCGCCGGTCAGGGTGCAAGACGTGGCGGTAGACTTCGACTGGAAGACGGTGACCTTTGCCTTCCTGCCCAAGCAGCTGCGCGACCTGGACAGCCTGTGCGACGCGCTCACGGCGGCCGACAGGGTAATGACTGCGCCGGTGGAAGCTCACGCGAAGCTCGTGGCCGCGATGAAGAAGTTGGGGCAGGTGGAGGATATTCGCTCACTTGGAGCCATAGCCTATCGGATGGTGGAAATCGTGAATCTGCACCTTGCGGCTACGGAAGCGGAGTCGACGGAAGCGCCGAGTGCGGAGTAAACTAAACCCTGATGATCTCACCAGGCGCTCCCCCAGCAGCACCTGCGCCCATCGAAGGTCCTGAAAAGCCACCGCGGAAACGACCCGGAAGAAAGAAGGGCGGCAAGGACTCGAAGCCGCGCAAGCGCCGGTCCTTTGGACCATACAAGCTGGACAAGGCGAGCGCGAAGGCCTTCATTTCGAACATCAAGATCGGCTGTCCGATCCAGATGGCAGCCGGTGTCGCCGGCATAACGTGCGAGACGATCTACCAGTGGATTCGCAGAGGCAAGCAGTCGGACGCGCCAACGGAGTTGAAGAAGTTCCGTGCCGACTACCTGAAGGCTCGACACTTTTCAGGTCAGCAGGACATGAAGACGCTGTTCAAGGCGGTGGTTGAAGGCAACATCTCGGCGGCGCAGTGGCGACTGGCCAAGCGCTACCCGAAGGAGTTCGGCAACGAGTCCACCAGGGTGGAGCTGACTGGCGCCGGCGGCGGGCCCATCAAGACCGAGACCCGGCACGACGGTCTGTCGGCTGAGGAAATGGCGTCGCGAATGGTGAGGGCGGCCCGTATCGCCAAGGAGGTGCTAGACAAGCAGAAGGTTGAGCTTGCCATCGCCAACGCGATCGAGGTGGGGGCCAACGTCGCGCCGAAGCTCGAACCGACCAAGGAACCGGTCGACGTCGTCCCGTCCGCGATGCCACCGGCGTTCCTGCGGACCTCGCAGTCAGTCGAGGCCCAAGCCGTCAGGGCGCCAGACAAGAAGCCGCCGGCTGCTCCAGTTCAAGTCGGCATGATCCCGATGCGGAGCTAGGCGATGCTCGCGGCAGCCAAACAGAGCGATCTCGAGTACGGCTTCGAAACTGCCGAGGCTCAACTCTGTGAGCTCGCGCGCACCGACATTCGAGCGTTCGTCTCGTACGTCATGCGTGACGAGGAGACGGGCGGACTCGTCGATCTGTGCCCAATGCACGAGGCGTGGCACGCGCTCGCCGACAGGCACGACCGGCTTATTCTTTGGTCGTTCGCAGAGGCCGGGAAAAGTTTTAATTTGAGCGTCGCCCGAACGCTGTTCATGCTCGGGCGGGACCCGACGCTCCGGTTCGCCATCGTTTCGAACAACACGACCCAGGCCGAGAAGATTGCCGGCCTGATCGCTCGGTACATTCTCGAGTCGGAGGAGCTGCACCAGGTGTTCCCGAACCTGGTTCCGGATCCGTCGATGCCGTGGAACAGCGGGCAGATCACAGTCAAGCGACCGACCCGCGCGGCCCAGCCTTCGGTGCAGGTCGTCGGCATCGGCTCGAACATTCAGGGCAGCCGCATCGACGTTGCGATCCTCGACGACGTTCTCAACCGGGACAACACTCGCACAGAGAACAACCGCAGGGAGACGCTGGACTGGTACATCAAGACGATCCCGGGCCGCATGACCCGCCGGGGGCGCATCATCGGGATCGGTAACGTCTTCCACAAAGAGGACCTGCTTCACGTGCTGGCGAGGAACCGGCGCTTTCACGCCTACAAGTTCCCGATCCAGCACAAGGACGGAACGCCAGCGTGGCCAGAGGTGTGGCCGCTCGAGCGCATCGCGGAGAAGCGCGAGGAACTCAGCTCAAAGCCGGCCGAGATCAAGATCCAGCTCGACTGTGAGCCAGTGGACGACAAGGACTCGCGCATCAAGCAGGCGTGGATTGATAAGTGCAAGGCGCGCGGCGAGGGCAAGACGCAGATTTACGCCCTTCGAGAAATCCCCGCCGGCTGCAAGGTCTACATCGGCGTCGATCTTGGCGTGGGCCGGAAGAAGGTCAACGCGCGCACCGTCTACTTCGCGCTGCTGATTCACCCGAACGGCGACCGCCAGGTGCTGTGGATTGAGGCCGGACGGCTCGCCGCCGACGAGATCATGAACATGATCATCGAGATGCACCAGCGCTTCCACGGCATCTTCGTGGTCGAGAACGTGCAGGCCCAGGACTACATCTGCCAGCTGATGACCAAGTACACGGCGATCCCGATCTTGCCGTTCACGACTGGGAAGAACAAAGCAGACCCGAGCTTCGGCGTCGAGGCGATGGGCGTCGAGTTTGCGAACGGCAAGTGGATCATCCCGAACGACAACGGGATATGCGACCCGGAGGTCGAGACCTGGCTCAACGAGGTGTTGGCGTTCCACCCGGACGCGCACACAGGTGACTCACTGATGAGCTCGTGGTTTGCCAAAGAGGGCGAGAGACTTGGCGGCCCACCGCCGCCCCCACCGCCCCCGACGGGAACTATCAAGCTCAACCTCAGTGGATGGTAGAAGCGGCAGCAACGAACAAACCGAACTGATAGGATGCGAACATGGCTAGCGGAATCACACGCGATCTAAACACAGGCTCCGAGGTTGTGGCAGCGTCTGCCGACCAGATGCTCGTCGCCGAACGGATGAAGCGTCTCGGGCTGTCTCCCAGGCAAGTCGAGCTGTCGAGGCTTTATGCCTTTTTTCGCACCCAGCAACACGACGATTGTGCGACGGCGTGGGACGGCAGCCCGCACACGGACACGCTGGCACGGGCGAGCATCGTCAGCTCGGCGGCTCTGCCGAACGGATACCAGGACATCGGCGGCCAGCTTGAGCCCCTGCCCTTGCGCTTCCGGCGGCCGAGCGTCCCTTGCCACCTGTGTAAGCTGATCGTCTCGCGGTTCACCGGACTCCTGTTCAGCGAGCAGCAGAATCCAATGTGGAAGGTGCCAGGCGACGTCGAAACGGAGGCGTGGATACAGGCTGTGACCGAAGATCGCGGTCTGTGGGCGATGATGGGTCACGCGCGCGACATGGGCGGCGCCATCGGAACGGCGGTGCCTGGCTTCAAGATCATCGACGGTCGCGTGGTGTTCGAAGACTTGGACGCGCGATGGTGCTTCCCGACCTTCGACCCGAAGGATCCACGTCAGCTCCTCAAGATAGAAATCCGCTACATGTACCCGCAGGATGTGCGCGACGAGCAGACCGGGGAGTGGCGCGAAGAGAATTTCTGGTACCTTCGGATCATCGACCGAGAAGTCGACTGCCTGTGGAAGCCCCAGGCCGTGGGCGACGGTGCCAGCGAGCCAGACTGGGATAACCCGCTGAACGTCGCCGAGATGCACCGACACAACCTCGGCTTCGTGCCCTACGAGTGGATCCCGAACATCGAAGTGTCTGGCGACATCGACGGCGACTCGGACTGCCTCGGCTCATACGATTACTTCGAGCGCATCGGCGAGCTGGACAGCCAGATTCACGGCGGCGCCATCCGCAACGCCGACCCGACGCCGGTGGTGGCGAGTGACGGCAATTTGACGAAGGTTGCTCAAGGCAGCAAGAACGCGGTGAAGCTGGAGAAGGGCGGCACACTCACCTTCGCCGAAACGAACGGCACGAGCCTGGAAGCTGCTGCCAAGGAATCGGACCGCCTCGAGGACAAGGCGCTGCAGGTGGCCGAGTGCGTGCTGGCCGACCAGCGGACCACCGACGGCGCGAGCGTAACGGCAACCGAGATCAACAAGAGGACCGCGGCGATGTTCGCGAAGGCCTCCCGGCTGCGCACCCAGTACGGCGCGCGCGGCGTGGTGCTGCTCATGAACAAGTTGGTCAGGGCGGCGAGGAAGCTGGACCAGGGTCGGCAAGCCGGGCCCGACGAGAGCGATGGCGAGGGCAACCGCATTCTCCCGGGAACGACTATCCGAAGTTCGATCACTGTCCCGCCGAAGGTGGGCGACGATGGCAAGCTGCAAGACCACAAGCTCGGCAATGTGCGAGGAGCGCAGTTGAAGCTGGTCTGGCCCCCATTCTCGCAACCCAGCTCGCAAGAGGTGCTGCAGGACGTGCAGGCCACCGTGCAAGCGCGCGGCGGGCGCCTCATCTCGGCGGTCACGGCCACCAGGAAGATCGCCTCGGCGTTCCACGTGGAAAACCCACAGGCCGAGCTCGCGGAGATTCAGAAGGAGCCACCGCCCCCGGACTTGGCGGGGCAGTCGCTGCAGGAGCTGAACGAGGGCAGGTAGAACTAGCGACCGACCGAAGGAGGACCTATGAGAGTACGACTTGAAACCGAACAGGGCGAGCTGGTTACGGACAACGTAACGTTCCCGCTGCCATTCCAGAAGCTTCCATCGCTTGCCGTGTGGGGAGCGCGCATCTTTGCACTTCAGCCAGTTGGGCTTAGCTCCGACGATGGTCCGGTGCCGATCTACCGCGAGCAGTCCGTTTCTGCCGTGGTCGGACTCCCAGAGCCGGAAGTCGCTGAAGCGGAAGGAGGCTTCCTGTGCCCTCGCCGGGGAGAGGTCGGGGGCGCCGGCGTCTTCAAGTTCCCTACGAGCGACCGCTGGAGGGGAGACGACAATACCTGTAGCTATTGCGGAAGCCTAAACCAGGACTGGCTCATGGATAGGCTCGAGGCTGGCACAATCGAGCTCGGACCGACCGACAAAAACTACAAGGTCTACGTCGAGAATGCAGGTGGAGAACCGTTCAATGTCCACGGGGCGCCCAAGTTCTACTTCCCGCACCTATCGAAGGCGCAACGCCAACGGTTCGTCGAGATGCTCAACGAGAAGAAGATCAAGATCGGCGCGCCGGGGCACTTCTATGTGCTGCCGTTCTTCGTGAAGCGATGACCTGCATCGTTGGAGTCGAGCACCGCGGTCAGGTTTGGATCGGCGGCGACAGCGCCGGCACGGACGACAACGGCGGTCAGTACATCCTGATTGAGCCGGCCAAGGTCTTTCGCATTGGCGACCTTGTCCTCGGGGTAAGCGGCTCTCTCCGCATGGCCCAAGTTATCCGCCACGGTCTGCAGCTTCCGAATAGAGACGCGAGTAGGAGCGACGAAGCGTGGCTATCCGTCGAGTTCATGACGGCTGTCCGAGGCTTTCTTCAGACCTCCGGACTGATGATCCGCACCAGCCGAGGCACCGACGAGCTGGACGGTGCAATGCTCATCGGCTACCGAGGGAACCTCTACACGGCCGATCCTGACTGCAGCGTTTCCAGGAGTCGCTTCGGCTGGGACGCAATCGGATGCGGTGGCCGGTACGCGCGCGGCGCCTTGGCGGCGATGACGGAAACGGACCCGTTGCGACGTGTGCGCCGAACCCTCGAGGTGGCGTGCGCGCTGAATGCGAACTGCCGGCCGCCATTCGTCGTCCTGAGCGACCCACCAAGGAAAGTGAAACGATGAGGATAGCGATCGACTGGGACGGCACGGTTGTCAGCCAGGACCGTCCGTACAACGACCTGGTGACCCCGATGGAGTTCATCCCGGGCGCAAAGGAAGGCCTGCTTGCGCTGAAGAGAGCAGGCCATGTCCTTTTGCTCTGGTCTGCCCGCGCGAGCCGAGCGCTGCTCTACGACCCGCTCCTCGACCCGCTCGTTCGCGCGGGGGCCGCGCCGATGGACCGCCGGAACTGGCTTGCCTCACGGCACCTGCATCGGGCGCGGTACGAGCAGATGATCGACTTCGTCAACCGTGAGCTCGCGGGGATCTTCGACGCCATCGACGACGGCCAGTGCGGCAAACCGCTGGTTGACCTCTTCATCGACGATCGTTCCATGGCCATGAGAGGCCCGGCGACATGGTCTCGCATCTCCCGGGTCTACGGCGAGGCTGAGCCGCTGTTCGACCAGGAGCTGACGCCCGAGCTACTCGACACGCCCGTGGCGCGGCTCAACCTCGTGCCCACTGGCAAGCTCAAGGACATCTTGGACCGGGTGCGGTCTGACCTGCGCTCCGCCGGTATCACGCACTTCGAGCCGATGTTCGCGCTGGGAGACTCAGGCTTCTGGTGCGCCGACCGGGCCCTGACGATCAACTTGCCGTGGTTCCTTGCCACCGAGCAGCTCTTCCAGGCGGCGCAGCCCCGCTATCCCATGACCTGGTTCAACATCGAGCGCGGCGTGCGCCACGAGGTGGGGCATGCGGTCGGGTATGCGTTCGAGCTGTGGAAGCGGCCTGACTGGACTGCGACCTTCGGCGACTTCACGAAGCCGTACCCGAAGACCAGCGGCTCGTGGCCGGTGAAGGAGAACAGCCCGGACTTCGTCGAGTACGTTCTCGACAGCGGGAAGGGCTACGGGCAGAAGCACCCGGACGAGGACTTCGCGGAGACCTTCGCGGCGTGGCTTGACCGAAGCTTCGACAAGACCAAGCTGGCCGGCGGTGCCGCGGCGAAGATGGCCTACGTCTCGCGCGTGGCAGGCGACGTGCTCACGGGCTGGCCAACAAACCACGACCTCGGCGTGCCCAAGGAATGGCGGGCAGCTTATCCGCAGCAAACGGTGCGCGAGGCCCTCGGCCTGCCGAAAACGGATTCAGGCGCACAATGATAGGACAGAGGAGAACCACGATGGCCCAAGCCCCCGGTAAGAAACCCGCGACGATCCACCTGCAGAAGTCCTTCGGCGGTGTGAAGACCGCGCGTGAGGTATGGCGCGAGGAGGTCCTGCGCGGACACCTCTGCACCCACTGCCGGACCACGAAGGCCATAGGGACGATTAACCTGTTCTGGCCGGCGGATGAATTCGAGGCGGACCAACCCACGTTGGCGGTCAAGATGTTCCTTCGCAGCCCAGCGGGTGTCCCGTGGGTCGAGTTCAACGTCTGCGGCGAGCCCAAGAAGTACGTGCCCATGCCTGTGATGTTCTTCTGCGTGTTCTGCCAGCGCGAGATGGAACGGTGGGCGGCCCGGGCGCCGAGCAAGGTAGTCGCCGAGGTTCGGATGGGGCCGGAGGAGAGCAAGGTGATTGGGCAGGTGTCCCGTTGAAGCGAAGCCCGAGAGAGCGTTTTTTCGCAAAGACGAAGCGGGCGGATGCCCCGCGGCCCGGCTGGACGCAGAAGAGGATCGCCGCTGATTTGGGCGTAAGCCAGGTGCTTGTAGGCCGCATTCTAGCCCGCAAGATTTGGTCGCACGTTGTCGTCGCGACGGACCAATCGGCGTAAAACGAATCTGCGCGCACAACAATAGGTCATGGGAAAGATTACGCAGCTCACCGAAGCACAGCAGGCGCTCTTACCGAAGTTTCGTAGCGAATGGTTCCGCGTCGGGACCTGCACCGACCGCGCTGATCGATCGAAGGCTGAAGCCGCCATCCTGGCGATGCGGGATGAGATTGGCGTCGCGACGAAGCCGATCTTCATCTGGTGCGAATCGCCGGCCACCTCTTTGCTCGCGTTGCACGTACTAAAATCGGAGCAGTGGAAGAAGTTCGTGCGCGAGTTGCCTGGGAAGATTCCGCAGGATCCAGGGGACAGCCTGTGGGCCAGCCTGCGGGACAGCCTGTGGGACAGCCTGTGGGACAGCCTGCGGAACAGCCTGCGGAACAGCCTGCGGGACAGCCTGCGGGCCAGCCTGGGGGACAGCCTGGGGGCCAGCCTGCGGGCCAGCCTGTGGGCCAGCCTGGGGGACAGCCTGCGGAACAGCCTGTGGGACAGCCTGTGGACCAGCCTGCGGGACAGCCTGTGGGCCAGCCTGCGGAACAGCCTGCGGGCCAGCCTGTGGGACAGCCTGTGGGCCAGCCTGCGGGACAGCCTGGGGGACAGCCTGGGATCTGAGTGGTGGGGCCAGCACGAAGCGTACTGGATCGCGTTCTACCTTTTCTGCCGTGACATCGTCGGCGTGCGATACGACCAGAAGCGATCTCGCCAGCTCAACATGTGGCGCGACATCGCGCAGTCGTGTTGCTGGTGGTGGTGCTTCGAAAACTACGTGGTAATCAGCGAGCGTCCGACTGCCTGCCACATGACCGAAGCCGAAGGACGACTGCACTGCGAGGATGGCCAAGCACTAGCATTTTCCGACGGCTACTCACTGTATAGTTGGCACGGGGTTAATATTCCAGACGATGTCGTGCTTCACCCCGAGCAACTGACCGTCGCGCG
>QGNH01000288.1_pt2 | contig 13732 bp, 17 predicted proteins | sample 1735481 | NCBI WGS metagenome assembly QGNH01 (sample SAMN09239004, study PRJNA386568) | Viral metagenome, whole genome shotgun sequencing project. | reverse complement strand
TTCGTCTCGGGCCTGCGCTACAGCGCCGACGGCCTGAAGATGGCCGAGCTGGAAGTCGACTTCACGAATCAGGTCTGATTGGTAGCCAGATAACCGTCAACGTGCCGTGAAACACGGCCCGACGATGCACAAGGATTAGAGAGGAGATCACATGGGCCGAACGGTGTTTCGCGCAGACAGCACCAACCATTTCGCCGAGCGCTACCTCCCGCCCCAGTGGCGGGCGGAGACCGGCTTCAACCCGCGGTACGACGCGGCCGAGACGGTGTTCGTCGAGCGCGCGCTGCTCGAGATCGAGGCGCAGCCCTACAACACGCTGATCCCGCCGCTCAAGAGCCGCAAGTTCATCCCGACGGACAACACCAGCCACGCCGGCGCGAAGTTCACCGGCTATCGCAGGTACACGAGGACCGGCGTTGCGCGCCTGATCACCGAGTCGGGCCTGGACCTGCCGACCGTGGGCGTGTTTGTCCAGGAGGACATCCATCAGTTCTACTGCGTGGCCGCTGCCTACCAGTACAGCTACCTGGACCTCCTCGCCATCGGCTTCGCGCTCCAGAACGGCCAGAGCATCAACCTCGACCTCGAGCTGAGCATCGCAGCGCGCGAGGCCATCGAGAAGAAGCTCGACCTCATCGCGGCGTGGGGCTCGGCCTCGGCCGGCACCTTCGCGCTGGAGAACGAGGAGGACGTGGGTTTGCTGGGCCTGATCAACCTGACCAGCACCCTCTCCTACACCCCGGCCGCCGGAGACTCGGGGCACACCGACTGGGCGCGCAAGACGCCCGACGAAGTGCTGGCCGACCTGAACGGGATCGTCGCCTACCAGGTGAACTCGACGTACGAGGTTCACCGGCCGGACACCATCCTGGTCCCGACCCTGCAGTACGAGGGGCAGCTCACCCGCTCGATGGGTGACGGCCGCAGCGACACGATCCTGAGCTACTTCATGCGGACCCACCGCGAGAGCGGGAACCCGATCGACGTGCAGAGCTGGCCGTACCTGGCCGGCGCTGGCGCTGGCGCCGCGGACATGATGATCGCGTTCAAGCGCGACCCCCGCATGATCCGCCACATGATCAGCATGGAGGCCACCGCCCTGCCCCAGCAGCAGGAGGGCCTCGTGATCACCGTGCCGCTCATCGCCAAGACCGCGGGCGTCGTGGCACCCTATCCCCTCTCGATCGTTAGGGGAATCGGAATTTGAGGGTTGACCAAGCAGTCGGCATCTAGCGTCCCGCAGTAGCCCCCCTTTCCAACCCCCCGCGGCGGTGTTACCTTGGGCCTCACAAGGAGGCCACCACCATGCCACGACCTGACACGACTCCGACCGAGACGGCTGCCACCACCGGCGAGCCGCGGAGCATCTTCATCCTGAACAACATGAGCGGGGCTCACGGGATCCAGCTCGCCGGGATGCGCGAGAAGATCAGCGGCACCCAGCGGCCGGGAAAGTGCCTGCAGCTCGTCCCGGGTTGGTCGCTGCAGGATCCGGCGCTGTGGGCCGAGGCGAAGAAGAACGAGCAGGTCGTGGTCATGCTCGGCACGCGCATCACGGCCACGGCGGCGCCCGAGGCCAAAACGGAGCGCGTGGGCGAGAAGATGATCGTCGAGGGGCCGGTTGTGCCGACGGCGGCGCCGCTGCGCGACCTGGGCATCGATCAGGCACTCGACATGATCCAGGAGATCCACGTGCTCAAGATGCTGCGCGACCTGCTGCGCGACGAGAAGCGGGAAGTGGTGGCGAAGGAACTGCGCGTCAGGCTGGAGCGGCTGGAGAAGTCCGGCACGACCCGGGGGCAACTCTCGTGATCACCTGGGCGGGAACTGCATGGGCCCGGGTGACGGCCTACGCGGTCGGGCAGCGGGTCGTGAACGGGGCGAACGTCTACCGGGCATCGGCGGCCGGAACGAGCGCGGCCAGCCCGGCCACGGGGCCGAGCGGCACCGGAACGGCCATCACGGACGGCGGCGTGACGTGGGACTATTCTGGCCCTGTGTCGGCGCTTACCGTCGTGGCCGTGGCGCCGGAACTGTCGACGGCGGCGGCTGCCTCGCAGGTCGCGCTGCTGGATCTGGCGGTCGGGCACTGCGACGCGGCGGAGTTCGGGGACGACTACGACGCGGCGGTGGCGTACCTGGCCGCGCACGCGGCGACGGTGGCGCGGCTTGAGGGAGCGGGTCCTGTGACGGCCGAGGGGGTTGGCCCGCTGTCCAGGTCTTACGCATCGTTGATCTCGTTCGGGACGCTGGGGCTGTCCAGCTACGGGATCATGTTCAAGGATCTCGTGAGCCGGACTCCCGGGGCTCTCGGGATCGTCGCCTAGTCGCAGTCCGCACTCCTCTCCGCTGCGCGACGCGCGGCGGCCTCCCCCCGGTGTCCCTCCAACGCACGCATGGCGCTGTAGAGGTTCGTGAGCCGTTCCGGCGTGGCCTCTGCCGGCTTGCGCGGGGCCGCTTCCAGGACGCGCTTGATGATCTGCCACTCCAACTGCGCATCGTGCCGCTGCGACTCCGTGGCTTCATGCCAGCGAGCGCGGCGCTGGAGTTCGCCGCCGCGCTGTTCAACGGACATCTCGAGCAGTGTCAGCCCGGTCAGCGTCTCGCGCTTGGCCGCGATCTCGGCTTCAATGGCAGTCTCGGCCGCGCGCATGTCGGCGAGCAGGTTCTCCTGCCGGGCCTGTAGGTCGGCGATGTTGTAGGGCTTGTCGGCGGGCGCTGCGTTGAAGTCCACGACGCCGACCTTCTCGCCGATCGGTAGCGGCTCGCCGCATCGGTAGGCGGCAAAGTTTTTGCTGATGGCCGCTTCAACGTCTGCCGGGTTCTCCCCTGCTGCCAGGTTCACGGAAACGTCCACGCGGCTGACCTTGCCCGGCTCGACGAACTCCAGCCACCGATTCTCGTCTCGTCGCATCTCGATATACGCCGGCAGGATGCCGCGCAACATCGAGATGTCGGAGATCGAGACGGCGAGATAGTCAATCCAAGGGGTGGACTCTCCAACGCGCAGGATGATCTTTTCTTCGCTGGTGGCATGGAGCCACGGCGCCGGCGGCAGCCGCTTGTCGAGGGCTTCCAGTTTGTCGAGCGTCAGCGCGGGCATGGTCCTATCTTCCTTCCTTGGCGACTTGAGCGACCAAACCGGCAACCACCTCGCTCAGTTCAACGTCGATGACGAGATCGGCAGGACGGCTATTGCGCGTCGTTTTCTTCCCCGGCAATGGGACCAACTCATAGATCCCATTGATGGCCGGGTCGCACTGATTGATGAGAAGCACCGTCAGCGAGCGGCGACGTTTCATCACTCCCCCTTCCGCTGCAGCGCAGCGACGATAAGCGCACGAATCCAAGCGGACACCGGCTGGCCCGCGCGGCGTGCCGCGGCTTTGACGCGGAGCACGAACGGGGCCGGAATCCGCACCTTGATCACCGAGTCGAGTAGGATGGCCATGGGGCGAATATGGCCCTAATGCGGCCCGGGTGTCAAGCGGTAAAACGAAGGCCCCGCGCGCCACCACACGCCCGGGGCCTCCTGCCGGTGTTCTGGCAGACGGGAGCGTAACACGATCCCCGCATGGTGCCCCGCCGAAGTGTCACCTCCGGCGGGGCGGTGCTTCTTCTCCTGCCCAACCTTGCATCGCCAGTCCCCGGCTAGCCTTGACTGCCAGACCCACAACGCCCGACCTCGCCAGGCCGAGCCCAGACTGCCAGACCGCGCCCGGCCTCACCACGCATAGACTGGCCGAACCTAGACTGCCCAACCCTTCCATTCCCGACCGTACCCGAGCCCTGCCCCGCCCACCTAGACTGCCACGCCTCGCCCATCCCGGCCGCACCATTCCCTTCCCCACCTCGCCACGACTGCCGAACCCGACCCGACCAAGACCCGGCCTCTCCACGCCTTGCCTAGACTGCCCGGCCCCACCATTCCTTGCCAGACCCCGCCGCGCCTTGACTGCCATGCCCGGCCGCGCCCGTCCTTGCCAGACCCCGCCGCGCCTTGACTGCCATGCCTCGGCGACTTCAACCGTGCGCCGCCGCCTCGCGCACTTCCAACAGGCCCGTGAGATGGGCCAGCGCCCCGCGCGCCAACTCACACGCCGTCAGAAATTCCTCGTAGACCTCGTAGCGGGCCAACCACGCCTCCAGGTCCGACTGCGCACGGGCAAGGATCTGCTCGTTCAACTCGGGCGTGCGCCGGATCTCGGTCAGCGGGTGATAGCCTCGCTCCGCGTCCTCATCATCACCCGTCACCACCGACATCATGGCGCGGGCGTACTGCGGTTCAGCCTCCGTGCCGACGTTGACATGCACGGCGCACATCATGTCGCGGGCCTGGTGAAGCCGCCACTTCTCGGCCGCCGCCGTGTCATCCCACTCGAAGAAGCCGTGCAGCGGGCTGCTGTTGTGCCTCGCATCGTCCAGGATGATCTCGGCCGTGAGCCGGCCGCGGCTGTGGCGCAGCGCCTTGAACCGCTCCAGCACGATCCGCATCGTCTGGCGGTTCCAGCGCCCACGGGGCTTGAACTCAGCCATTGATCACCTCGAAAGTGCCGTGCTGGCCGTTCTTCTCGACGCGCCACTCGCCGACGCCGACCGAGAAGCCGGCGTTCTGCGCGAGCGCCACGACTTGCTCAGCCGTCAGGAGGTCATCGCGGTAGATGATCTGCAACGTCACGCGCCAGTTGGGATACTCGGGGCGGTAGCGCAGATCTGCCACTCGATTGTTGTAGGGGCCGACGCGCACGGGGTCCTCACGCATCACGCACTTGTCGCTCTTGATCTCGACGAACTCCGTCGAGATGGCACTCTTGACGAACACCGCAGCGCGGATCGCGGGCTTCGGGATTCCCAGCAGTGCACCGGCGTTCACCATGGCCAACTTGAAGGCCAACGTCGGGAAGGCAGGCTTGCCCTTGAACATGCACTTCGCGTCCTCAAAGTCTGCCTTGGGGTCTTTCTTCTCGCGGTGCTTCTTGGCCAGGCGCTTCTCCTCCGTCGTCATCTGCTGTTGCAGCAGCATCTCCTTGATTGCCTTCGGCCCCCATGCGTGGACGATCAACGAGTCACCACCGACAGTGATCTCGATGGTGCGGCGCGTGATCGGCTTGAGCGCGACGTTGATCACCGTCCGCGCCTTGTTGAACGACTCGACCGTGATCTCCTTCGGCTCGGCTGGCGCTGTGGCGTCATCGGCGAGCTGCACTTCGACCTTCGTCTCGGGCTTCTTCTTGGACGTTGCCATGGTGGGCTCCTTCTTCGTTGGACGCTTCTACTTGGGGATGGCCGAGATAGCCGTCTTGCGAATCCAGACGGCCAACGGCAAACCTTCCCTGTCGGCAGCGGCCTGCATGTTTTTGCGCTCGTCGGCGGTCAGCGAGATCGCCAGCGGAGTGCGCCTCAGCCTCGGTTTCATCTTTCGCGGTGTCATGCGGCTAACATATGCGGCTCATACGTATCTGTCAAGCGTTTTATGCTGGGGAAATACATTGCCGTCGCCATGCTAGACTTCCCCCATGTCGAGCAAGAACAAGATCGTCGACGTTGACCACGGCTTCGCGCGCCTGATGTCGCTGGGCGAGGCGCTCAAGGGCGGCAGCTTCGTCAAGGTCGGCATCCTGGCCGACTCGGCGAAGGGCGGGCTGCACGTCCCGGGGGCGGCGCTTACCGTCGCCGAGATCGCGGCGGTCCTGGAGTACGGCACCGAGGACGGCCACATCCCGTCGCGGCCCTTCCTGCGGCAGACGTTCGACAAGCAGGTCGACGAGATGGCCCGGCTCGCCAAGGCTGCCGTGCTCAAGATCCTGGCAGGCAACATGACCGTTGGGCAGGCGCTCGGCCTCATGGGTGCCAAGTTCGCCGCGGAGATCAAGAAGACGATCACCGCAGGGCCAGAGGTGCCGCCGACCAACGCGGACTCGACGAAGGCGGCAAAGGAAGCCAAGCGGGCCAAGGGCAACGTCGCCGACGTGCGGACGTTGGTGGACACCGGACGCATGGTCAACGCCGTGACGTGGGAGGTGGTCATGGGCGCCCTCGCGCGCAGCCTAGGCGCCAAGTCCGCAGGAAAGTGATAGGATTCCCCCTGTGGATGTGGCCAGCCTGATCCAGCGACTCTCGACCGGCTCCTACACGGTGACGCACCGGGCGGCGCCGACTACGGACGGCCACGGGCGCACGGTGGCAGGCGCAGCCACGACCGAGACTGCGGTGGCAGCCGTCTACCCGGCCAGCGGGCGCGACCTCCTGCGGCTGCCCGAGGGGCGGCGCTCGACCGAGACGCGAGTGGTGATCACCACGACGGCGCTCACCACCGGCGCGCAGGGTGGCGTGAACGCCGACCAAGTGACGCTCGACGGCCTGCTCTGGGAAGTGCAGAACTGCGAGCCGTGGCAGACGCCGGGCGCGACGGGCACCGGCTACAAGGCACTCGTCCAGGTGGCTGCCTGATGGCGACCTGGGCGCAGACCGCGGACGCCGTGCAGGCGGCCATCGTCGCGGCCTCGGGTCTGACGGCGGGCGCCGTGCGCTGGCGCTTTCAAGACTCACCGCAGCCGGCGCTGTCCTTCATCGATCTGTCCCTCGGCCCGTCCGTCGAGGTTGGACAGCCCTACGTCATCGACGACTACGACGCGACCCGGGCGGCCGGAGCGGAAATCCGAATCCAGGTCAAGGGGCTGCGCGAGATCGCGCTGGAACTCGAAGCCTTCACGTCGACCACGACGCCGGACGAGGGTTCGGCCATCGCTCTGTGCGAAGCGGCCAAGTCCTCGCTTTGGCTGCCGACCATCCGGGATGCGCTGGGCGCTCTCGGCTTCGTCCCGTTCGACGCCGGCCCTGTGCAGTTCGTCCCGGCCATCGTGGCGGTAGGCTTCCGCGGCCGGGCGACCTGCACGATCCGCTGCGCCATGCCGGCGCAGGTCGTGGCCGAGTACACGACCTGGATCGAGACGGTGAGCGGGACGATCCAGGGCAAGACGAGCGCGCCCCCGTGGCCGGTTGCGCCTGCCGCGCCGACCGTCACGCCGCACGGGACAGCGGGAACCACTGCCTACTCCTACAAGGGAGTGGCCCACTACCCGGACGGCACTCGCTCGGGCGCCGGGGCCGCGGGGTCGACAGCCCTTGGCGCCGCGACCCTGACCGGGACGAACTTCAACCGCACCGCCTGGACGCTGCCCTACAGCTGCGCGACCATGGGCGTCTACCGGACGACGGGAGGGGCAACGAGCGGGCTCATCGCCACCCTGACGGCGCCGACGGCCACCCTGGACGATACGGGCCTGGCAGGCGACGGCGCTACCCCACCGCCCTACGACAGCGAGACGGCTATCGCGCGAGACTTCTCAGCGTGATAGGCTTGCAGCCAGCCATGTAGCGCAGCGAGCATAGGGTCGTCAGAACAACTGAGCCCGGTCGGGACCAAGCGTCCCCGCCGGGCTTTTGCGTTCAAGGGAGCTAGCCGATGTCCAACAGCTTCGTCACCGTCAACGTCAGCCTCCAGAACCCGGCCATCACCGCCGAGAGTTTCAACATCCCGCTCCTGCTCTCGCACCGGGTCACCTGGACCGAGCGGGTGCGGACGTACGCGAACCTGCTGGCCGTGGCGGCGGATTTCGCCACCACGACCCCCGAGTACGCGGCGGCCTCGGCCATGTTCGCGCAGGACCCCCCGCTGCCGAGCCTCAAGATCGGCCGCTGCGCGCTCAAGCCGACGATGATCAAGAAGATCAACCTGGAAGTCGTGGGCAGCGGGCACTACAAGATCAACGCGAACTGCCTCGGGGTCACGCAACTCGTCGACGTGCTTCCGGTGGCGGCGGTGGCGTGGACCAATGGGCACGGCTACACCCTCGGGCAGCGGGTCATCAACGACACGGCGCCGGTGAAGGTCTACCAGTGCATCACCGGCGGCACCTCGGCCGGCTCGGGAGGCCCGACGGGGACGGCCGCGGACATCACCGACAACACCGCGCACTGGGAGTACCTCGGCACGTCGGACGCGGGCGTCTGCAACGACTCCATCATCCTGGACATCGTGACCGCGATCAACGCGCTGGCGGCCCCGGCCTTCAGCGCGACGGCGACGGCGACCGGCACCCCCGGCGCGCTGGTCTGCACCGTCACGGGCAACCTGGCTGGAAACTGGTTCGCACTCGAACCGCTGAACACCTCGACGCCCACGGCTCTGCCGACCCTCATGTCGGTCATCGAGACGACGCTCGACCCTGGCGTGGCCACCGACCTGACGGCCATCGCTGCCGAGGACAACACCTGGTATGGCCTGCTGTCCTGCTTCAAGTCGGCGGCCATGGTCTCGACGGCGAGCACGGGCATGGCGGCGTGGTGCGAGGCGAACAAGAAGCAGCTCATCGCGTCGCTGTCGGACACGGTGATCGCCAACGTGGCCTACGCGGGCGCGACCGACGCGGCCAAGGTGCTCAAGGCGGCGGCCTACGACCGCACCGGACCCTTCTTCCACCCGCGGGACTATGAGTGGGCGGACGCGGCCGAGATGGGCGTGTTCTTCGCCGTCACCCCGGGTCAGGACGATTGGCGCCTGCGCACGCTCTCGGGCGTGACCCCGGTCTCCTACACCGGAACGCAGGAAACGAACCTCAAGGCCAAGAGCTGCAACTACTACGGCACGCTCGGCGGGCAGTCGACCATCCTTGGCAACGGGCAGGAATCTTCGGGCCAGTACATCGATGTCATTCGGGACACCGACCAGATGGCGGCCTGGTACACCGAGGAGATCACCAACCTCGCGCTCGGGCTCCAGTCGCAGGGCAAGAAGTTGCCGTACACCGACGAGGGGATCGCCATGGTGGAATCCAAGATGCGCGCGGTCGACCGGCGCGGCATGGACGCCGGGATCGTGGTCGAGGGTTCCAGCGTGATCACGGTGCCCAAGGTGGCCGACGTATCGAGCACGGACAAGAGCACCCGGCACCTGGGCGGCATGAACGACCAGTGGCAGCTCCAGGGCGCGATCCACGACGTGACGGTCAACGTGGCGGTCACCTACTAGCCCCAGGCGGGGCGCACGAACCGAGGAGTTGAACCATGGGCGAGCAGCAGACCCACGACCCCGCGAAGGTGAGCCTCATCTTCGACGACATCTCCGTCAAGCAGTTCGCCAAGGGCACCATGATCAAGGTGGCCTACGACGAGGATCAGTTCACCGACGCAGTGGGGGGGGACGGCAGAGCGGTCAGGATGAGGAACGCCAACCGCGCCGGGAAGATCGAGTTCACGCTCATGGCGGCCTCGCCCTCGAACGATGCGCTGTCCAACAAGGCCATCGCCGACTTCCTGGACGGCACGGGCGTTGCGTCCGTGCAGGTCAAGGACGGCACCGGGACCACGCTGGCCCACGACGCGAACGCCTGGATTCTGAAGGTCGCGGACGCCGAGCATTCGAGCGAGCCGGGCATGGAGCGCGCCTGGACGATCCGCTGCCCGCATCTGGAGTCCTTCGTCGGCGGCACCACGGCGCTCGGCTAACGTACTTCTCCTCTCGCGCGGAAGGCCACCACCATGCCGCAACCAGCTACCTGCAAGATCGACGGCAGCAGCTTCACGATCCCCCTGATCGACCCCTGGGAGTCCTTCCTACTCGCGCCGGAACTCGCGCCAGTCGTGGCCGAGTTGGCGCCGCTCATCGCGTGGGGCGCGCGGCAGTTGGGCGAGGTCGCGGCGGCCAAGGGCGCAGCGATCGGCGACCTGGACACGGCCGACGTGTTGCCTCTCATCGAGGGCCTTGCGCCACACGTCGCCCGCATCTGCGCCACCCTGCCGAGGGAGAAGCTCGACCGCATCGCCCGGACGCTGCTCATGGACGTGCAGATGGACGGCAAGCCACTCTTCAAGGACGGGGCCATGCCGCTCAACGTCTTCCTCAAGGGGCGGCCCTTCGTTCTCTGGCAACTCCTGATCCGCTCGGTAGTGACGAACTTCGCGGATTTTTCCAGCGCCGTCCGCGCGAGCGTCGCCGCAGCGCCGACGGCAAGCACCTCCGCGACGTAGACCACGTGCAGCCGTGGGCGTGCTGGCGGCTGGTCATGGAAGGCTGGGCGACCGTGCCCGACCTGTCCACGGCCGGCGGCGGCTGGACACGGGCGCGCGTGCTGGACGCGAACGACCTCCTCGACGCGATAGCCGAAGTACAAGCCAAGCCGCCGCAGTCCGGTTGACAGGCGCCCCGGAATCGGCGCACGCTTCCCCCATCGTCCTGGCTGGTTTGTGGCAGGGCAAGGAGACCACATGAGCAACAACTTCCCGACCAACAAGCATGAGTGGCTGGCCCCGACGTACAACTTCCTTCGCGCGCTGTGGGCCTGGATCTCGGGCTCGCCGAACGTCGACTTCTGGCAGGCCGACGCCTACGTGGCCAGCAACGTCGCGGCGACCTACGCCAACGGGACCGTAGGCGTTGGCGCGACGCTGACCAAGGCGACCGCGGGCGCGTTCCCGACCGTCGACGGCGTGGTGGCCAAGCTCGGCAACGTCTACTTGCTCGGCGGACAGACCACGAAGTACCAGAACGGACTCTACCAGCTCACCACGCTTGGCTCGACGAGCACGGCTTTCGTCCTGACCCGCGTCTCGGGCTTCGACGTGGCGGCGGACTTCACCATCACCCCGGCCAGCCCCGTCGTGTTCGTCCGACTCGGCGCCACGACCTACGGCGGCACCGTGTGGGAGTACACCGGCGGCGCGTCGCCGACCATGGGCTCGACCTCGCTCACCTTCGCGCAGGCGCAGATCCAGCGCGAGTCGCGGCAGGAGTGGGATCCCTGCAAGGTGCTCGACGCGACGGTGCTCAACCTGACCGACTACACCTACACGGCCGCGACGCAGATCCTGACGGCCAACGCGACCGGAGCGCTGGGCACCATGGACGGCCAGGCGATGGCCGTGGGCGACCGCGCGGTGCGCAACGTGGGCGACCTGAGGGACGGCATCTATTCGATCACGAACCTGGGCGGCGGGTCCGACTATGCGGTCTTCACGCGCGCGGCGGACGCCAACACCTCGGCCGAGTTCACCGACGGCAAGATCGTGAGCATCGCGCGCGGCAGTGTCTACGGCGGCACCCTGTACGAGTGCAACGTGTCCTCGACATTCACACTGGACACCGACACGCCGACCTGGACCAAGACGGCGGTGGGCGTGACGTTCGCCTCGGTGCAGACGGCGCTCAACGCGGCCTCGGGCACGGTGGGCCTGAACGGCCAGGCGCTCACCAACGCGGCCTCGGTGGCCATCTACAACGCGGCCAAGACGTTCAAGTCGACCATCACCAGCCTGGCCTCGCAGGCGCGCTCTGTGGTGTTCCCGGACGGCGCCGGCAATGTGATGCTCGACGCGATGGCCGCGTCGGTGTCAGCGCTGTACTCCTTCGGCGCCGCGACGCTCAAGCAGATGAACGGCGCCGGCACGTTCGGCCACACTCTCGCGTCGCTGGCGACCAGCAACCAGACGATCACGCTCCCGGACGTGGCGGGCACGGTGGCGATCGTGGGCCAGAACATGGTCCGGTCCAAGGTGACGGGCGCGGCCTCCGACGCGGCAGGCGCCGCGACCAAGTACCTGACCTCCCCGGGCGGCGTCCACGCTGCGGCGCAGGTCAAACTCTGCGTCATCGGCGCGACGGGCGTTCTCCAGAACCTCAACGCCAGCCTCGGCACGGCCCCGGGCGGCGCGGACACCTACGCCGTCACCGTCCAGAAGTCGAGCGACAACGGCTCGAACTGGGTCGACACCACGCTGACCTGCACGATCAGCGCGGCCGGGAAGTCGGCCAGCGACGTGACGCACCTTCCGGCCGTCGCGGCTGGCGACCTCATCGCCATCAAGGTCATCTCCTCGGGCGTCACAGCGGCAGCCGCCTGCGTCTCCTGCGAGTTCTGCTAGCCTTCTCGTCTCCCCCTCCCGCATAGCCGCCCGCCGCCGGGCGTGATAGGCTTGCAGCCGGATCCCCTGCTGCGAGGTGTCCCACGACCATCCGTGAGCTGTTCGTAAAATTGGGTCTGGACACCGACGCGGCATCGTTCGCCACGGGCCAGGCGGCCGTCGACGGCCTCAAGTGGGGGTTAGGCAAGCTCGTCGCCGGCGCCGAGGCGATGGTCCACAAGTTCGTCGAGATGGTCGAGGGCCAGGCCGAGGCGGGTAAGGAGATCGAGGAGACGGCCGTGGCCGTTGGCATGTCGACCGACGAGTTGCAGCGGTGGCGCAAGGCAGCGGCGCAGAGCGGGGTAGACGCCGAGACGTTCTCCGCCGGCCAGAACCGCCTGATCATGTCCATGGGGGCCGCAAGCAAGGGGGCCAAGGAACAGGCGGCGGTTTTCGCCAAGATGGGGATCAAGGTCAAGGACTCGGAAGGGCACTTGCGCGACACGGGTGACGTCATGCTCGACATGACGGACCATTTCTCCAAGATGGCCGACGGGACAGACAAGGTGAGGCTCGCCCAGGAGATATTCGGGCGCAACCTCGGCGGACGGTTCATCCCGCTTCTGAACGAATCGCGCGTCGCGCTACAGGTCCGCATGGACGCCGCGGTGGTCATGTCCGAGGAGGAGATCAAGGCGGGCAAGGATCTGGTGATTTCGTGGACGAAGTTGGCGAACACGGGCAAGAACATGCTCAAGGAGGCTATCTCACCCCTCCTTCCCGAGATCAACAAGATCGTCAAGCAGATCACAGGATGGGTGAACGCGAACAAGCCGCTGCTGCGTCAGTGGCTCAAGTCCGGGTTCGGGATCATTCTGACCGTGCTCAAGGGCGTGGGAGTCGCACTCAGGGCGGTAATTGGGACCGTCAAGTTCTTCGTCGACAACTGGAAAGCGCTGGCCATTGTCATCGCCAGCGTGGCGGCGATGTGGATATTGACCAACACTGCCCTTGTGGTCAGTTTCATCGCCACGGCAGCCGCAGCCGTTTGGACAGCCGCTACTACCGCCGCGGCCTGGCTGGTAGCAGCAGCCCCGTTCATCGCGCTGGGGGGGATTCTGGCCGGCCTGCTGCTCATCTTCGACGACTTCCGGGTGTATAAGGCCGGGGGGAAGTCGCTCTATGGCACGTTCAAGAAGGAGATCGATACTTGGCTGGAGCCCCACGACAAGGACGTCTGGTGGCTCAAGGCGATCAAGGCCATGGCAGAGGCCATCAAGGAATTGATGGAGGGCACCCTCTGGCAAAAGTTCATGGATGACCTACAGATGATCAACTCGCTGCTGTTCCAGGGGAGGGTAAAGGCGGGCGAGGGACCGAAGCCGAAGAGTGCGGCGGGAGAACGATACCGGGTCCAGATGGCAGAATTCCAGAAACTGCCAGAGGATGAACGGAATCGGCCGGGTTCGTTTGAAGAGTTCATGCGAGTACACGGAGAAGCCCCCGGCGCTCCGAGAACAACGACAGGCTGGGGAGGCGCATCGGCGGCAGGGATTGCTGCCGGCATGTCCCTGGCACCTTCCGTTCCTTTGACGGCCCCGCTTTCCTCCCAGCGCGGCGCTACCACAGTCGACAACCACAGCACGACGCAGATCGTGGTCAATTCTCCATCGGCCGACCCCAAGGCGGTGGCTGACGAGGTGATGAGTCGTGTGGAGGCCCGCGACGCAGCCCAACTAGAGGCCGCCAATGCAGCCATGAGCGGAGGCTAGCCGTGGCCGCTACCGTCATCGTCCCCCGGCATCCCTTCGACACGAAGATCGGCGACATCGTG